>OJIR01000479.1_pt1 | contig 12802 bp, 10 predicted proteins | sample 1595711 | NCBI WGS metagenome assembly OJIR01 (sample SAMN05416846, study PRJEB24817) | seawater metagenome | isolation source: Sea water | place: Canada:Atlantic | collected 2013-07
TTTTTTTCGAATTCATTTAACCGGACCTGAATGAACGTTCTCTATTACTATCGGTCAAGTCTACTATAAGTTGACTAAAAAAGACCGATACAGTCACTGATCTTTTGATTTGTTAGTAACTAACGCCCATTCCGGCTCTGACATCATTGTTGACGCCATAATTCGCAATGGGGTAGCGCAGGCCATTCTTGGACAGGGCCTCTAGGCCTTGGACTACTTTGGGTAAAAAGTGTGGGGGGATTGCCATGAGCAATTCGTCTTCCATAACGCCACCGTAGCGGCGTTCAGCGAAGCAGGGGAGAGACAAGCTGGGTTCGCCCGTGGACAAAGCGCGGCCCCATGAGTCTGCGCAAGCAGATTCGCCAACGCACGAAAACTCTAATTTTTTATAGCCAGTCCACTGTAAGCCATTGATGAAAATGATCATTTGCGCAGGCGTTGCATAAATCAAACAGATGTCTGGCGGGTTTAATCGACCGCTTGCCAGTGGGCTCACCGCCATGGCCTCAAAGTCGCCAAAGGGCACAACGTCCATGGCTTTTTGGTGGGCGGCGGCATCCTCTGGGGAGCCGTACCAAACACCATTCATGCGGTCGCCAGATAGCCATTCTTCGCTTCTTGGATGTAGCCCGATCACCGTACTGCACTGAGCCCCCACCAAATCTTCCGCAGTTATGCCAACGGTCCATCCGTTGCGTGAGGCTTGGCCAACAATTTGGTCGGTTGTGTGAATGTCTTTGGGCCTACGAATTTTCGGAATGGCTTCCATATCCTCTTGAGTGGCAAAGAGTTTCATGCCGATGGGGGTGGTTCGTAGCCTAAGTAGGCGATTCAAGTCATCTACAACCTTGGCACCGTCGAAATCTAGGTCGCTGGCAATAATTGCGCTCATTATCTCTCTCCCTCGTTTGCTTAATATGTGGCTAAATGCTTCAGCCAACTTTGTCTGGTGGCGTCACCTATGGTTTATGTTTTTACTCAGTGTCCTAGGTCAGCGCTATTCATGGTTTAATTCGGCTAGGTTGAACACAAAATCTTTGCAAATTTGTGTCAGTTTCTCTGGTTCATCATAGTGGGCCATGTGGCCACTGTGCTCTAGCCAGTGATGTTCATGTGTGGCAAAGGCACGGGCTCTGTCTTCTAACTCATTGTCTGCAAAATGCCCGTCGAAATCTTCGCTGCCCATTTCTTTGTGCCAATACTCATAAGACAGTCGGCCGCTGATAACACAAACCGGTGCCTTAATTTGACGCCAAAAATTAGTGTTAGTTTGCAAATTCACCCCAACGAAAACACTGTTAGCTCGGCTGTCAAACACCCAATGTAGTTCCTCGTCTACCTCTTTAACTAAGTGCGAGGCTATGCGCTCAGCTTCGCTGGCCTGCATTCGAGGGTTGTTGTGTCGTAGTTTTGCCGCAGCTTCCTCTCGGTTTTTTAGGGGCCGAGAAGGGCGGTCCTTTTTCTTTAGTCTGTTAAGCAGCATGAATCGCAATGATTGCATTTGTTGCTCAATATCGCCCTCGTTAGAACGCTTAGGCGGCCCAAGGCCTTCAACTAACACAATTGCTTTGGTGAGCTCAGGGAATAGGGCGGCGAACTTGCTGACTATATGCCCGCCAAGGCTGTGCCCAAAAATCATCACTGGACCTTGAGTCAGGGAGGTGACTACCTCGTGCAAATCGAGAATATAGTCGTTGATGCTATACGCGTCGCTATGACTACTTGTGCCGTGACCGCGCAGCTCTGGCAACAATACCCTAACGTTGCTGTGACTAAAGGCCTCGGCTATCGGCATAAGTGACCAAGCGGAGTCTCTTAGCCCGTGTAGCATGACTAAAGTATTTTGGGTAGTTTGGGATTCTTTTGCTTCTGGCGAAGCTTGTGCTTTTACTTCCAGCACATTGAGTCGCACACCATTGCTGACAACCTCGTGATGAGTCACGAGGCCTGTCTCAGATTGCATGTTCAGAATACTAGCCCTTAACGCGGGAAAATTTGGGCGGTCTTTTCTCTATGAATGAGCGCACCCCTTCGCGGAAATCGTCTTTCTCCAGCGACACGGCCATCAAGTCGTTGGTTTCTAACATGGCCTCGCCCAATGGCATATTCAGGTGTCTATACACCTGCGCTTTGATCACCTGCATAGAAACCGGCGCAGAGTTAGCCGCTAGCCCGCGTATGTAGTCTTCGGCAGCTTTTCTTGATTCACCGTCTTCAACCAAGCGTTCAGCAAGTCCCAATTCTTTAGCCTCTTCGCCATTGAATTTACGCGCGCTCCAAAGTAGGTCTAGTGCATTGCCAGAGCCAATCAACCGGGGCAGGGTCCAGCTGACGCCGTGTTCTGCTACGAGGCCTCGCTGGGAAAAAGCGGTACTGAATTTGGCATTGCGTTCGACGATGCGCATGTCGGTCATGGTGGCTACCGCAAATGCCAAACCTGCGCAGGCGCCGTTAATGGCCGCGATGATTGGTTTGCGCACTGACATGAGGTATGTGTATGTGACTTGGAAGTTATCACCAAGGGATTCATCTCCTGGCGATGCTTTTAATGACGATAAGTCGTCGCTCTGACCTTTACCACCGCTGCTCATTGAATCTAGGGCGTTCATATCCATGCCAGGGCAGAAGCCCCTGCCAGCACCGGTTAAAACGATGCCAACAACGCGGTCATCTTGTTCTGCGGCCGCAAAAGCGTGGCGGATTTCCGCAAGCATTCGTGCGGTAAAAGCGTTCAATGCTTCTGGACGGTTCATGGTAATGACCGCTACTGGGTCACTTACTTCATAAATGATTTCTTGGTAATCGTTCGCGCTCATGAGTCTCTCCCTCTCTTTATTTCTCATAGAGGTTAACGCGTACGCCTGCGCCGCGCTATATCTGGGCATGAGGATTTAGCTACCCATTTGCTTGACGTTAGCCTTTCATTAACCCCAGTGGATCGCCTGTGACAAAAAAACGCACAGTTTTGAATTCATCAAACTCGCCTAAATTGGGCAGGGTGAGGGCCTCGGCCTGGTGAAATAGCGTGAAGTCAGGGTCATCTATATGGGCTATCCGTGAGTCTGCAATAAGCAAGGTGCCGTTAAGGGCCTTGATCTTTTCCACCAAGGCGAAATTGCTGCGGTCGTATAAAACGTCCGCCATTAAAATGAGATCCAAGTCCTGAGGCAAGTCGTTGATATCTGCGCATAACTCAATATCTACCTGATTTAGTTCAGCGTTGGTTTTAGTTGCGAGTAGCGCCTGCTGATCATTATCACAAGCCCAGACTTGAGCCGCGCCTGCTTGCTTTGCGGCGATAGCGGCCACGCCAGAACCAGAACCCACATCTGCTACGCGCTTATTCGCCACCACTTTTGGATTGCAGGTCAGCCATTGAGCCAGCGCCAAACCGCTGCCCCAGCAAAATGCCCAGTAAGCAGGTTTGGCTATGACATCGCGCATGACTTGTTCCGGCAATGGGCCGGTGGGGAAATTACTATTGATCAGCGCCAGCTGAATGCTGGGCACCTTATCTAACGTGGAAATTTCTAGCTCTGCCGAGGGCAGGGTGCGTCTGAGCGCTTCGAGTAGTTCGGTTAGGTTGGCTTGCATTTTATGTTTTTTGCATTCCTTCATATGTCAAATAGTTGTTAAAAAGTGGCTGCTGAAAACGTGGGTCAAAAGGCGGCAGCTAACGGCTGGTCTTTGAAGAATAGTTTTTCGTAGCGCGTCAAAGTCGACGCCAGACAATTGACAGTCGGGATTTTGCGGTAGTTGGGTTTTGGACGCTAGCCTTCGCCTTACATTATCCGTAATCTTTGCGCCTGAAAAAAACTATACGTAACTATGTGTGCAGGGTGGGGAGCCAAATTATGAGTGACAAGCAAAATCAAGTTCAGGGCAAAGATAAAAGTGGTGCTGAAAGCCTCGTTGAAACTTTGGTAGATGCGGGGGTGGAAGTGTGTTTTGCCAACCCCGGCACCTCGGAGATGCATTTTGTAGCAGCGCTAGATAATAATCCTCAGATGCGTTGCGTACTGGGCTTGTTTGAAGGCGTAGTCACTGGCGCGGCCGACGGCTATGGTCGTATGAAAGGCTCTCCTGCCGCAACCTTGACCCATTTGGGGCCGGGTTTAGGTAACGGTTTGGCCAACTTACACAATGCAAAAAAAGCGCGCACACCTGTGGTCAATGTTATTGGCGACCATGCCACATTTCACCGCAAGTACGATGCCCCGTTAACTTCTGATGTTGAAGGCATTGCCAAGCCCATTAGCGGCTGGGTGAAGGTATCTCAATCCGCAGATGATGTGGCCCAAGATGGTGCTGAGGCAGTTCAAGCGTCTATGGCGCCTCCTGGCCAAGTAGCCAGTTTGATTTTACCAGCGGATACCGCGTGGAATAGAACGACCGCAGTTGCGAAACCACTCCCGCTAAAACAGCCTGAACCTGTGAATGCAGACAATGTTAATGAAACCGCTCGAGCATTGAAGTCTGGAGAACCCTGCGTGATGCTAATTAATGGCATCCTCACCGCAGAGCGCTTGGCGATGGCGGATCGAGTCGCTCAAGCGACGGGTGCTAGAGTGGTCACGGACACCTTCGTTTCTCGGTCACAAAGAGGCGCGGGGCGCGCAGAAGCGATGCGGCTGCCTTATTTTGGCGAACAAGCGGCTGAAGTTTTAAAAGGTACCAAGCACCTCATTTTGATCAGCACTCAGCCGCCGATTACGTTTTTTGCTTATCCAGATAAGCCAAATTGGCTGACGCCTGAGGGCTGCGAGTTACACACGTTAGTGGAGCGAGATGGCGATATTGACGGCGCACTTGAGGCATTGGTTGATGCGGTAGGCGCCCAGGCTGTGCAGCCAAATTTGGTCGAATTGTCGCGGCCTGATATGCCAAAGGGGGATTTCAATCCTCAGAGTATTGGGCTCTCACTTGCGCACTTGTTTCCAGAAAACGCCATCGTTGTGGATGAAGGCGGAACCTGTGGGGGCGGGTGCACTGCTGCAACCAGAACATCAGCGCCCCACGATTGGTTGATGCTGACCGGTGGCTCTATTGGCTATGGTCTGCCAGCTGCAACTGGCGCTGCAATTGCCTGCCCAGATCGTCAAGTGATTAGCCTAAATGGTGATGGCAGTGCTATGTATACCGTGCAAGCACTATGGACCCAGGTGCGTGAAAACCTGAATGTCACCACGATTATTTTTGCGAATCGAAAATACGCCATTTTGCAGGTCGAGTTTGGTCGTGTGGGTGCGCATAATCCGGGTCCTAAGGCCATGAGTATGTTGGATTTGACTAAGCCAGAACTGAATTGGGCCTCGTTAGCAGAAGGTATGGGTATGCCAGCCTGGAGAACGACCTCTTTAGATCAGTTCAATAAGGCGCTGAAGGCGTCTTTGGAAACCCAAGGGCCCTCACTTATTGAAGCGATGGTTTAGGTCGAGTAAGAAAGGCAGTTGAACGGTTGTTGGTGGAGCAATTGCCGGGGTTGTAAGATAGCTACGAAATAGCCGCGCGATAGCGACGAGACAAATGTGCGCTACGCGCAGCGAGTGAGGTTGATGAACAATTGGAAAACAAGTGATGTATCCGAGTCCATAGGTTTAGCGGGGCGTGTTTTGTCTCGCGCACTCGTGTTTCTAATCTTGACGGCGGTATTCGGTACAGCTGCGGTATCAGGGCAAGAAACGCCTAAGCAGAACGTCGAGTTTCGATGGAAGTTCATTAAAGTGGGCGCGATGGACTTTGAAATTGGGCCTGCATTCTTTGCCAAGGCTGCCGCTAACGCAGGTGAATTCGGCCAGCCTCTATTTGCCAGTGATGAGGCAGCTTTGAGCGCCAGTGTGGACGGACGCGCGCCTGTCCATTTAGCGGTCACTGGCATCACAAACGGACCATTGAAGTGGTTTAAAAACTATCAAGCTCGGGCCGAGTTATCTGTACAAGGTCAGTCGCGCACTTTTGTTTTAGCCGGCGAAGACAATGGGGTTCGTGAGAAAAGAGCGTTAGTTTTTGAGGCGGGTTTACCGCCAGTGGTTAAATCCTTCATCGACTCTACTGCGCCAGAAGCCTTGAACGTTCAAAACGATTGGAAACATGACACCGTGGACCCTTTGACGGTTTTTGAGTGGATGATCTTTTCTGCTGTAAAAGGCAAGTCTTGCGCAAAGAAATTTTGGATTTACGATGGTAAACGACGATATGCGGCACGAACCACTGCGTTAGCCGGTAAGCCTGTGGAGATAACAATAGAACCGCGTGCTAGTAGTTGTAGGTTGACGTTGATTGGTAGCGGTGCAAATGCAGACGAGGATCAGGGCCAGCTCGCAAGTTTGCAGAGTCCAGACGCCGAGTCTGATGCAGTCGGCGTTAATGTTGATCTTGAGAGTGCTGAATCAGGTGCGAGTGATGAAGGTTCTACCAAAGCTAAGGCGAGGTGGGGTGCATTTTGGCCATTCGGCAAGGGTGATCGGCACATTGATTTTGATTTTAGGGTTTGCTCAAACCAAAGCGTGATTGTTGAACGGATAGAAATGGGCACGCCAATAGGTAAAGTTGTAGGGGCAACAAAACGTAAATGCTAGACTTACTTGGGGTCTGCGGGACTCTTACAGTGTTGTCTACTCTTAATTAGTTCCCTATATTTAACTATATTTACGTAAACCCGCAGAAATGCTGCCGGTATGGCTTGTTTTTTTCAGCGTGTGCAGTATCATTCGCGCAGTTCGGCCAGATATAAGAGTTGGTTGGCCAAAAAGGCGTAAAAATTGCCGGGTTACGCAAAAAAATATTAAAGAGTGTTCTTCGTTGTATAATCAGCGCGGAAGACGTTATGAAATGGAGTTAGGTTATGATGTTGGTAAAAAGAATACAGGTCATTTTGGCGTCTTCGGTTTTAGCCATTGGCACAATGCCGATTCAAGCTGCTGAGTCGGGTAGTGAAGCAGGTTCTGGAGGTTCAGGAGCCGGTGCAGGTGCAGGCGCTGGTGCGGCCGCTGGTGGAATTGGAATCGCGACAGTCGGGCTGGTTGTAGGCGGACTTGTTTTAGCAGCGGTTGTAGCTGATCAGTTGGATGATGACAAAAAGGTTCCAGCGGATGCAGCAGAAGAGGCAGCTGACGATTCAGATGATGATGCAGCAACTAGTACTTCAACTAGTACATCGACTAGCACTAGCACTAGCACTAGCACATCTACAAGCACATCAACTGGCACCTAATCCCAGAAGTGAGATAATGGGAAGCCGGCCTTGGCCGGCTGTTAAGAAGTTTTAGATGTTCAGCCTGTTAAGCGCTTTCGAGAAAATTTTTTTACCAAGCTTTATTGGCCTTTTCCTTGCTTTGGCAAGTTGTAGCGTTGTAGCGTCCGATTTTGGTAATCGGGGCATAATCAAAGTTCCTTCTGCTAGGTTTTCCCCCGACGCTACGCTTTCCGCAACTATATCCTTCGACGAAGTTGCAGACATCTACAACATATCTTACCAAGCAACGCCTTGGTTAGAGGCAACCTTTCGCTATTCGATTTTTGACCCTCGCTCTGAAAGAGCTGTTGCGCGTGACGTCAATCGAGATCGCAGCTATGAAGTGAAAGCGCGGTTGCTGCGCGAGACCCCCGCGTTTCCTCAAGTAGCTGTTGGCGTTCGGGATTTATTGGGCACCGGCGTATGGGAGGGGGAATATGTCGTAGCGTCCAAAGGGTTTGGGTTCGTAGATGCTAGTCTTGGCCTAGGTTGGGGGCGGTTGGGCAGCAGAGGTGGTATTTCAAATCCGCTCGGAATTTTTGGTGATGGTTTTGATAGGCGGCCCACGGGTAGTACGGGGGGCGATTTTGGTGGGGAAAGCCGAGGCGCTAGCTTCTTTCGTGGTGATGTAGGTATTTTCGGCGGCTTTAGCTACCAGATTCCTCAGAAGCAGATTAAATTGTTGGTGGAGTACAGTTCAGACGTCTACGACCGCGAAGTCAGATTAGGTACCTTAGACAGCCCCTCGCCGTGGAACTTTGGCCTGCAGTGGGCCCCAGGCGCGAATGTTGCAGTAACTGCCTCTTGGGTGAGGGGGGATTCTTTAGGCATCAACTTTTCATCAAAAATTAATACCAAAGCTAATCCGCCGAAAAAACCGAGTGCTCGGTTTTATTCCTCTGCAGAGCCGCGAGCATTATCCAAAGCGCCGGAAAATCTAGATCTTAGCTCCTGGTACAACCGGCTTCTGTACGACGTTGAGCGATCGGGGCTGCGACTCCATTCAGCAACGCTACGCCCAGGCTCGCGAACCGCTCAGCTTGAGCTATCTAATGATTCTTATGCGCTGACCGGTGATGCTGTGCAGCGCGCGTTACTGTTGGCCGAGATTCACCTTCCAGCTAGGGTATCTTCCTTAGATGTGCTTTTGCGAGAGAACGGCTACATTGCACCGACTTTGGAATATAGATTAAAGCGCATCACGGCAGATTCAAGGCAGCGTAATGGACTAGGTGTCAGGTCTAGGTCTGTGGCTGAGGAAGGTTCATCACGAATACATGTTTTAGAGGGGCGCACTATCATCAAGCCCACTAACGCCACCGACTATGGTTATCCCAAGCTAAACTTTGGTGCTGACTTGGCGACTCGAGTGCAGTTGATGGATCCAGATGCCCCTCTAAGAGGTCAAGTATACGCAAAGTTATCCGCGCGGGCTTCGTTATCTGACAACTTAGATGTATGGGGTGTATACGCACAGGATATTTACAACGATTTTTCAACGGACAGGGTGTCAAATTCGCGCATCCAAAGAGTTCGCTCTGATGTAAATAGATACTTGACTGAAGGTCAATCGGGCATCGATCAGCTGTATGTCGAATACAAAAAAAGCGCAACCCCCAGCCTTCATTACCGAGCATATGCCGGCATTTTGGAAGCGATGTATGGCGGTGCCGGAGTCGAGGTTTTATATGCCCCTTTTAAGAGTCGAATCGCTGTTGGTGCCACAGTAAATGCGCTCAGGCAAAGAGGGTTTGAGAAAAATTTTGAATTTTTGGACTATAAAACTGTTACAGGGTATCTGAGTCTTTTTTACGCAACGCCATTTTACAATGTGGATGCAGCGGTTCATGCCGGCAGATATCTTGGTAAGGATAGAGGCTATACATTCGAAGCTAGGCGCACGTTTGACAGCGGTTTTTCTCTTGGCGGTTTTTTTACAAGAACCAATGTTTCAGCCGAGGATTTTGGCGAAGGCAGCTTTGATAAAGGACTATTTTTCCGGATTCCGTTTAACGGCTTGCTTCCCGGAAATACTCGGTCGGCGTACACCACAATTCTCAGACCTTTGGAGCGAGATGGTGGTCGTCGCTTGGAGGATTTCAGCGGTTCGATTTGGTTTAACCAGCGCGCAACAAGGTACGATAGTTTAGATCGGCAGAAGAAAAGGATGGTTCCGTGAAGCTATGTTTGAGGCTATTGAGGGCTACATTATTAGCGTTTGCTGTCGTTTCTTTTGCGGGGTGTAACTTTCATTCCACTCAATATGAATTTGTAAAAAGCCTAGTTTCCAAAAAGGAAGATAGCGGGCCAAAAAAGAATTGGATCATCGAGTGGAATGGGCTTAGAACTCCGGTCTACGCAGTAAATGGCCCTGGCTATGTGCTCTTTGTCGACGAGTTTGGTGTGCAGTTGAAATATCAAGACGCTCAGATAACTGATGCGAAAGGGTTGTTGCCGACGGAGCAGGGGCAGGAAATAGCTGTAACGGTCACTCTGTTTGACGACGGCGTGACGCTTGGCTATCGATTTGTAGGCGAGTCAATTGAGGAAGTCCACAGCTGTAGTCTTTGGCGGCAGCCTACCGAAAATGCTAATAAGCAAGCGAACACATCTTTGTGGGTGCAGAACTGCTCATACGAAAATTTCCAGTATCAAAATAGACGATGGTTAAACGAGTTGGGCCAGTTGGTGCGAGTCGAGTTTCTCTTAAAGCGGGGTTACCCACCTGCAAATATATACATTTTGTAGAGTTTGTCAGACTAAAGATGTGTATTATTCCGCCTTCGTCGAAATCTGTTATCTGTCAGCGAGGTACCCGATTGAAATATAAGATGGGTTCAGCATTTGGAGAGAAAATGAAGCGGTTATTTAGTGGGCGAGTATGCGCGTATCTGTTGATGGGCATGGTACTAAATATCCCCTTTAGCGTTTTTGCGATAACACCGTCTCCTCAGATTATAGCGCAGCTGCAACAGTTGTCTCCTAGAGAACAACAGGCGCTCGCAAAGCAATATGGATTTGACCTCCCTCAAGGCCTAGGAGGCGGCAATTTTCAGCAAGCAGATCCGGGTGTCGTGGGTGAACCAGGCGAGCCTATTGGTGTGTTTGATGGTGTTCCTCGGCGATTTAACGATCCTGATTTCATTAGAGATGACCCCTCCAAGCGCAGATTGCGCGATTTACGTGAGTTAGAAGACGACGACGAGCTTAAGCGTTTCGGCCTAAATATCTTCGATCGTGAGATAAGCACTTTTTCGCCTGTCGATGATTTGCCGGTGCCGGAGAACTATGCGCTTGGCCCCGGCGATTCAGTCAGTGTGCTGCTATATGGGAAGGAACAAGACGAATTGCTGTTGATGGTAAACCGCGATGGTAGTTTGCAGTTTCCAAGGTTGGGTAGCATTAATGTGGCAGGTCTGACGTTTGCTGATTTGAAAGCGGTCATCGAAGATCGAGTAGAAAGGCAATTTGTCGGTACCAATGCAGTAGTCAGTATCGGTAAGTTGCGCAGTATAAACGTCTTTCTTGCTGGGGAAGTAATTGCCCCAGGAAGTTATTCGGTCTCCGGGCTATCAACAGTTACTCAGGTGTTATATGCCGCGGGTGGCGTTACGGATATTGGCACAATGCGCAATATTCAAGTGAAAAGACAGGGCAAAGCCGTCGTTAGTTTTGACATGTATGACTTGTTGTTGCGGGGGGATACAACAAGCGATATCCGGTTGTCCTCTGGCGATACGGTTTTTGTGCCAGTGATGGATTCTCTTGTGTCGGTAGATGGCGAGGTTAGACGCCCGGCATTATATGAAACACTGCCCAGCGAGAGTGTGGGCAGTTTGCTGCAGATGGCAGGGGGTGTTTCAGCGCAAGGTTATAGCCGTTCTGCATCAATCTCTCGGTATGCATCTGGAGAAGCGTCAAGAAGTCGCATTCAGTTAAATCTGCAGGATGAATCCGATTTGGCTATAAGTGTTTTTGATGGCGACTTTCTCGAAGTTGGGCGCATTAAAGATGACATACGTAGTCAAGTTGTGCTTCGTGGGGCTGTTGCCCGCCCCGGCGGCTACGCTTGGAAAGAAGGCCTCAGAGTTTCCGATCTGTTGACGAGCATTGACGATGATCTACTCAATGAAACAGATCTAAATACGGGCCTGGTGGTCAGGCGAACTGGTTTGGGTTTAGAAGTAGAAGTGTTGGGTTTGAGTTTGGTGGACGCCATAGGCAAACCGGGTACGGCGAAGGATCTATTGCTGCAAGCCCAGGATGAAGTGTTGATTTTCTCGCTGCCGTATTTTAACGACAGCTACAAGGCCCTTCGTGAGAATCTCGAGGATAGCGTAGATGGCGTGAGCAAAAAAGAAAGCACGAACCTGAGCGAGCGAGGCGAAATGCTAGGACAAGAGATAGACGGACAGGGCGCTTTCACCCAGTTGGCAGTGAATAAGGAAAGTGAAGAAGACGAGAAAGAAGATCGCCAAGATCTCATCGAGGAAGTCGTTTTTCGCTTGCAAGCTCAGAGCAGAACGCCGGCAGAGACCAATTTGGTTACAGTTGCTGGAGACGTTCGGCTACCAGGCACATACCCTTTACTTCAAAGTAGAGAAATTTCCGAGCTTATTGAGCTGGCGGGTGGATTCGAGGCTTCAGCCTACTTGGATAGAGCTGAAGTTACACGGCTAAGTTTTGAGGCGGATGGAACCGCGAATCTGCGCACCATCTCTATTCCGTTGGCGGATGTTTTGAGCGGCACAAGCGAGTTTTCTCTAAAGCCAAGGGACCAAATCCAAATTCGAAGGATTCCGAACTGGTCATATGGCGATGTGGTTTCAATCGCAGGAGCTGTTGTATCTCCAGGAGAATATCCGATTGCCCCAGGAGAAACACTCTCCTCAATTTTGGAGAGAGCAGGGGGGTTGAGTCAGGTTGCCTTTGCAGAAGGCGCGATTTTGATAAAAACTTCTGCTAAGAAACGAGAACAAGAGCAGATACGCAAACTGGTGGCTACTATTCAAAGAAACGAGATTTCTCGGAACAGGACCCGAGAAAACGAAGATAATCTTTCCAACAACCAATCTGAAGTTACTAGCCGCGAAGAATTGATTGAATTGCTGCTAGACGAAGATGTGGGTGGTCGCGTGGTGATAGATTTGCCAGCGATCTTGGTGGGCGATGAGAGTGCTGACATAGGGTTACAAGCTGGTGATTCTTTATTCGTGCCAGAGTTCAGTAATACAGTTTCTGTCATCGGCGAAGTGCGGGAACCGGGCACCTTCCGCTTTCAACAAGACCGGACGGTTAATGACTATGTAGAATACGCGGCGGGCGCATCTGCAAGAGCGCTCGCTAAGGAAATCTATGTTGTGAGAGCAAATGGCGCGGTTGAACGGCTGGGCGGTGGAAGAAAGTTGTTTAAGTTTGATTCCACTAGGAGTGTCGGTATTCGTCCTGGCGACACGATCGTTGTACCAGTGAATGAAGACTACCAACCTACGTTGACTAAGTACCGTGAGGTCACGACTGTTGTGTTTAACAGCGTCGCGTCACTGTTTCCTTTGTTTAGACTCTAAC
>OJIR01000489.1_pt1 | contig 12681 bp, 8 predicted proteins | sample 1595711 | NCBI WGS metagenome assembly OJIR01 (sample SAMN05416846, study PRJEB24817) | seawater metagenome | isolation source: Sea water | place: Canada:Atlantic | collected 2013-07
CTCCTTTGTTTTTAAAGTTTCTTCTATTTTTGAAACTTTTAGGCCATTGGTTGTGAGTTCTTTTTTGGATTCCTTTATAGACTCCTTTATGGGTTCCTTTATAGGTTCTTCTATGAGTTCTTCTATAATCTCTTTTTGGGGTTCTGGCGTCCGCTTATGCGCCTGATTGTATAAGAGGTCTTGGCTTGGGCTCTTTTTAGGTGGGGAGCTAGGTGGGGAACTAGGTGGGGAACTAGGTAAAGAGCTAGATGATGCACTAGATGAAAAGCTAGGCGTCATTTTTGGTGTTATTTCAGGCGCAGCAAAGGGCAGCGTTGCCTGTATAAAGGACTGCTGCATAAGCGCTGGCTGCACCATAGGATTGACTACTGTTTTGCCTGCTGTTTGATTTTTTTTATGAATTGGCATGCTTGTAAATTACGGTAACTGGATAAATATACAGTACCTTAATCTACTTGCCTTGAGCATTAGGTTCAAGTGCTCTTGAAAAGATTTTGTCTATTGTGGGGTTCGCCCGTCATCACCGCCCACTTACGCCCAAGTCTTTATCGCCGTTTTATTGCAACCCAAGCGCATCTTGCTTAGGCTGATGCCGGTTTCGAACTGTCCCATAAGCGTTTTTATTTGCAGGAATTAATATGAATTTTGATTACGACCTCTTTGTTCTTGGTGCGGGTTCTGGGGGCGTTCGAGCAAGTCGTATCTCCGCTTCTTATGGGGCTAAAGTGGCCGTTGCTGAGTCTATGTTTTTGGGTGGCACCTGCGTCAATGTAGGCTGTGTGCCGAAGAAGCTCTTTGTCTACGGTTCGCATTTTCATGAAGATTTTGCTGATGCCAAAAATTACGGCTGGCAAGTTGAGGCTGGGGCGTTTGATTGGCCTGTTTTACGCGACAACAAAACCCGAGAAATTGAACGGCTGAATGGTATTTATGCCAACCTTTTAGACGGTGCCGGGGTAGATTTATTTGAGGGTCATGCTCAATTGGTGGATGCCAACACTATTAAAATTGGCGATAAAACTGTCACGGCGAAGTACATTTTAGTTGCTACCGGCGGCTGGCCAGTGGTGCCTGATATCCCCGGCAAAGAACATATAATCACTTCTAACGAAGCCTTCTATCTTCCTGAATTTCCTAAAGAAATCACCATCGTTGGCGGCGGTTATATTGCCGTTGAATTTGCTGGCATCTTTGCTGGGCTAGGGGCTAAAACTACGTTGGTTTATCGCGGTTCTATGTTCTTGCGCGGCTTTGATGACTCTATCCGCAGTTTTGTTAAAGAGGAAATTGAGAAGAAGGGCATAGACCTGCGCTTTGAAACCAATGTCACCGCCATTGAGAAAATTACCGGTGAAGATGACACCGTTCGCTACCAGTTAGATCTCACCACTGGCGAGCAGATCCACACTGATTTGGTTCTTTATGCCACTGGTCGTAAGCCTAAGACGGCTAACTTGGGGCTTGAGCAAGCGGGTGTGGCCTTGGGTGATAATGGTCAGGTGCTTATCGATGACTACTATCAGACTAGTGTGGACAACATCTTTGCCATTGGTGACGTTACAGACCGTATTCAGTTAACCCCGGTGGCCATTGAAGAGGGCATGTGTATTGCCAATAATCTGTTCACGGATAACCCTAAGAAGCATTTGGACTACCGCAATATTGCTACCGCAGTATTTTGTCAGCCGAATATCGGCACGGTGGGTTTAACCGAGGCCGAGGCGCTGGTAGATAATGCTGGCGATTTGGATATATTTGAATCTCGTTTTAAGCCTATGAAGCACACTATTTCCGGGCGTGATGAAGGTACATTTTTGAAAATGATTGTCCGCCGTAGTGATGATGTGGTGCTGGGCATTCATATGGTTGGGCCAGATTCTGGTGAGATCATTCAAGGTTTGGCTGTGGCCATGGTCGCCGGCGCAACCAAGGCTCAGTTTGATGCCACAGTGGGCATTCACCCCACCGCAGCGGAAGAATTTGTCACATTACGATCAATTACTCGGGGAGCATAAAATGCGCTTATTCATTTCAGACCGCCTGTTAGGCGCTCTTTTAGGGTCCCTTCGAGGGTCCCTTCGAGGGTCCCTTCGAGGGCACTTGCCCGCTAAGAAAGTGATTGGCCAATGGGCTGCGTTGTTTTTGTTAAGCGCGCTATGGACCGCGCCTGCGCAAGCTAAAAACGTCATTTTGTTCTTGGGTGATGGTATGGGTATCAGTACCGTAACCGCTGCGCGTATTTACGCAGGTCAACTCCAGGGCGCTACCGGCGAAGAATACAGCCTGGCGTTTGAAACTTTCCCAAATCTTGCCTTAATCAAAACCTACAACAGCAACTCTCAAGTGCCAGATAGTGCGGGCACCATTAGTGCAATTTTGACTGGCGAAAAAACCGGTATTGGCGTGTCAGGTATTACCTCTAATGTTGCGCGTGATGATTGCGCCGCAGCACTGGTGAACACGCTGCCGACTATTGCTGAAATGGCAGAGGATGCAGGTATGGCTACCGGCGTGGTGTCTACCGCGCGTATCACTCATGCGACTCCTGCCGGGGCTTTTGCGCATACACCCAATAGAGATTGGGAAGACAGCGCCTCTACACCCGATGAGGCGGAAGCGTTGGGTTGCATAGATATTGCCCAGCAGATGATTCAAATGCCTAATGGTGATGGCTTAGATGTGATTTTGGGCGGCGGTCGCAGCCAATTTTTACCCACTAGTGAAAGCGATCCTGAATATCCGAAAAAGTCAGGTAAGCGTGATGATGGACGTAACCTGATTGAGGAATGGTTAGCTGAGGATGCTACAAGACAATACGTTTGGAATGGCGAAGGTTTTGCTGCGCTTGCAAGTAAGCAGGGCAAAATAACGGGTCAGGTGATGGGCCTATTTGAACCCTCGCATATGAAGTTTGATACCGACAGAGCGGAAGATCCGGGTGCTGAGCCTTCTATTGCTGCCATGACAGAGTTTGCCGTGAGCCAGTTGGAAGCCAAGGCTGAAGCCAAAGGCACAGGCTATTTCTTGCTGGTTGAGGCAGGGCGCATAGACCATGCCCACCATATCTCTAATGCGTATAGAGCGTTGGAAGATACGGTGGCGCTATCAGACGCGGTGCAGTGGACAATAGATAACGTGAATCTAGAAGAAACACTGATCATTGTTACTGCAGACCACAGCCATACTATGACCATTAGCGGCTATCCGCGCAGAGGTAATCCTATTTTAGGCGTGGTGGAAACCGAGCCGGGCAAAATCCTCCCGGATGCCACGGGCAAGCCTTATACAACACTGAGTTATGCCAATGGTCCGGGTTATAAGAAACAGCAGCCAGATCTCACTGACATAGATACAACGGATAAGGACTACCAGCAGCTAGGTACAGTACCTCTGATGATAGAGACTCATGCGGGCGAGGATGTGGCTGCATTCGCCACAGGCAAGAGTGCCACTCAGGTACGCGGGGTTATGGAGCAGAATAAGCTCTTCAACGTTATGCATAGCGCGCTCTTTGACAAATAGAAATAGCCGCAGAAGTTTGCCGGCGGCACTGGGCCTAGGTCGGTTTCAGTGCGGTGGGCAGGCGAACAGGTATACACTGGGGTAACCCCCGCTAAGGATTAAGCATGGATCAGATCAGCCAGTTTTTTAACTTTTTGGATGGCATTTTAGGCAGTGCTGCTTATTTTCCCATTGCTTTGCTAGGCGCAGGCGTAATCTTTTCCTTTTACTTAGGTTTTCCGCAAATTCGATTTTTCAAGCATGCTTGGGGCGTTTTGCTGGGTAAATATGCCAAGGATGAAGATCCAGGTGACACTAGCCACTTTCAAGCCCTAGCCACTGCGCTATCGGGTACGGTGGGCACCGGTAATATTGGCGGCGTGGCATTTGCCATATTCTTGGGCGGGCCAGCGGCTTTATTCTGGATGTGGGCTACCGCCTTTGTGGGTATGACCACCAAGTTCGTGGAAGTTTCTGTCAGTCATAAATACCGACGTAAAGACGATAAGGGCTTTATGGTGGGTGGGCCAATGCACTATATGGAGCATGGTCTGAACATGAAGTGGCTGGCGGTATTCTTTGCCATTGCTACCGTGGTGAGCTCCTTCGGCTCAGGTAATATGCCTCAAGCCAATAACATGGCGGTGGGCATTGAAACTTCATTTGCTATTCCTACTTATGTCACCGGCGCGGTGTTTGCCGTATTACTGGGGTTAGTTATTGTTGGCGGTATTAAGCGCATTGCTAAGGTCGCAGCGACACTAGTGCCCACCATGGGCATTTTGTATGCCCTCGGCGCGCTTGCTGTCATCCTTTCAAATTACGAAAACATACTGCCTTCTCTAGGCTCTGTTTTTGCCAATGCATTTAGTGGCTCGGCCGCTGCGGGTGGATTTTTGGGCGCGTCTTTCGCATATGCCTTTAACCGAGGTGTTAACCGTGGGCTGTACTCTAATGAAGCGGGTCAGGGCTCTGCGCCTATTGCGCACGCTTCTGCTAGAACCAAAGAACCCATAGCCGAAGGCATGGTGTCTATTCTTGAACCGTTCATTGATACGCTGATTATCTGTACCTTGACCGGCTTGGTTATTCTTTCCTCTGGGGTTTGGCAGGAAAAATTTGAAACAGATTTCAGTGTTTCGGACACGGAAATTATCGCTGGGGCCTATAGCGATGAAAATCCAGTTCACGTAAAACAGCTTTCTGCGCACTTAGATTTGCTGCCGCCAGAAAACGACCCAGTTAAAGCGTATAGCGGCACAATACAGGCCCAAGATGGCATTTTACTGCTGTCCAACGTAACCGTACTGCATAACCGTTCGGTTGCAGAAAACGTGCGTGTGAGCAAAGACGGCGTGCCTTTTAATGGCATAGTTTTAGTTGAAGAGGGTGGTTTGAACGATCGTAGTTTGAAGCTGAATGGGCAATCTTTGTTGCACTCTGTGCCGTTAACCGCAAAGGCCTTTGAAAGTAGTTTCTTAGGCGCTAGTGGGGCTTACCTGGTCACAATTGGCTTGGTTATGTTCGCGTTCTCAACAGCCTTAGCATGGTCTTACTATGGTGACAGAGCGGTGACCTACCTTGTGGGCACCCGCTGGGTAACCCCATATCGCTTGCTTTACGTGAGTGGCTTCTTTGTTGCCACCATTGTAGATACAACGTTGATCTGGCTGATTTCCGCGGTCACCGTTGCGCTGATGACGCTGCCGAACCTGTTCGGGATTTTACTTATGCGTAAAGAGGTTAAAGAGATGACGGCAGATTACTGGCAACGCTTTAAAGACTCTAATCCTTAAGCGCTTCAGCTCATAAGGCTTTTCCGCTTTGGTTTTGAGGGAGAAGTATTGCCAGAGAGGCCTTGAAGTAGAAGCCTTGAAGGAGAGGTCTTGAAGGAGAGGGCCCTGGCTGCGTGTTGAGCCAGGCCTGTATGGGGAGGCGGTTAAAGCCAAACGCCAAAAAAGTGCTAAAAAAGCCAGTGCTAATAATTCGTACTGAGTGCCAGCTCTTCAGCTGGCTCAATTCAGCAGGCTTACACAACTAAAGCCAACTTTCTACCGGCTCAGCTGTGCTTAGTTATGGGTTGAGAGCGTTTAATATTCCGGCGCTAATACTCAGTTAGCGCAGGCCAGGCATAACGCAAAGGTGTGTCTGCGGTCAGTGAACATGGCGAGGGTGGTGAGTTGGTCTTGAATGCCCCGCAGCAATGGGTTGGCATTGACAGTTAGCTGGAACCCAAAAGAGTCCATCATTTCTGCGATAAATACGCTTCGTGGGTCTAGGTCCTGCCTTAGGTCTGTGGCTCTCCATTGTTCGATGCCGGCCAATTCAGCCGCTTTAGCCAGCGCTACATTGACGTCTCCTAGGGCGTCTACTAAGCCAAGCTCTAAGGCTTTGCTGCCTTGCCAAACACGCCCCTGCGCTACTTTTTCTACCTCGGCTCTTGGCATATCGCGTCCGCGTGCAACAAGGTCTATAAATTGCCCATAACCGAATTCTACGCTGGATTGTAAAATGCGCTCTGTTTGCTTGCTCAGACCCGCTAAAGAACTGCTGCCACGAGCCATTGGCGCGGTGCCTACACCATCGCTGTAAACGCCAATACGACTGAGAGATTTCTCGAAAGTTGGGACGACTCCGAAGATGCCAATAGAGCCAGTGATGGTGGCAGATTCAGCGACAATAGCGTCGCTGGTGGCGGATATCCAGTAACCACCGGATGCTGCAACATTGGCAAATGACGCCACTACAGGCCTGCCGGTGACTTGAAACAGTTCCAGCTCTTGGCGAATCAACTCCGAAGCAAAGGCGCTACCACCAGGTGAGTCCACTCTAACTACAAGGGCTTTAATGTCCTCATTGAATCTGGCTTGGCGAATGCGCCCAACCAAATCGTCCGCCGATGCCACATTACTTACACCTTGCCCTTCCTCTAGGATGGCGCCTTGCACCACAATAACACCGATTTCTGCGGCATTTTCGTCATAGGTTTCATCGACGAGGCCACGCATACTCAAATATGCGCGCATACCGATACCATTTATTTCATCTTCGTATCTGCCTACCTCGGCTGCGATACGTGTTTCTACTTGGTCTTGGGTGAGCAATTCATCTATCAAGTTGGCCTCCAGTGCAGCTCTGGCCATATCGCCACCAGTCTTGGCCAGCAGTACGTCAAAGTTCTGCGCGTAATCATTTACCTCAATGCTGGTGAGCTGACGATTCTCTGCTATACCGTCGATCAGTTCAGCCCATATGCCTTGGTACAGGTCTGAACTAGCCTGCCTTGCCTCGTCGGACATGTTAATGCGAGAGAAGGGTTCAGTTGCCGACTTGAATTCGCCGACCCTGAAGATATGCATATTAATGTCTAATTTGGCCAATAGGTCTTTAAAGTAAAGGTTGTTGCCACCGTAGCCTTCGAGCAGCATTTGGCCCCAAGGATTCATGTAAACTTCATTAGAGGAACTGGCTATATAATATTGATTTTGCTGAAAAATATTTCCATAAGAAATGACTTTTTTACCAGTTTCCTTGAACGATTTTAGAGCGCGGACAATGCGCTTGGCTTGGGCCAGGCTTACCCCACCCAAGTCATCAAGATTCAAAACAATCATCTTGATTTTTTCGTCAGTGCCGGCAATTTTGATGGCATGCAAAATCTGGCCGATTTCTATGGTCGCATCACTAGAGTCTCGAAAAAGTGCATCTTGCCAGTTAGTTGGGACAACATTTTGTTCAACTATCAAGCCCGCTGGCTGAATGATCAGCGCGCTGTTATTGCGAATAGTTGGTGCTTCGCTGCCACCGAATAGACCGGCGAGAACAAACAAAACAGCAACAACGAAAATGCTGTTAACGGCGAATGTTCTGGCTTGAGTGATTCTGCGGCCTAACGTAGAAAAGAAACCGGTTGATTCGGGCATGAATACAGATCCTGTAATGTTTGGAGAGTGGCGAATAGTTTACCCTGCGGGTTACTCAGTTTGTATCATGATGTCGGCGAAAGGTTATCTTTAGGTTAATTAGCGGCAGGTTAATTAACGACAGGTCATGTAACGATGCATGGCCCTATTCTTGGCTAATGTGCGCCTTTGTAGGAATAAGTCTCGACCAGCGTTCTAATTTCCGTCTTTAGGGGTAGCACGTTAGAATTATTTACATTTATGGACACATGTAGGTATGCGTTGCAGGTGACTATTGGTTTTCGAAACAGGCTAGAATGTTGCGATGGAGAATGAAGTAGCAAAAAATTCTAATCTATGGCGTTGGCAGGAACTGAAAAGTGGATTTGACGCTGAGACGGCGCTCAAGCCTGCTGCGGGAACTGAACTGCCTAACAACCCTGAAGCGAACCCTGAAGCGTTAAGCCAAAGCGATACGTTCATTCAGCGCGCGGTGGTGGACAGCAGGTTAGTGACCAAGGGCGACTTATTTATTGCGCTGCCTGGTGATCCCGGTCCAAGGTTTAACCCCAGTTACACAAGTACCGTTGATGGTCACGATTTTGTTGGCGCAGCCTTAGCAAACGGTGCTGTTGCCGCCATCGTTGCGCGGCCTATACCCGTGGCTCTGCCACAAATTTTGGTATCTGATACCTACGATGCCCTTTGGCATTTAGGTGACATGGCGCGTAAGCGTTTGAATGAACCCGTGTGCGCCATTACCGGCAGCAGTGGTAAAACCACCGCAAAACATTTTTTAACCGCCGCATTGTCCGCCTACTCGCCACCGGGTAGCTTTAATAATCATATAGGCGTGCCCTTAGCGTTAGCTAACGCAACACCATATGCGCCGGCATGGGTGTTTGAAATTGGCACCAGTGGACCAGGCGAAATCGGTCCGCTGGCAAATATGGTTAAAGCAGATTTGGCCATTTTGCTGAATGTACACAACGCGCATATTGAGAACTTTTCTGGGCGTGAGGCTTTGATTGCGGAGAAGACGCAAATTTTTGCCCCGTTTGAAACGGAAAAAAATAAGAGCGGGGGCAGTGCGGGCATTAAAATAGCGGAGGTTTCATTGGGTTTGCCGGGCTACAGCTTCGGCGAGGCTGCCGGCGCGGATGCGCGCATCTTAGAAGTTCGGGGTGATCGCTTAGTGCTGACCTTGTTTGGCGAAAAGTTACAGGCACGAATTCCCGGCGGTGGTGCACACCGCGCCAGCACCTTAGCCGCGGTTATTCTGGCTACTAAGCTACTTGATAGTGATTTATCGCCAGCGCTCAATCTTGACGATTCAGCAGTACCTAGCGGGCGTGGTAATGTTTTGAGCGCTGCGGGGGTCACTGTTGTTGATGACAGCTATAACGCCAACCCTGCCAGTATGCAGGCGGCCATTACGGCTTTTTGTCAGCGCGATAGCCGTCGCAAGATTGCTGTCCTTGGCGAGATGAGAGAGTTAGGGGGTGAGTCCGTTAGTGCGCATAAGAACTTGCTAACTCAACTTGATGGCTTTGATGAAGTCTTTTTGGTGGGTCCTGCAATGTTACGGGTGGCGGTTGCTGGCGGTTTGTTAAGCGAGCAGGCCGTAGCTCAAGCGGTGCAGCAAGGTTCAGGCTTGGGGCATAACAACCTGCGTTTTTACCCTGAAGCCAGCGAGGTTTTGTTAAAAGACCTTGCCGCGCTAATTCATCCCGAGGACGCCCTTCTCATTAAGGGGTCAAACCGGGTATTCTGGGCCCAAGATTTTGTATCAAAGTTGCTTAAGGTTATCGCTGAAAAATTATGAATCCAGTTGCTGAAGAAAATAATCTAATAGTTGATCGCCAGGGTAGGAGCTTTCGCAATTTGCGTATCAGTCTCACTGCTGCATGTAATTATGCATGCACCTATTGCGTGCCCGATGGCAAGCGCCTGCAAGCTGCGGCCTACGAACTGGGCGCTCAGGAAATGATTCAGGCGGTTAGATTGCTTATTGCTACTGCGGGCATCGACAAGGTACGTATCACCGGCGGCGAACCGCTGCTGTCGCCCAAATTTGGCGAGCTGCTTAAAGGGATTATGAGTTTGGGGTTGCAGGATGTATCGCTCACTACCAATGGTCAGTTGTTACCTCGGCACGCCGACGACATTATTGAATCTAAAATGAAGCGCATTAATGTCAGCTTGGATACCCTGAATAGGGACGCCTTTCGTGACATCGCGCGATCTGGAGATTTAAACACGGTACTGCACGGTATTGAGCTCATGCAGGCAGGCGGTTTGAAAGTGAAAATCAATATGGTGCCCATGCGCGGCGTTAACGATGATCAGATTATCCCGCTGCTTGAGTACAGTTTGGAGCGTGGTATCGAATTACGCTTTATAGAATTAATGAACATGGGGCACCTTCAGGCAAGCCCTGTGCATCGTCAGCAATTTTATAGCATGGACGAAATCTTGGAGTGCATTAGCGGCCGTTATGGCTTTACCCGTACCGACGCTCCTTTCGATTCAACGGCGGTTAGGTACGAGATTCCCGGTCACGGTACGTTTGGCATTATTGCTAATGAAAGTGAGCCATTTTGTAAAAACTGTACGCGCCTGCGGTTGTCGTCGAATGGGGATTTGTATGGCTGCTTGTCCAGTGCGCGTTCGCAGAGTATCCGAGACCTGTTACTCCTTAATGATGAACAGGCCATCCCTCAGCTAGAGTCGATATTGCTCAGCGCGCTTGGGGACAAACAAAGCGATAACTTTAGTGGCGAAGTCACTGTTATGAAATTTATCGGCGGCTAGTTTGGTTTGGGCTGTTTTGCGGCAGCAAGTCTTTGCTTCTGTAAGCTGTCGTAAATAGACGGACATCCTGCACTGGGTCTACCAACAGACTCGCCAATGCATTCGTATTCCAAAAATTCTTTTAAAATCATCCCTCAAACTTTGAGGCAAGGACACCTATGTCAGACATTGACGATCTGTTTAAAACACTAACAAATCTGCAGCAGCAAAAGCGCTTACCTCCAATTCACCTTTGGCAACCTGAGCGTGTGGGCGAAATTGATATCAGGATTGACCGTGAGGGCAATTGGTACCACGAAGGCTCGCAGATCAAACGTCAGCCCTTAGTAGATTTGTTTGCGACTATTTTGCGGAAAGAGAAAGACACCTATTATTTAGTCACGCCTGTAGAGCAAATGGCCATAGTGGTCGAGGAAGTGCCGTTTTTGGCCATCGATTTAGATGTCAGAGGTGAGGGCGCGGGCAAAGAGCTGTTGTTTACCACCAGTGTTGGCGACTTTGTTGTAGCAGGTTCCGAGCATCCGATTTATATGGTCAATGAACGACCTTTTATAGAAATCCGCGATGGCTTAGTGGCGCGTATTCAGCGCTCGGTGTTTTATAGATTAGTTGAGGAAGGGGTTGAGGAGGGGGGCGCACTGGTCGTCTATAGCCAGGGCGCCCGTTTTGACCTCGGGTCGGTCAGTTAATTACATATTGGGATAAACTGGGCCGCCTGAGCCCTCGGGTACTACCCAAGTAATGTTTTGCGACGGATCCTTAATGTCGCAAGTTTTACAGTGCACACAGTTCTGCGCATTAATCTGAAAACGAGGCCCTGTGCTTTCTTCGACGATTTCGTACACACCGGCGGGGCAATAACGCTGTGCCGGTTCGTCGTACATTGGCAAATTGTCTCTAATTGGTATGTCCGGATCAGCCAAGGTTAGGTGACAAGGCTGGTCTTCTTCATGGTTGGTATTTGACATAAACACTGAAGACAACTTGTCAAAAGACAGCACGCCGTCAGGCTTGGGATAATCAATGACTTTGCTGCTGGCAGCAGGCTTTAGGGTTGCATGATCTGGTGTCGGATCTTGCAGGGTCCAAGGTTGATTGCCAGAGAAATATTGGTCGACAAACGCATAGCCCGCGCCGCCAAGTACGCCCAGTTTGTGCAGGGCAGGGCCTACATTACGAGAGCGATCGAGTTCCTCGAATAACCATGATTTTTCAAACCGAGTCTGAAAGCTGCTGGCTTCTGTGTAGCTATGGCCTGCCTCAAGCTCATCAAAAACAGCCTCCGCTGCCAACATGCCAGACTTCATTGCCGTATGACTGCCCTTGATTTTCAGCACGTTAAGGAAGCCGGCGTCATCGCCTGCGATCAGGGCGCCGGGTACGGTGAGTTTCGGCAATGCCTGTAAACCGCCCTTAGAAATCGCACGAGCGCCGTAAGACACACGCTCGGCGCCTTCAAGCACGTCGGCAATGAGTGGGTGATGTTTCCAACGCTGCATTTCATCAAAAGGTGACAAGTGAGGGTTTTTGTAACTGAGGTCAACAATGAGCCCCAAAGACACTTGGTTGTCTGGTAGGTGATAAAGGAATGAACCACCGGTCGTGCCGCCGGGCAGGTGATTGAGCGGCCAGCCGATACTGTGCATGACTTTGCCCGGCTTATGTTTAGCTGGGTCAATGGTCCAAAGCTCTTTTAAGCCAATGGCGTAATGCTGAGTGCCGCTGTTTGCATTTAGGTCGAACTTATTAATCAATTGCTTGCCTAGGTGACCCCGGCAACCCTCAGAGAAGATTGTGTATTTAGCAAGAAGCTCATAGCCTGGTGCAAAGCTACCTTTGGCCTCGCCGTTGCTACCTACACCCATGTCGCCAGTGGCTATGCCTTTAACAGCGCCATTTTCATCGTACAAGACTTCAGACGCAGCGAAGCCTGGGAAAATATTAACGCCTAGGTTTTCAGCTTGCTCACCTAACCAGCGGCACAGGTTAGCCAAGCTGATGGCGTGGTTGCCTTCGTTGTGAGTATCCGCTGGTACAAACATGCTGGGGACTTTGATTCTATTTGTGTCGTTGACCATGTAATAGATCAAGTCTTCGGTAACTGGGTTGTTAACGGGCGCACCGTCCGCCTGCCAGTTAGGGAATAATTCGTTTAATGCTGTGGGTTCAAATAGTGCACCGGATAGAATGTGCGCACCAATTTCCGCGCCTTTCTCAACCAAACAGACAGAGATTTCTTGGCCACTTTTTGCGCTTAACTGCATAAGCTTGCAAGCTGCAGATAGACCAGCTGGTCCGCCACCTACTATGACAACGTCAAACTCCATGGATTCACGCTCAACTTGTTGCTCCATTGACATGTTTTTAGATCCTTTTTGGTTAATCTCAAATTTTCGACGGTAGTATAACCGTATATACCTGTCTCTTATACACATCTCCGAGCCCACGAGACGGACTCCTATCT
>OJIR01000492.1_pt1 | contig 12636 bp, 8 predicted proteins | sample 1595711 | NCBI WGS metagenome assembly OJIR01 (sample SAMN05416846, study PRJEB24817) | seawater metagenome | isolation source: Sea water | place: Canada:Atlantic | collected 2013-07
AATACCGCAGGCAAATGATTTGCGGCATGCTGCTTACCTTTGCAGCAGATGCAACAGATGATTATCGACCGGTGTTGTTAGCAAAAGTGAATAGGGTGTTTTCAAAGGTATAGATAGACGTTGTTTCTGTTGAGTAAGGTGAGTTCATGTCAAATATGCATACTTTGGGTTTTCTTAAAGGTATTTTCCCTGTGGTGCCTACACCGCTTCAAGCGGATGAGTCACTAGATTTAGCCAGCCTTGGCCATTGCCTTAATTTTTATATGGCATCAGATATTCAAGGTATTACAGTATTGGGAAGCGGTGGTGAATTGCCGTATTTCAGCGACGCTGAGCAATTACGCGTGGTGAAACATGTTAAGCACATAGTGCAAGACAAAAAGCCTATTATTGTGGGTATCAATGCCTTTAGTGTAGAACAGGCCATTACCAAAATAGAGCAGTATCAAGGTTTGGCTGATGCGGTCATGCTGTTGTTCCATGGGTATTACAAGCAAGCCTTTAGCGATTTGAAAAGGGCCGTTGCTGCTGTGTCGGCGCGTAGCTCAGTGCCCGTGTTGTATTATCATTTTCCTCAGATAACAGGGCACTATTTATCAGCAAAACAGATTATTGAGATACTCAATGACACAGGCGTGGTGGGCATGAAGGACAGTGCGCTGCAATTGAAAACGGCTAAAACAGTGTTACAAGGAGCAAACCCAAGTGCTTATTTTACTGGCTTAAGCTTATTGCTTCCTGAAATATCCCCGTATCTTGCAGATGATGTAAACGCCGATTTACCCTCTGCATTGACATCTGAACCGCGCGTATCTGCAAGTACAAAAAAAGATGACTTAAAAACACACACAATCGGTGCTATTTGTCCTTTGGGAGCCATAGCGCCGATACTCACCTCACAGTTATATAAAGATGTGCACAATGGGGAAACAGAAAATGCGTACGCGCTTTGCACGCGACTTTCAAATCTATTGCCGATAGTGAATAACCTTTATCTGTCACCAAATAGGCAGTATCGACTATTGCGTTTTGCCATGCGTTTACCTTTCAATGTACTCAAACAGGCTGCTAGTCCACAAGCGGCCAGCAAAGAGGCGCTTAGGTTATTGGGGGTAGACATCTCTGCCCGGGTGCGTCGACCGCTTCCCGCTCTTGAGTCAAGCGCGAGTCAACTCATCAAGGAGTATTTGACTCGCGGTAAACTGATTAAAGCAAAAGGATGCTGAAACTAATAAATTTGTTGAGCCGCTAATGCTAGAAATATACAGTCGAGCGGCTTAGCGGTATGTTTGACGAGCGTTGACGAGCAAAAAATTTATTTGAACTAGCGGGTGAGTGTTTTGATCAGTGCACTGTGTTCAGGAAATGTACTAACAAGCTCGTCTTGCTCAGCGAGTTGCATGTCTTCGTATTCAAAACCTGGGGCCACAGCCTCACCTATTAAACCGTAGCCATAGTCGCCAGTGGTCGAGATTTTCGATGCTTTCCAAGTGCCACCTTTTACCACCATTTGCATTTCATGGCCTTTAGTTGGATCTGGGCCGAGTACGTGTGTCTCTAGGCTACCGTCTTGATTGAGCAAATAGTAAGTGATTGGGTCACCGACATGGAAGTAATGCATGATGTCAGAGCGGTTCATGTGAAAATGACCAACAGGCGATTTCGCACTGAGCAAATAATAGATTGAGGTCATGTTAACGCGATCCCCATGGGCTGTGCTTAACATTGGACGATGATCTGCCTTAAATGTTTGACGATAGAATCCACCTTCGACGTGTCCGGTTAAGTTTAACGATTTGATTAGCTCTTCGGCACTGAGTTTGGCATCCACAGGCTCAGTCGTTGGCGTGATTAATTCGTTTAACGTATCTTCATCCGGTGCAACCTTTGATGCTTCATAGGGAAGGGCGTCTTTGTAGGTGCTCCAATTAGCGACTATGTCATTAACCACCACACTCCCGACGTTATAAGCAGATTCAAGTGCAGATTGCATACCAGCGTAGCCGTTTTCTCCGCTTTCCATGGCGAGGTTCTCGGCGGCGGTTAAGCTGTCAGGCTGCATGGCATAGTTGCTGGCGGCGCGCAGAACCATAAAACGTGACTTATCGACTTTATTAGCATTATCAAGATAAATCATTGATTGGTAACTGCCTGTGTCTTCCATACCAGAGGTGACGAAATTTGCTTGGCCGTTACTCCAATATTGTGACCAATCGTTGGCCCATTCATTTAGCAACTTGCCGTGCCAAAACGTTGCAGCAGCCATATGATCGCCTATCAGTACGAACGGGCGTTTACGAGCATTGGGGTAATTGAGGTATTTCTCGCGCAACTCATACATGGCTGGGTAATCACTAAGGGCTGTGTCTTTACTCAGTTCATAGGCCCACTTTGTTAGCTTAGTGTTGAGCTGATAGGCTTCGCCATTCATGGCCTGAACAGGTTTACCACTTGGTTGTGCATTATCTTCGGAGCCTTTTTCTGAGCTAGCTTGTATCGGCTCTACACTGAACAAAGGGAAGTAACCGCTTTTCCAATCGTCAGGAATTTCGCGTCCGTCGATTTCGTGAGCTAAGTCACCATCAATTAACCAGTTCGCCCACACCGCAGAACCAATAGATGCGTCTTGGGGGTCAACACCGGCAATTCCCGCAACCAACCAGTAAGCGTGGGTTAAATCAAAGCGCGGATCTAAGCCTAAAGCCATAATAGCTGCAGCGGCTTTGGCAGTGCCCATACCTGTGACGATACCCATTACGCCTGTGTCTTCATTGACGTAAATATCGTGGTGAGACATGGGAAATGGATAACGTGTATTCAGGTTTTGGCCTTCTTTCCACATTTGAAATTCACCGGGCTTGTCATCGTCGTCTTCGCCGATTTCAAACATAGTGACCACGACAACTTTTATCTCTAAAGATTGAGTTTGCGCTGATGTTTCAAGCGCATCGTTAGTCGTTTGTTGTGCGGTTGTAGCGCTCTGACAGCCGCTGATAAGCAGGCTGAGAATAAATACACTGGAGAGGGAAAGAACGGAATTGGACAACATTTTTAGCATAGTTTTACCATTAGATAAAAAAACAGGCATGCTATTTAGCATACCTGTCTGTGGGAATAAATCACTTATAAAAACTTTATGAGTGATTAAAACTTATAAGCAATTGACGCTTGGTAGTGACGCGGAAGTTCAGGTAGTACAATTTGCGCACCAAACAAATCAGGGAAGTTAGCACGGTAGTACTCTTCATCTGTTAGGTTTTTGATGTTCAAACTAGCTGACCATGTATCTGTGGTATACGTCACACCGGCGTTAACCAAGGTGTAAGACGGGAGCTTAACGGATTGTGAGAAGCTTGAATATGTCTCATCAGCACGAACGATACTGGCACTTGCGGCGTAACCATTTAAGAAATCATAGGTCGCATTTAGTGTGTATATGTTCTCAGGAATACCGGCTTTTCTAGCTGTCTCTTTGCTCGCCCCTTCAGGTATCAGTGTTAAACCGATAGGGTTACCACCAAATACCAATGACGGGTCAGTTAGGCTTGTTAAGTCTTCCGCACCTAAGAAACCGAATAACGAACCACCATTGCCATCGTTATATGCCGTTAAGTTATACACTTTCATTTTAGTATAACCTGCGCCGACTACGAGTTGATCGCTCACTACCCAACGTAATTCAAACTCGGTTCCTTTGTTTTGCGTGGTCGCGTTAGTCACAATCGCTTGGGCGTTAAAGTCTGAGCGTTCTTGTTCGTAAATGGACAACGCAAAATACAATGAGTCATCTAAGAACGAGCCTTTAATACCAAATTCGGTAAGTTCTGATGTATCAAACGCACCGTTATATTCATTGCCGTCGTCATCAATTAGCTGACCGTAGCCAATTTCAGCACCTTGGCCGGCGACAAGTGTTGCTTGCTCTGCGAGGGTAATATATGGAATCAAACCGAAATCTGTTTTGTATGAAATACTGGTATTCCATGAGGTACCATCTACTGTTTGACTGGTCGACAATATTTCGCCTTTATTAAGGAGTAAATCGCCGCGGCTCGTTGTTTCGATATCTATCGAGTCATAACGTAACCCCAATACGATATTTAAGCCCCAGTCCCATGTTAAATCGGTCATGGCGGCAATACCTAAATCGGTATAATTCCCTTTGTCGTAGTTATCGTAATTATCATTAATGCGCGTGGCTAGCTCACGTCTATCAAGGGCAGTTGATTCCATCGTTAGATCGCGACGGTTAAAGTATTCGTAAGTGAAGTCATCCCCATGTAAGAAGTTTGTGTGACGAATTGACGGCGAAAACTGAAATTGTGCTAATAATGAATTGCTTTCGTACTCGGTTGAGAAAATCAGTTTGTTTTCGATCACAGAGCTGTTGTGGAACTGTGAGAAACCATAAGCGTTCTCGTTTAAGTTCTCATAATCTTCGTAGAAGAATTGGTTTTTGATTTCCCAACCGTTGTCTGTGTAATAGATGGCATCGAAATACAAGGTTTGCACTGTGTTTAGCAACACATCATCCGCTGCAACCAAGACTTGGTCACGGCCTAATGTAGTGGTACCAACATTTTCTAACTGCATCAAATCAGTGGCGTCTGCATCTGTGAATAAAGAAGGAACGGCGTAAAAGAAACCGTTACCTGCGAGGTTTACTGCAGCGTATTCATCATGGGATATAGCACCGCTACCATCTGTATCGATGTTTTTAGCTGTACCTGTGATGTAAGTGCCATTATCAATTAAATCCTGTGTTAGGCGGTTCCAACCAGCAACTTGGTTACCGTCATAATCGTGGTACATACCACCAAACTCAAAGCGAAGGTTTTCTGTCACGTCGATATTGAATGACCCTTGCAATACTGTTTGGTCGGTACCTGAGTTTTCATAGTAGCTGCCTGAATTTTCAACTTCGCCATACAAATAGAAGCCGGCTTCTTTGCCCCCAAGCGTAGCGGGGCCACCTATTTCAGCAGTCAGTACACTTTTATCCCATGAGCCAAGGGTATAAGAGAAAGCACCTTCATTTTCGTCTAAGTATTGACCGCCACTTGCGCGGGCAGATTTAGGGTTAAAGTTTAAGTAACCACCAATTTTCGCTGGACCATAGATAGGTGATGCCGGGCCACGCACAATATCAATGCGGCTAGATGCGCCTATTGGAGTAGGGTAGTTGCCTGGGTTATCTAGACGTTTAACACCTCGGAAATAGGTTTCACCTGGCGTACCACGTACATCAAGCGAGCCTGCGACACCAAAAAACGATTGGGTGAAGGTACCTGGTGAAAATGCGACAAGGTCGTCAATATCGGTAACGGCGAAACGTTCAAGCATTTCATCACTGATGGTTGATGCTGAGCGCGGCGTTTCTAAAATAGATTTACCGAAACCAAATACAGCTTCAACACCTTGCCCAGGTAAACTGCCTAACGATCCCGTTACTTCAATTCGCTCCACCGCCGCGGCTTCTTCACTGTCCGCTTCTTGCGCTGAAATGGTGGGAGATAGCGTCATTGCTAGCCCTAATAGAACAGCGTTGCTCAAGGTTGAGCTTTTAAATAAGGGATGTTTCATCAGTATTCCTCTAACTATGGTTCTTATGTGTTTTATAAAACGTGCTTTATTAAAAGTGTTTCAGTGTGTTTCAATGTGCTACTGAGGTAAAAGCAGGAAGGGTGCCAAAGACTTGTCCAAATGGTCAGGAAATTAGTATAATGCTTAACTTGTTGATATTTATGAAGTATTCAGGTTCTGTTGTTGAAGAGAGTTAAAAAAATACGCTCAGCTGGCAGGTTGTTTGAATTGCCTGCACCAAAATGGCTCGAATTTCCCCCTATTGCACCGAAACATTCACAGCTGACGTATTAACCGAAGGATAAATAATTTCACGAAGCGAGCAAACTTACGTTAATTCACTGCAGATTGGATCTTTTTCGCTAGTTTTGCATGCTCTGAACGAAGTTCAATTTCGTCAATAGCGAAATGTTGGCCTTCTTCTATCACCCATTTACCTGCAAGCATTAATTTGTCCACTTGATGTGCGCCACAGGTGACTAATGCTGCTACAGGGTCACCCGCACCTGAGAAGCGCAGAGCATCTAAATCAAATAGCGCTAAGTCTGCCTGCATACCCACCGCGATTTCACCGATATCATGACGATTCAACAACGAAGCCGACCCTTTGGTTGCAAGCCCCAGAACATATTCCGAAGTTATGTCGGCTGCACCGTAACGTAGACGTTGCTGCAATAAAGACTGGCGTGCTTCTTGTGCCATATTCGAGCAGTCATTCGAGGCTGAACCGTCAACACCTAGACCTACGCGGCAGCCGGCGTTTATCAAATCCAGTGTCGGGCAAATACCAGATGCCAGTAACATATTTGAGGTAGGGCAGTGAGCAATGCCTACTTTAGCATTCCCTAAACGGGTAATTTCCTCAGGTGTAAAGTGGATGCCGTGGGCTAACCATGTTTTGTCATTAAGCCAGCCACATTGTTCAAGATAATCTAACGGACGAGCACCATATATGCGTTGACAAAATGCGTTCTCGTCTTCGGTTTCGGCTAAGTGGGTATGTAATAAAACATTGTTTTTTTGCGCCAATATCGCAGTTTGTTCCATTAGTTCTTGGGATACAGAAAAAGGCGAGCAGGGCGCCAGTGCAATTTGTAACATAGGGTTGGTGTTGTTATCGCCTGACTGGTGGTAGGCATCTATCACGCGCTGGGAATCAGCGAGTATAACATCTTCGCTTTGTATCACAGAGTCAGGAGGCAAGCCCCCTTTGCTTTGACCTAAACTCATTGAGCCTCGGGTGAGTAGCGCGCGACAATTAAGTTCGGCCACGGCCTGCACCTGTACATCAATAGCGTGACTTAAACGCTTAGGGAACACGTAATGGTGGTCGCCAATAGTCGTGCAGCCCGATTTCATGAGTTCAAGGCCGGCTAATTTAGTGGCGCTATAGAGCATTTCTTCATCAAGGTTTTTCCACACCTTGTATAGAAATGTTAGCCACGGGAATAATGGCTTGTTTAACGCGCCGGGAACGCAGCGAGTAAGTGTTTGGTAAAAATGATGATGGGTATTAATCATGCCGGGCATGATGACTTTACCTGAGCAGTTTTCTATCGCATCGAAATGTAACTTGGGCGTATTGCCACTTTTCACTAATTCTATGATTCGGTTACCTTGGATTAACACACCGTTTCCCGCTTCGCTGGTGTTTGCGGTGAATACCGCTTCTGGCGATTTGAGCCATAAGGTAGGTGAGGTACTTGCTTGCATAGATGTTGTCCCTTTAATGCGAGTGGTTTGAAATTGGATTTGGTTCTGATAATCGTTTCGCCATACTGTGAATCGACCTTGTAGTTAAAGGCCTTTACATATTGCATTTAGCGAGAGGTATTGGCCAAACGCTACTCATTTGAGGAATGAGGTACAGCAAGATTAGCCTGTTCAAGTATGTCAGTTTCAGAGGTGCCGAGCTCTGGGCTATGTTCCGAAGTAGTAGGGAGCTCAGGTGGTGTTTTTTTCTCTGGAATAACAATACTCATAATAATGGCGCAAAAGCCGGCAGTCGTGACCGATGACGATAAGATGTTGTTCGCCAGCTGAGGCAATTGAGCAAGGGTCTCTGGGACCATCATTACCCCTAAGCCCAAGCCGAGTGAAGTAGCGATAATGAGGCTTTTGCGACGATCAATCGGTTCACTGGTGAGTATTTTCACACCAGCAACAGCGATGGTGGCAAACATCACTAAGGTAGCGCCACCAAGTACAGGTTTTGGCATGAGTTGCAGCACGCTGCCGATAACCGGAAATAATCCAAGTAATAGTAATAACCCAGCAATGTAAAAGCCCACATGACGACTGGCTACACCGGTCATTTGAATAACCGCATTGTTTTGACCGAAGGTGGTATTTGGAAAGCTATTGAACATGGCTGCTAACATTGAGTTGACCCCATCTGCCAACACGCCACCTTTTATGCGTTCAATGTAAATGGGTCCCTTTATAGGCTCTTTGCAAAATAGGCTGTTGGCGGTCAAATCTCCAGAGGTTTCAATTGCACTTAAAAAGTACACTAGGGCAATAGGAATAAATAACGACCAATCAAACGCGATGCCGTATTTAAACGGCTGCGGGACACTGACCAATGGTAATGGGATCATGTTGTCAAAGGTGAGAATACCTTGCCACCAAGCGATAAAGCAGCCGACTAACATACCAATGAAGATGGCGCTTAAACGTAGCAGTGGGTATTTTGACGCATTTAACGCTATTACTGTAATCAGAACACTAAGGCCGAGTAACAGGTTATGCACAGCGCCAAAATCAGGAGCGTTGAAGCCACCAGATAAGTCTGTCATACCGACTTTTATTAAGGTTATGCCTATCGTGGTGATCACTATCCCTGTGGTAAGTGGGGTAATCACTGCTTTTAAGTGTTGAATAAAGCGACTTAATATAATTTCCACAAAAGCGCCAAAAAAGCACAGACCAAACATCAATGCCAAAATTTCATCGTTTGACCCTCCGCGACTTTTAATGGTGGTGCCTGCTACTAATAAAGCACTGATAAAGGTGAAGCTGGTGCCTTGCACAGCAATCAGCCCACAGCCAATTGGACCGAACTTCTTTGCTTGAATAAATGTCGAGACGCCCGATGTCATGAGTGCCATGCTGATCAAATAAGGTATTTCGGCTTCAAGCCCAAGGACTGATCCTATGATCAAAGTAGGGGTGATTATGCCGATAAAGCAGGCCATGATGTGTTGTAGTGCCGCGGTGGTACTATGACTAACAGAGGGGACATCTGTTAAGGCGTACAATATTTCACCGTCTTGTGGGCGAGGAGTCTGCATTTATCAACCTTTGTTCTCTTTGATGTTTATTAAGTGCTTTATTTGTCAGTGGCTTGGCATAGCGAATACTGGCGACAAATAAACAAACCATATCGCGATGGCGAATGGGTAAAGCTTTTTTGCCCTTTGTCTATAAACGCGTTTTCAAACGCTTTTATGCGTGCTCGGTAATCCGCGAGCAATGCGTTTTTAGTTTGCTCATCTACAAACGCATGTTTAAGGGAGTTTTCCCCTAAACTAATGAGTTCTGGCCATGACAGGTTGAATTCATTCACGGCGACAAAATACTCGTCCGTCATGTTTGAGTCCCACATGCCTCGATCATCGGTTGATAAAGCCACGGGAATGCCGGTGCGTAAATACTCAGGGAAGGGGTGCTCAGCGTACTGATCAACATATTCAAGCAGTAAATTGCTTACCAGGTTAATTTCAACTAAATAACGCTCGTTGCGCATCAATAGCATAGTGTCAGGATCATCAATTAAGTTGACGCCGTGTCCGATCCGGTTTGCCCCTAACAGTAAGGTGTCTCTAACGTGAAAATTTGGCTCGTCTACTTCACCTGCATGAATCGCTAGCGGTATGTGCGCTATGCGTTGGCGCAGTTTGCGCAAGGTGGGTAAAAACCGTAGTGGGTAGCCTTTGTCGTTGTCTTCACGCCCAACCATATTTATCCCTACATAGATGTCTCTGTTGTTATCAACAAAGCGATACATCCACTCGAGCTCTTGTTCAGCATGGGGTAAAAAGCGAAGTAACACATATTGTAATCGGACGGTTACACCTGTGTCTTGGGCGTCTTTTTTGGCTAAGCGCTGGCGAAATATGTCGAGGGCCTCGTCTGCTGAGTAGGGGCTTCCGTCTGATTTTAAGCCGCCTTTGGCATTGGTTTGCGCTTCAATATAACGTACGCCTTCTCTGGCAAAGGCTTGCATGTTTTTAACTAGTATTTCAGCCATTAACGTCGGGTTACGGGTTAAATCCCCTAGTCGTGCCCAGTGACGTTCAAAAAATTCTGCTCGGCCTTCAAAGGGTTTATCAAGACGGATACTATTGAACCAAGCGGTTTTTTGTTCAGAATTTAAATCACTAAGGGGGCTGTATTCAGCTTGCTCACATTGACTCAAAGTGTTGTAGCGACTGTGTTGAATGGTTTTAAATAACAACAATTGAGGGTTTTGACCAAACTCATTGTTGCCGTAACCAAAACATTGCTTGATATTCACCTTAGTGTAATAACGGTAACCGCCGTTGACGTTTTCATTTGTAGCCAGATCGTACCACCACTGACTGTAGCCCGACCCACTGAGATGATGGTGAAGATCACCGCCTTTGGGCAGCGCATAAAGAAACGCATATAGCGCGCCTTTATCTGATTGTTGTTTGAATTGCTCAAACCAGTGAGCTGGGGGCTTAGCCATTGCCTTCATTACTGTACCGCCAGCAAGTAAAGCGGTGGCTAAAAAAAGTAATGAACGACATGCGCTTTTGATGTGTTGTCCGTAGTGCATAAGTATTTCCGGTTAGCGTTGGCAAATATCAGTTTAGCCAAGTTAAGTGAATTTATTGCAAATATTTGACCAAATGGTCAGCGTATTATTAATACCTAACCTATTGAATTTATTGCGTTAAAATACGCTATTTAGGTTAGGTTGTTTAAACTCGTGACACGCTGCACCCTAGTGGTGCAAAAAAATGTGTTTTTTGAACTTTGTCGATGCAAGGCAACTGCAATCACAGAAGGCCTGGTTTGGGGCCGGCAGGTCATGAGTAATACCAATCCGCATTAATACCTCCCTCTTAGAATGCGTCCAGGGTTATATTTATTTACATATGCAGATCTTATTTTTTGTTAGGCTTATTAGAACAGCGATTGCCACATCCCGTGTGGCGATAGATTAACAAGTAGATTGGAGAGTAAAATGGAAGTGAAGTCTGCCCTTGTTAGCGCACATTGGCTACAAGCCCATTGTGATGACAGCGACCTAATCGTTTTTATGAGCACAATGAACGACATCAGCACTGGGGCGCCAGAGCCAGCCCCTGAGGGATACATCCCCGGCGCCCGATTATTCGATTTCGAACATCAGGTATGTGATCCTAATAGTTCGCTGCCGCACACCATGCCCAGTCCAGAAAAGTTCGAGCAAGAAGTACGTAAGCTAGGCGTTAACAACCGTAGCGTCATTGTGGTGTATGACAAACAAGGGTTGTTTACCGCGCCGCGTGTGTGGTGGATGTTTAAATGCATGGGCCACGATCAGGTATATATTCTCGATGGCGGTTACCCCGCCTGGCAAAAAGAGAGCGGTAAAAGTACGTCTTCGTTAATCACCTCGCCCCCAACAGGGGACTTTACGAGTCAATTTAAGGGGTCGTTGCTCATTGACTATCAAGGGGTGTCACACGCGTTAGATATCACTGACAGTTGGGTGGTCGATGCCCGGGCTGCGGGTCGTTTCAACGGCGCTGCACCTGAACCTAGGCCGCATCTTCGCAGTGGACACATGCCCAACGCGGTGAATTTACCTTTCACCCACTGTATTGAACAGGGGCGATTACTATCGCCAGACTCACTTCGCGATAAGTTCACAGCTTTAGGGATAAAAGAGGGGGATCAACTTATTTTTAGTTGCGGCTCTGGAGTGACGGCGTGCGTACTCGCGCTGGCTGCCCACGAAGCAGGGTACAAGCAACTTAGTGTATACGATGGTTCTTGGAGTGAGTGGGGAGCAAATCACGCATCACCTGTGGTGTGTTAGCGAACGGGTTTTATATGCAAGACAAAGCGTAAAACGGCTTAAGCGCTTAAAGGCGGTTCGGTTAAGGTTTGATGCAGTTTAGTTCAGTTGCTATTCATTCGTGAAATCGCATACTGCGCAGGTCGCGTCGTTGTTATTTATAACAAGTTGTTAGTTGAGATTGATTGTAAGGAAATAGAATGAACAAAGTATTCACCATCATCACGTTGTGCGGCTTAGGTGCTGTCTTAAGTTTTAGCTCCGCCACATTTGCTAAAACCGATGAACAGGTACATCAAATTAGCGTAAGCGGACAAGCAAATGTAGCCAGTGTACCTGACTTATTTCAATTTAGTGTGTATGTGGAAGAACAGGGTGAGCGAGTACAGGATTTAAACAGCGTGGTAGCAGATAAAACGCAAACCATTATTAGCAGTGTGTTGGCCTTTGGTGTGGAAAAGAAAGACATACAATCTATGCGCGTACAGCTTAACCCATGGTACGAACATAGCAATAATCAGCGTGTTCAAAAGGGCTTTAAACTTTCTCGAGAAATTAACTTCACTTTGCGTGATATTGAGCTCTATGACCAGGTGATTGATGCGGTATTGAGTACAGGTGCTAGCCGTATCGATGGCTTCAATTATGTGGTTGAAGATCCACAGCCGCAATACTTGGCGGCGTTAGAGCTGGCCTTAAAAGACGCTAAACTAAGAGCGACCCGCATGGCTAATACCCTGGGTGCTAAGCTTGGTAAAGTGATCACCATCAATGAAAATAGCGGCTATTCGCCCATGCCTCGCGGTCGCGAAGTGATGATGATGAGTAAATCGAGTGATTCATTGCCTGGACAAATTAATACTGGCGCACAGGTGAATGTCACATTTGAATTGGTTGAATAAAATACGTCGAATTTACATAGGCTTATGTAATATCTTCATGCTTAAACTTAAACATGAGAACATCAATAAGCAGTGGTACTAACACGTAGCGAATACAGTACATATAATGTAGCTGTA
>OJIR01000501.1_pt1 | contig 12472 bp, 9 predicted proteins | sample 1595711 | NCBI WGS metagenome assembly OJIR01 (sample SAMN05416846, study PRJEB24817) | seawater metagenome | isolation source: Sea water | place: Canada:Atlantic | collected 2013-07
AGCATGCAATATATCTTGGTGATACTTTCGCAAAGCACATAGAAAGATATAACGGTGTATTCAACTATACAGACTTTGGCTTATACCAACAGCCCTCTATATATGGACCAATGATGATGTTCGGCCCTGGTATAGATGTCTTAAAAATCAAACTGATATTAAACCTGCACAATTTTAAATTAGGCAAAAGAAAAGCCGTTGTTGAAGAATTAATTCAATTACTAAATCATCATAAGTTAGTACTAGGGCAAACCCCTTATACTGTGTCTAAGGTTATTAGTGTTGTTGAGTTACAACTTCTATATAAAGCCGCAGCTTTTTTGATTTCCAAAACTAACGATGAAGACTTAGTTGTATGGAAGCCTTATATCGATTCATTGACTCAATTAAAGAAAGATCAACTCACATTCGATAAGCCCCTTAACCATGAATTTATGTCTAGCTACAATTCTTTTCAAATAGCTGGGTTAGGTAACTACAGAGAAAACCTACCTAGTATTTTAAAGTATTTACCAAAGAGTTTTTTATATAAGCCCAACAGGACAGCCAATTTAATGTTTATAGGGATGACTGTTAAAAGAGGTAAGTATGAGTTGTTAGGTGATAAGATCATTATTCATGATAAACCTAACGTTGATGATGCAATTAAGTTTGATTTATCGAACCCTATAGGCTCTCTATTAGCAATAACCGTAACGCCTAAATATCTTGAACTTGATGGTGCTTTACATGATTTAGAGGTACTTCAAATGTTAACGAAGCATATATATCATCAAAGGCTTAACAACGGCAATGAGCTATTTTTGAGTCCTTATAATCGTAAAGAAGGGCATTTTGAGGGAAATCGTTATTGCATTGATGCCCAAGAAAAAGACGATAAGCCCCTGTGTTTATCTGCAATTTAAATTAAAGGACAGAATGTTAAATGGATTTATCAATTTACCTCACCATGATGATTAGTGCAGCCTGGTATTTAATACCGATCTTCATATTTGCTGTCATCATAAAATCAGCATGGTTCAAAGGCGTATTGGGTGAATGGCAAGTTAACTTGCTCATTAAGTTTTTTTTAGATAAAAATGAATATCACCTTATAAAAAACGTAACACTGCCAACTGATGATGGCACTACTCAGATTGACCACATCATCGTATCTAAACATGGCATTTTTGTTGTTGAAACCAAGAATATGAAAGGTTGGATCTTTGGTAGTGCCAATCAAAAGCAATGGACTCAACAAATCTTTAAACACAAATCAAAATTTCAGAATCCACTTCACCAAAATTATAAGCATGTCAAAACGTTAGAAGCTTGTTTGAACGCAAAGAATGATAGTATATTCTCGGTCATTATCTTTATTGGTGATAGTACCTTTAAAACTAAAATGCCAGATAATGTAAGGTTTGCTCGTGGTGGTATTGAATATATCAAAAGTAAAAAAGATATTGTTTTTAATGCAGAAGAAGTTGCAAGTGTTATTGAACAGATTGAAAGCGGCAGGTTAGACCGTAGCTATAAAGCTAACCGACAACACGTTAAGCATGTAAAAGAAATTATTGAAGAAAAATCTGATACTAAACCTTGTTCTAAGTGCGGTGCAGAGATGGTGTTGCGTAAAGCAACCAAAGGTAAAAATGTAGGTGATGAATTTTGGGGGTGTAGTACGTTTCCAAAGTGCATAAATACCATAAAAGTGTCTTATCGATAGGGAATTATTTTGTTAGATCAATCATTTTCAGTTAAAAATTTTAGAAAAATTTATGACTTAGATAGAAAAAATAAAGGGAATATCGAAAAAGAGCATTTCCCCAAAGCATACGCAATTAGACTTAAAATATATGGTTTGAAAAAAATTGTTAGGTTGCTTGTAAAAAGGCATAAACAAAAAAAAGTAACTACTTCATGGTTTGATAATAAAAAAACGAAACTAAATAGCCACATAGATAAAAGAAAAGAACAGTTAAGTAATGAAATTAACTTAAAACTTGAAGAAATTGTAAATATTGTACGTGTTAAAGGGTATGCACTACCTCTTGTTAGGTCTCCCTTTCAAGTTGGAGGTAAAGACGTTTATTCTATTGGGAAGACCGTTGAAACTATTTTTGTATCTCGTCAGATTCAATACACATTAAGCTCTATCTATAACGTTAAGGTAAATAATAGGGACTTAATTGTTAGCCGATTGAGCAGTTTAATTAAAGATTCTAGCCCTAAATATATTGTAAGGGCTGATGTAGAAAAGTTTTATGAATCGATAAGACATGAGAATTTGTTGGGTATCTTGCATTCATCGCCTAAGTTGTCAGTAATAGCAAGAAGAGTGTTAACACAGCTTATCCGGTCATACTCAACGATATCTGGTTTAGATGTAGGCTTGCCCCGCGGAGTTGGTATTAGTGCATACCTATCCGAAGTATATATGGGAAATATTGATATAGAAATATCAAGATTAACAGATATAACTTATTACGAACGTTATGTAGATGACATTATTGCTGTGTTTTCACCTACCAAGAGCGAAAACACCTCAACATATTTACCCCTAATAAGAAGCATCGTTGAAAAGCGAAAGCTTACATTGAATAACAAAACTAAGGAGTTAAATTTATTCACTGAACAAAACCAGAAATTCGAATATCTAGGATATCTATTTCAAGTACAGGGTAACAGTTACAAAATAAAATTAAGTCAGCATAGAAAGAAAAGATTAAAAGACAGGATTGATGAATCATTCAATCAATATACAAAGGACAAAGTAAAAGTTTCTAAGAAAGCTTATAAATCTGTTCTTTCGAGAATTCGTTTTCTAACAGGAAATACACGTCTATATAACAGTAAATCAAAAGCTTTTGTTGGTGTCTATTTTAGTAATAAATTTATTACTGATACTTCAGACTTAATAGCTTTGGATTCATACCTTACACATAAAGTTAGCCTTTTAAGTGATCAGAAATTAAAAAATCGGTTGAGCAAACTATCGTTTAAAAAAGGGTTTGAAGAACAAACATTTAGAAAATTCACTATAGAAGATTTAAGTAATATATCTAAGGCATGGAAAAATGGCTAAAAAAGCGTTATCAATCAACTTCCCTATTGAAAGGGCAGTACTTTCAGATTTTTCTCCGTTCGAAGTACCTATTACTTTTTCTAATAGACATTTTTATAATTTTTTAATAGAGCATGATTTGAAGCACGATGGATTAAATTTTTCATGGAAATCATCTGATGAAGCATTGAATAGTTTAATTTTACTCTTGATGGGGTTAAGAAATACAACACCTACTCAAACAGAAACTAGAAATGGTTTAGAGTATATTAAAACGAATATTGAATATAAACATTTACCCTCAATCGCGTTTACATTTCCTATTTCTCATAAACACAACGAGTTTCGCCATTTATCAGTAATACACCCAAAAGGACAAGTCTTGGCCGTAGATTTTTATCGTCACTTTAAAGATCTTATTACATATTACTCAGATTTAAGTCCATTGAGTTTGCGTGCGCCTAAAAGAGTTGCTGGTTGTACTTATATTGACTCTAAATCCTTAATAGAGAGTTTTGACAAAGAAGACCTAGGTATAGAAGTAGACGGGCAAGATTATGAAAATTTAAGATCATTCTTTGTTTATAAAAAATATAGAAATATCTTTGAGTTTTATGAATCTCCTGAACATCATTGGTGTGAAAAAAGGTTTAACTTTTTGTCAAAGCTCGATGTTTCCCATTGCTTTGATTCAGTCTACACACATTCAGTTGCTTGGGCGATTTATAAGAAGGACTATGCAAAAAAACAGATTTCAAAGACTAAAGAAACTTTTGCATTTAAGTTTGATCAATTAATGCAACGCACAAATTACAATGAAACTAATGGCATTTTAATTGGTCCTGAGCTTTCCCGAATATTCGCGGAAGTTATTATGCAAGCGATTGATAACGACATTATTAAAGATTTAAAAGATCAAAACTTCCAATTAGGTAAAGATTTTCAAATCTATCGTTATGTAGATGACTATTTTATTTTTCACAATGATGAGAGCACCTTTGAAAAAATAAGAGGCTGCGTACAGCTCAACTTAAAAAAATTCAAACTTAGTTTAAATAAGCATAAGGAAGAAACATTAAGTAGACCGATAATAACTCCTATATCCATTGCGAAGAAGAAAATTGCTAACCTAATATCAGAAAGACTTGAGTACAAAATCGAGAAGAAAATCGAGGATGGCAAAGAGGTTGTAGAAGGGAACATATATATTCACCAAAGTAGTTTATCCACTGATTTTAAATCTATTTTGGCGGACTCTGGAATAACTTACTCAGATATATTGAACTACTCTCTTGCAATAGTTGAACGAAAAGTGAAGCGAGTATTAATCGATTATAAGGCTATTAAGCATAATGAATCGTCTTCAAGACAATTAATTAATGCATTAGTATCCATAATTAATTTCATCTATTTCATTTATGCTGTAGCCCCAAAAGTTAATAGTACGATCAAGCTATGTCGTATTGTTCAGCAAATTATTCTTTTTATCAAAGATCAAGAAGTTGGCATTGAATACCAGCATATCGTCTTTAAGTGTATTTTTGATAATACATGTTCAATATTAGAAAAATACTCTGTAGATAATATTACGCCTATAGAGACGTTATATTTATTAGTGTTAATGAGACAACTTGGGAAGTACTATTGGTTAGATGAATCAACATTGACTAAGTATTTCAAAGTTAAGGTTATTGAAGGGAGTTATGATTTTGAAAATAATCTTAACTACTTCTCTATTACATCATTACTGTTCTATACATCTAACAAAAAGAGATACGCAGATCTTAAATTTAGCCTAATTAAACAAGTAGAGGCAATTTATATTGAAAAGAAGGACACCTTATTATCTGATGCTGAGTTAGTCCACCTAACTTTAGATTTGTTGACTTGCCCATATGTGGAAAATTCCTTTAAAAACAAGTTGCTAGGGTTTTATGGGATTGATAGATCTTTAGTAAAACGAATAGCTTCTTTGAACAAGGTTTGGTTCACAAAATGGAAAGACTTTAATTTTGCAAAAGAGTTGGACGCGAAGCTAAGTAACGATGTATATTAACGTTATGCGCATCAGGCGACCGTTATGACTGTTGGCAGTCACACACACCAGCGCCACAGGGGGTAGTTGTCCTATGCATGTGAAACTACACCTGGTTAGATTTGTCTGAGTCTTTCCTTTTTAGATGACTCCCTACAGCTAAGCTAATGGCCTATGTAGTAGGGAGTTGTTCAAAAAAGTTAACCTTGTAACCTTCTATATTCTTTATCCTGAAATTCGCGAAGCTTTTACAGTATTAATCCTAGAAAATCACTTTAATGGTAATTTTATTGAATAAAACCAGTGCCCATACTCGTCCCATTCCTCCCGCCACATTAAGGGAAGCCGCTAATCGCAAGGTTAGTGGCTTTTTGCTTTTCGAGATTCAAAAAGGGTATTGGCTGGGTTTGTAGCATAACGCCTTCGAGTAGAGTTCAAATCTTTATCTCACCGCCATATTGATACGAATGTGGGCACCTCTAATGAGGTGCCCATTTTTGTTTTAGAAACAAATTCTGCGAGTATGAATTTCGTCCCCATAACAATAATTTCATTCTTCTTAACCAATATTTTGTCGATTATTTTTAAAAGCAATTGCTTGCAACTATCAGTATTCGAATTAGAGAGAATTAAAGTAGCTGCTTCTACAAACATTTGGATATGATTCTTGCCAAACTTTTTTAATGGAATCTTTGAACGACACTTTATGACTTCGATTGATTTCTCTAAGGCCTTTAATTGAGTTTTTTTATTTTGTAGGTTTTCATTTAGAGTTTCATCTAATTCTAAAATCTCATCTGCAATTTTGTCGTATAAATTATTTATTTTTATCTTTATAGATGCGTGCTGATTATTTAACTTTAATAAGTCCTTTTGATCATTCTTTGTGACACTATTGATTTTGTCTTTGATATCTAAAACAATTTCACTTATATTTTCCGGTGTCAGAACTTGAAGTAAAACTTCATTAATTATTATTTTATCTAAATGATCTCTTCTTATGTTTGGACACGTGCAACCCGTCGTTGTTCTGTTAGGGCAGGAGTAATACTGATAACGACTATCTTGAATAAGTGGATTTCTTTTCTTTCCATACATTAGTCTGAGGTTACTCCCACATTGATTACATTTTAATAGCCCTACTAATAAAGTTTTCGAACGCTCTCCCTTACTATAGGTATTAATTGGTGTGTTTATACTTGTTAGAGGTCTTCTAGACTCTAATCCTCGTTGTACTGAGTCAAATTTATTCTTTGTAATGATGGCTGGTACGTCTATCGTAATAGGTGGGTTATCTTTAGCTCTTGTAATTCTAGCCTTCCCCCAAATTCTTTTTCCATAATAGGTTGTATCATTTAATATTTTATCAACTTTATTTTTATTCCATTTTTTACCTCGATACAAATACCCTTCATCATTTAGAGTTTTTGCTATGCTTTTAACACCTAGCGGCTTTCCTGATACGCCAGATTCTGCCAAGTTGAATATTCTTTCAACTATATAGGATTCTTTTGAGTTTATTACCAACTGTTTCTTTTCAATATTGGAATTTGGGATTGTGACTGATATTGATGAGTAACCAAATGGTACTACTCCACCCGTAAAATACCCTTTAAATGCAGTGTCGTTTAAACGGTCTTGAACAATTTTTGAATTCGCTCTACTTTGAAGTTCGTTTACCATATCTATTACAGTTTGCGATATAAATGCAGAATCTTCGTCCTCAGATATTGGCTCTGTAACTGAAATTATTGGAATATCTCTTTTAGCTATTTCGTTCTTAAAGTTAGCTGTTTTAGCTGCTTTTCTAGTAAGTCTTGAGTATGAATATACCAAAACTATGTCAGGGTTAACTATTCCAGATTTTATTTCACTCAATATTAAATCTAAGATTGGACGCTTACCTCTGAAAGCAGAGTTTCCTGGCTCATCATAAAATTTGATAACGTCTATATTGTTATCTTTAGCGTATCTCAGTATGCTTTTTTTTTGACCAGAAATAGAATCATTAGATTTAGCCTGCAAATCAGTTGAGACTCTTATTAACGCTATTGCTTTAAAACTAGGCTCTATCATCATCTTTTCCTTGTTTTTCAGAGGTCTTGGATAATTTATTTTGATCTTCAGAAAAGCTATGAATAGCAATGAGATTAATAATAGAGGGCAAGTTTTTAATCAAAGCCTCCTTAACCTCTGCTTTAAAGTTAAAATCATTAGGAGTTATTTTGTTATAAATATGGCTTTTGAGATGAGTTCTATTTAAAGGTTCTTTATGATTTTGCTTTTCCATATTATCTCCAAATTACCGATATGATACGAATGAGTGAACATACGTACATTTAATGCAAAAAACCTTGTTTAGTAAAGGAACGGAATATGCTTAAATTTGGCTTATGTCATTGTTTTATATTGTTAATATAGTAAGTGTATTGACATTGTATGTACTATTGACATAAGTACTTTGTAAGGTTTTTAAATAGGTTACTATGATTTTTAATTTTCTTAGATCTACCTATTGACAGTAAATGTGAATAGATAACGATTTAATAGCATTTTTTGATATTAAAAGAGAGGAAGTTAAGAATAAATTACTCTAATAAAAATAGAGCTTGTAACTTATTTATTGACGATAAATCAATTTCTAAATATGGGAGGAGGTACAGTCTAGAGTTTTTTTGAATACCAATAAGGTTTCTTATAGCCAATAAGAATTAAAGTGAGAAATTTAATAATTAGACTTAATTAAGATTAACCCACTATATAAAGCTAACCACTATAAGCTTATTTAAATCTAAAGCTTTTAATTTTTTAGTCAAATCGGGCTTTTTCCCTTATAGAGTTGTACCTCAAAGTGAAGGAGGAAATTATTTTTATACAAAATTTTTAGTATTATCTATGGATAGGTGTCCTAGTATTCGTAAAAACTAATCACGATGTTTGATTAGTTTAATTGTACCTGCCGTGTTTTTTTCATTCTGCCAACAACGGTTAGTCCAATATACACCTTCCATTTTCATTTCTTTAATATCTAATAAACGAAGCCTTGCTGCTCCTTCATAATAAGATGTATCTGTTTTAGATTGTTTATCATTATAGACTTTATACATATACTCTAAACCAAAGCTGTCATCTTCGTTACGAATAATTCTGCAATAATTGGCATGGGTTTGACCAACGGTTGTAGCACCTCTCATTTTAACTCCAAAAAAATCAGCTTCTATTGTTATTGGGAATGTTACATCAGTGCCCCCGTTAAAATTGGAGTTAATTGTTACATCCCACTCGCCATTGAAGTCTGGACAGAATTTCTTTTTGAGTATTTGAGGATAGCAATATTTCCACAAATACTTACCATACAACCAAGCTAGTATTGTTATAGTTGTTACTGTGTAGGAGATAGATCTCAAAAATGTTACCTCAAAACACTGGTTTATTAACAAAAATAAAGAGATAGAAATTCCGACTATTATGAATGTTTTGACTTTATTAGGTAATAAGTTCCACATTAGAGTAATTCCCTATAGGTTTAAGTGTAAGTTATGATACTTAAGTATGTGTGCAGTATACGCTTAAGCTTTGAGTTCCTTGAATTAAAAATACATAAGGATGTTCTCGTTGCAATTGTTGTGACCATCCTTTTAAATCAATACCTGAGGCTGTAGGGCTGACTTCCGGGTGAGTATGCCAGTCTCCTAGAAGGCCTAATTGCTTTCCGCTCAACGACCATTTGGCTTGTAAAATTTTATCATGCATTGGGTCTTCTCGATGAAAGGCGTATCTCGATGATCTATCCAGAGGGAAGGGATGGGTGAGGTCAATAATATCGATATTATTTTCTTTGAATTTTCCTATTAAAATTCCACCTTTTTCATGCTGATGTACTTCAATTTGCCTATAAAGCTTTAACATTTCTAGAACGTTTCTAGAGATAGTTATTTTTATTTTGTCATTGCCGTAAAGTGATTTATTTTCATCATATTTGATAATAGGGTGTTTGTAGAATGAGGAAGTTAACTGCATACAGGGCACTTCTTATATCTAGTCAATTTTTTATTGGTATGAGTAACTAATTTCTCAGACATAGAATCGAAGTAAATGTAGTTTTCTTTGGGAGAGTGAACTGCATTCAAAGCTACTTCTACTAACATACTTGCTGATCTTATTGAAACTGTTGGTGGAAATGGCATGTAACTTATTCCACAGCCTTTTCTTACCATAGGTTGTTCAGTTTCATCTTTAAAAATTCTATACCTTGGAGAATTATCTAAATGTCTTAAGCACCTAAAACATGATGTCTTGTCGTGTAATCGTATGGCGCGAGCACCTAGACCACCTCCTTCAATCCATCCATGAATAATCGGTTTGTTAATTTCTTCACTGTGCCATAAGTAATTTAATGTATCACTTGCATGCTGATCACCAGTTGCATTGATTATCAAATCATATTTTTTAAGTAGGTTAATATTTTTAGGGGTAATCTTTAGGTTTTGACCATTTACAGATAAAGAAAGAAGTGGGTGTTCTTTAATCAATTTGTTCGCTAATTCAATGGATTTATTTTGCCAAAGTGAATTATAGCCAAGTACATGTCTTGATAAGTTATCAGGTTCTAGAATACCATAATCATAAATATCAAACTTTACTGCTTTATTACCTGTAGCAAGCCCTGCTCCAAGGTTAGCCATTTGTTCAGCGACATAACCTCCTAAAGTTCCAGCACCAATTAATGCAATACTCTTATTTAAGAGGTTCCTTTCAGGTATATTTCTTACAACTCCATCAATAGGGTTAACGTTTATGATTTTTGAGGTATAAAAATATTTTGTACAAAGTTGATCATTCCAAGAGCTAATAACTTTTCTTAATCTTTTAGCAGATGTACCTTTAATCAGCTTTAATCCTGAAGGTGAAAAGGAACACACTATTAAAAAATTTATCGAATCATCGTTGATATCGTATTGGAAGAGTAAAGCTTGTTTGGAATGAAGGTTTTTATTTTTTATATTTTTGAATAAAATAGGAGTAAGTTTAGCAATAACGTTTGGCTGGTTCTTTAACAGCCAATCAATTAAACCCCGAAAAGAATTTAATGGCAGATTTTCGAAATTATCCGGCGGTGAATCTAACTTTATTACAGTAAGTCCAAGGCTTCTTTTTGCTCGATAGTTTTCTGGTTGCCATAAAAGTGAAGTAATATCCTTACTTAAGTCCTTTGGACGAATAACATATTTATTACGTCTTACTTGTTCATACTCAATACAATCAAAATCATTGCTTTTATCATTGTAGAATTCAGTAACATTTTCATTATTCAAATATGACGGTAACTCTAGCGCCACATCTCCTTTATTAGCACCAGAAAAAGAGAGCGCTAATTGTTTCTGAATACAGGCTAAAGAAAATAACAATGATTCGAGTGGGCGACTAATATCTAGATTATTCACCTCACTATCTATATAGCAATATGAATTATCCGATTCTATATGGGCTTTGCTAACTTCTATTAAGCTTTCAGGGTTACAAATAAAGCACTTTGGCCAATTTGTAAAAGGGATATATTCAAAGCAAATGAGTGCTTCAACACTATATTTACCATCTACTGTAGCTATATTGCCAGTATATATAAATTTATAGTTCTCGAATTGTCCTGTTAAACTTTCAGGTAAGTCGGCTTTACTAGAAACCCTAATAAAACCATTCCTTATGAAACAATCGTGTATTATCTCTAATGCGCTCATTAACCCGCCGACGAGTTCTTAGAGTGCTCTTGAGGTAATACAATTGCAGGCGCTTGCTTTTTACCTGGTGGGGCCGAGATTGCTTTAACCCAGTCTGGTCTATTAGGAATACGTTCTCCCAATATTCCGCGTAGTTTAGAAACAACTTCCTCTTTAGACGATGCGACTAATTTACAGTGCTGTAATGCTACGGACAGCTCTGTTGCTGCTAGTATTGCATCTTGTCTTGAATCATTCTTTCTAGGCCAAATTACACCGCTAGGTAAAACAGGAAGGCGAATTTCTTGATCTAAAATAGCAGGTAGCTTTTTAGCTACTTCAATGAGTGCATCTTCATCTGATGCAAATGAAAGTGAAGAGTTGAAAGCTCTTTGAGCAATGACCATTAAGGCTATTGAGCTTGGGCCTTTACCATCAGGCCAAGTGAAGTCACGCCAAGCTTTTAAATAACAACAAACACTTCTAAGGTATTTATAATCATTTGCTTGTTGATTGAACCAGTCACTAACTTCTTTAGGGTCAGATACAATCCAGCCGTTTTTTCTATGTGCCATATTAACTTCTGATGGCTCTATATCATTAAATTCACTTTTGCTTTCAAGAGATGCATATAGATCTCTTTTATTATCCATTTTTTCTATTATTTGCAGGAATTTAGCTGTGGGAATAGCGTAAGCAACAACGTCAATATGTGCATGCATGTGTGTTTCCACTCGTCCACATGTATCTTTGGAGCCGATAAATTTCCATGACTCTCTTTTTGAAGCGATCCGGATTAGTACTCTATCAATGATATTGAACATTAACTCGTGAGAAAGGGCTGAGTCTTGTATTACCACGTCCATTGGTAAATACATACCTAAGTCAATATCAACTTGTTGTGGTGGTTTATGGGCTGGCTCATTTGCAGTTTTATAAGTAAAAGAGCCTTGAGTTCTAAACCTAGGCTTTAGGTTTAATAAAACGTCTCTTTGTTTACTTGTTAGTGCTAAAAATTCATCTTCTTCTATATAGTTTCGAATTTTTTTGAATTCTTCTTTTATTTCAGCTGTTACTTCCTTGAGTAGCTTTTTTAAATGGGCTTCTCTATGTTCTTCTATTTTTATATTTTTACGAAATGGCGTGTCTTTTTCATCTGGATTACCATTGAGTAAACGATTGAAATTAAATTTAGCGCCCATAAAGTTTCCTTACTTTTTCATATTATCTATTTCATGCCAAATATACTTATCCATGAATTAGTTACCTAAAATTAATACTTGGGATCGTTACCACTAATTACAACCTTTTAGCATAAAAATTTAAGTTGTTTATTTAAATAATTGATGTGAATCAATCTTTTCTCTAACTTACCTTATAAATACGGCTTGGGTTGTTTTACTACGTTGTTTTTATACTGTGTAAAGAAACGCATATTCACACGAATTACCTATTTCTTATAAAATTTAACCGGTCAAAATTCTAGTTAATAGACTTTTAACTAATTCAGGTTTGTAATAATCCTTTAAATTATTAGGAGTTTTTGTCTATTTGATTTTTAATTTGCATAAATAGCTCCTTAGAAATGATTCCCTGTACCCAAATTATTATTGGCAGATTGTAGTGGCATAGTTAATTTGGCCACCTAATTAGAGGTGTTATCATGCACCTCAT
>OJIR01000506.1_pt1 | contig 12444 bp, 14 predicted proteins | sample 1595711 | NCBI WGS metagenome assembly OJIR01 (sample SAMN05416846, study PRJEB24817) | seawater metagenome | isolation source: Sea water | place: Canada:Atlantic | collected 2013-07
CTACAAACGGATGCCCCATAACGGCGCACACCATGGCGAGCGCAATACCCGTATTACCAGAGGTGGCCTCAATAACCGTTTGTCCGGGCTGCAGCGCGCCACTGTCGCGTGCATCCTTAATAATTGCATAAGCCAGGCGGTCTTTAACCGATGCCATTGGGTTGAACGATTCTACTTTCACGTACATTTCTACGTGATCAGGGCCAAAGCGATTGAGCTTGACCACCGGGGTGTTGCCTATGGTTTGTAAAATATTGTCGTATTTCATAGCAAAGAACTCCGTATTTTTATTCGGTATGTTGGTGGTGAGTGAGGTTTCTAATATGGGCGATTAAAACAAGTAGTACGCCAACAACGGTAAGCGGAATTTCCCAACTCTCACCCAATACATGGATCACCGCCAAAAACATAAGCGTTAGCCCAATACCGCCAAGTGCTAGAGTTAAGATACTTTTTTCGCTTTGGTAACCGCGCCATAGGGCCAATACGCTAATAGGTACAGCGAAAGCCAATAACAGCCAGTGTGTCATTGTCTCCGTGTCAGCAAGCCAGCTATTAACCGATGGCATAAGCAGTAAAGTGACTGGCACAGCCAAGCAATGTATCAGGCACAAACCCGACAACCATATTGCTGTACGGTCTAATTTGGACTTATTTGCGGATTCAGTATTCGACACTTTTTGCTGCTGGAGTGAAAGGTGGCATAAGCTAGCGCTTAGGCCTTCTGCATGCAAGGCGCGTTAGCGTATATGATTATGCGTGTTGGCTATTTAGATGGTGGGTTAGTACCGGTGATGAAGTTCATTTTTAGCGGTTGTGAATTAATAAGAAAGAAAAACTATGCACGATAGAACTCGGTGGGATGATCGATATCGCCAAGGCGCTTATTCTCAACGCCCCTGGCCAAGCGATTTTCTGCAGCAAAATATTCAGGCATTGATTAATAAGAATGGCCAAAGTTCAGGTCAGGCGTTAGATCTGGCTTGTGGCGCCGGTCGCAACAGCGTTTTCCTTGCCCAGCAGGGATTTATCACACAAGGGGTAGATGTCTCCGCAGTCGCCATTGCCAAAGGCGCTGCCTATGCAACGAAGGTTGGTGTGAAAGTGGGTTGGGTCTGCCAGGGCTTGCTTGCCCAGAGTAATACGGCGGACCCACAGGCTGTAGCGGTGAACCCAAACCCAATACATGAGCCAGTAAAAGACCCAATAAATGATTTCGGGCAATTCCAGCTGATTATTATGTTTAGATTTGTCGCTCCTGGATTACTTACAACGCTCATGGACCATCTGCTGCCTGGCGGTCATCTGATGGTAGAAGAGCATTTGCAGCATGATTTGGGCGAAGAAATAGTTGGACCTCGCAGCCCTGCTTTTAGGGTGGCACCGGGGGCGCTGTTGGCAGAGGTAGCAGCAAGCACCCAGCCGTATGCTGTTATTGAAGACTTTGCTGGAGCAGTAGTTGAACCCAGCGGCGACAAAGCCGCCGTGTCTAGGCTGTGGGTTCAGCGGCTTCCCGGGTGAAGCAAGTTCGCCCGCACCATCATGCCAAAGAACATTTTGCAGAAGCTATTTCCACCTATCGAAATAAGCAACTTAATGCGATGCTTTAAAAATAATAAACTGAGGGAGATCCCAAAATGAGCGAAGAACAAGCAATTATAGTTGAGCGCAAAGGGCGCGTGATGGTCATTACACTGAATCGACCAGATGCAATGAACGCCATCAATGGCGAGTTGTCTAACGGTCTTTGGAATGCCATTAAGGAATTGGATGCTGATGATTCTTTGGTGGCGGGCGTTATCACAGGCAACGGCCGTGCGTTTTGTGCCGGAATGGATCTCAAAGCTTTTGCACGGGGCGAAGACATTGGCCCATTGAATGAGTTCGTCCGCACGGGCGCAACTAAGCCACTAATTGCCGCAGTAAATGGGTTCGCCTTGGCGGGTGGCTGCGAAATAATGTTGACCTGTGACCTTATTGTCGCCTCAAAAGGCGCCAAGATCGGTATCCGTGAAGTCAAAGTAGGACTTTTTGCCGCAGCAGGTGGTGTTTTTAGACTTCCTGCCCGGGTTGGTTACGCGAAAGCTATGGAAATGGCTTTGACCGGAGAACCTATTACCGCCGAGGAAGCATTGGATGCGGGATTGTTAAGCGCCCTTACCGAACCCGGTGAGGCTTTAGATGCAGCGCTGGCATTGGCAGCACGCATTGCAGAAAACGCTCCGCTAGCTGTTGTGGCGTCCAAAACTCTGGTTCGAGCAGCATCTATGGGCATTGAAGAAGATAAGCTTTGGGAAATGCAGGTGCCTTTGCAGAAAAAGGTCTTTAGCTCTAATGATGCCAAAGAAGGCCCAGTAGCCTTTGCTGAGAAGCGCGCACCTAACTGGACCGGAAGCTAGCAATAGCGGATTGCTAGTAGGGCTTGTAGGTAGACAACTGGCTTGACGGCTAGTTGGTCAAGTTACTTGCTTAAGCAGCGGAGCAGTATTGCTCCGCGCGCTTTATATAGCGATATCGTGTTTGTAGGGGTAAAAGTTACTGTGCGTTTGCCTCAGCTTCGCGCCATACGCGAATAAAATTGCCGCCCCAAATCTTCTTTATGTCCTCGGCACTATAGCCTCGTTTCAGCATTCCTATGGTCACATTCAAGGATTCACTAGCGTCTTCATAGCCGGGTATGCCGCTGCCATGATTAAAGTCAGTCCCAATGCCTACGTGGTCTATGCCAATGCGCTTGGCTATGTAGTCTAGGTGGTTGAGCATATCTTTTAGGCTTATAGGGCCGAGTAACGCACTCACCTTAGTAAGAAAGGTCTTTTTCACCTCAACATCGTCTATCTCCCAGTAAAGCTCAAAGGGGTAAAGGTAGTCTTCGTCTATGTTGGCGTCGCGTCGCACGGCTCTAATGTCTGCATCCATTTGCGGATTAGAGGTATCAAAGAGGTAACCTCTGAATGGCGCTACGTGCACAATACCGCCGGTTGCGCCAATGCGGTCGAGTTCTTCATCGGACAGATTGCGACTGACTTGTGTAAGTGCTCGAGCATTGGAGTGGGTGGCAACCACTGGCGTTGTGGAAAGTTCTATCGCTTGCAGAGCGGCCTGTTTCGACAGCTGTGAGATATCAACAATTGCGCCCAGTGCATTGATCTTTTTGATGGCAGCAATGCCCAGCTCAGATAATCCACCGTGTTCTGCCGTTGCTTCACGTTGGCCGGTGGCGGCGTTAAATAATGGCCTGGAGGAATCTGCAAATGCGTTGTGGCCCATATGAGTCAGCGCAAACAGTCGCACCCCATCGGCATAAAAGGTTTCAATGGCTGAAGCATCTGTGCCAAGAATAAGGGCGTTTTGAAAACCCAATAGCAGTGCAGACTGGCCCGCTTCATGGGCGCTGATCAGCGCGTCAGGGGTTAATACTAAAACGGTATTATTTGTCGGATCTGCTGCCATGGCTTTAACCACGGCCAGCTTAGCAGCGGCTATCTCTTGCGCTGCCGCATAACCCTCAGGAGTTCTGGGGCCTGGGCTCACGGCCACAGACATCACTACTGCATCTAATCCACCCACTACCATCTTCTCTGGCGCCACTTTGGATAGTCCATCTGCGCCCACATAAGCGGAAGGTTTGCCCGGCATCTCAATGTCTGCGTGGGCGTCCAATGTCAGTGCGGATGCGTGTATGGCTTGGGCTTCTAAAAGAAACGCTTCATCGTCATTATTTGTTGCAGATGTGGCATCGTTAGCTGTTGAGCTGTCGTTGGAACAGCCGGCTAAAAGGCTAATAGATAGGAATGCAGTGCTCAGTATTGCTTTAGCAGCGTTGGCTGCTTTGGAAGAATGGCGCATAAATTTGCTCACAGTAGTTCACCGGATAGACAATAATTCACCAGCCTAGCCTAAGGGGTACGTATAGGCCAACATGGGTGCTCGCTCGCGCTTTAAACCTTCCGGTGTGAAACCCCGCGGCGAATTTACGTTGATGACACTATTAGTCTATTTCCGTGGGTGAATTGACGCTAGGATGGACGCTTTAGCAGGGGCATCCCAATGGAAAATATTCCTACAATAGATTTTGCCGCATACCAAAAGGGTGGTTTTGCCGCCATTGATCAGCAGGCTCTAGTAGAAGCGTGTGAGGACCATGGTTTTTTCCTTCTCACTAACCATGGTTTGGAGGATGTGGTGTCCTCAACTTTTGCCGCATCGAATGAATTTTTTGCCATGCCGCGAGCACATAAAACCGCTGTTTATCGAGATGAAAGCAATCCATTGGGTTACTACGATCGTGAATTGACCAAGCAAAAGCGCGATCAAAAAGAGGTATTTGATTTTAAGGCCGGTGGTCATATCTCTAAAAATCCAGAAAGACATACACGCTGGCCAGCCCAGCCCGACGGCTTTAGGCCCGCGCTAACAGATTTCTTCCAATCTTTTACCCAATTGTCTGAAGCTACCATGGGCATGGTGCTATCGGCTCTTGGTATGTCTGATGCGGAAGTGGCGGAGACTATGAACAAAGGCTTTGGCGAACTGCATTCCAGCGCCGCTCGGCTTAATTTTTATCCGTCCGCTGACCCAGTGCCAGATTCAGAGCGCTCAGACCTAACCGGTTTGGGTGATATGGCGTTACATCATCATACCGACCCGGGTGCGATCACTTTGTTGCTGCAAGACAACCATGGCGGTCTGCAAGCCCGTTCCAAGAAGAATGGTTGGATAGACGTGCCACCGGCAGATGGCTCCATTGTGGTGAACATTGGCGACGTACTGCAAGTGTGGACTAACGATCGTTGTACGGCTGGCGTACACAGAGTACTGCCGGTGCATTCCGAACAAGGCCGTTACAGCATCCCGTTCTTTTATCAACCCGCGGTAAAAGCTGTAATAGAGCCATGGTTAGGTCAGCAAGATGTTGCTCTATACCGTGCTTTCTCTTGGCAGGAATATATTCGTGGCCGAGTGACAGACAACTATTCTGATATTGGCGAAGATGATATTCAGATTGAGCGCTACCGTGTTGCGTAAGTAGCCAGTGCAAAATAGCCGCACCAGAAAAAAGATAGCAGCGAGTTTTGTCTTCCCTTGAAAACGATAGAGTATGCAAAAATATAGTCACCTGCTGTTCGATCATGATGGAGTGTTGGTTAATACAGAACATTTGTACTACGAGTCTACTCGTCGAAAATTGGCGGAGTTAGATATAGATCTGACGCTGCCAATGTACATGCAAGTTATGGTTAACGGTTCTGATGTATGGGAGCTGGCTCGAGTCAGGGGTGTCTCTGAAGAGGTTATTGCTTCGCAAAGGTTGCAACGTAATGCGCTTTATCAACAGCTGCTCGGCGCCGAAGATTTATCCATTGAGGGTGTTGAAAAGGTTTTAATTAAGCTGAAACAAAAGTACTCAATGGCCATAGTCACTACTTGTAAAGATGCAGACTTCGCCTACATTCATGACCACTCCCCAAACAGCTTAAACATTGTTCCCCTTATGGATCTCATTTTAACGAGATCAAGCTACACCAACAGCAAGCCTGATCCAGAACCCTATTTAGCCGCATTGGCGCGTTTTTCTATTCAGCCAGACCAGGCGCTGGTGATAGAGGACTCTGAGCGTGGTCTGCGTTCCGCAGTGGCTGCCGGCATTGATTGCGCAGTAGTGGAATATGCTTTCACTGCAAGCCAAGATTTTTCTAAAGCGACCTACCGAATAAAGAGCTTGTCAGATTTGGTTGTTTTGTTAAAAGGTCTTGAATAGACAGGGACTTTCGTCGAAGACCCAGTCTAAGGGTGATTGTCGCAGGCAGTATTAAAAGTACTCGGGCTCAGGCGCTAGGTTGACCAGCAGCAAGATCATTACTAATACAAAGGTTGCTATAAAGAAGCCGCGCCAGAGAAGGTTGCTGTGAACGTCTAGTCGCTCTTTAGGATGTGCCTCAGTTTGAGCCTGATTTTGCGCCACTTGAGGCGCAATATTTTTCTTGCCCGTTAACATGGGTTTAATCAGGTTTTCTCTTTTGCCGAGCAAATACCAAGTGATTGTAACAAGGTGCAGGGCTACTGCCGCCAACAGAATATTAAAGTTGGTATGATGTAGCCAGCCGAGATAGTCGGCTAGGCTGTTTGAGACCGCGCTGTTATAGGGTCCTGCATAGAAAATGTCGTCGCTAACAAAGAGCCCGCTTACCGCCTGGGTCATGACCAACGCCAGCAGTGCAACGCTTGCCCAGCCACCCAGTGGCCCGTGACCAATATGACTGATCTCACCCGGCGGGGTCTTTTCCTTGAGTTGCCCTAGCGCGCGGATAATCGCTTTTGGCCCAGTTAGAAAATTATTGAAGCGTGCGTTGGGTGTGCCCAGTAAACCCCACAGCAGTCGAAAACTAATTAGCCCTAGCGCCGTGTAGCCAAATAAAAAGTGGGTTTCTGTCCAGTCGAATCCGGCTTCTGCGGTGATCCAAGATCCCACTAGACTCAACGCAAGAGCCCAGTGGAATAATCTTAGGGGCAAATCCCAAACCAGCGTACCGGTGGCTTCTGGTTGTGATTCCCCTTCTGTCGAAGAGACCTCTTTGTTAGAAGAAACTTCTTTAGGCAAGAGGGGGAGGGACATGCGCTCAGATTAGCCTTTAGCTATCGTCTTTTTTGCGATAGTTGTCATGACAGCTCTTGCATGAACCTCCCAATGCGCCAACTGCTTGGGCTGTGGGACCTCTGCCTTGGCTTGCAGCAGCAGCTAATGCAGTTGCTCGTTCCGCTGTTGTGGCAGCCTTCTCATTGAAGTCGGCTTGGTTTTCCCAGATGCCATCCTTTGCGCCAGACTGCAGGCCACTTGCGCGGGTGTCCGTGGCAAAAAGATCTTCAATCATAGGGGCGAGCTGGGCCATTTTTCCTGCATTGTATTCGACAACCGCAGCATCAAATGGAATTTGGCCTTTGGCCATACCAACTATGGGTCCAAAGTAACTGGCCATAACCTTAAGTAAACCTTGGCGCGCATCTATTGCTTTTTGCGCGCGTTCCTCGGCGCTTGCTGCGAAAAGACTGCTGCTGAATGCAGTAAGAAGAGTGAGTAAAATGATTTTGCGAAACATATTTTTCCTTTTTTAGTTATAGAGTGTTAGAAAGTTAACGAGTTCAAATGATCTGATTGACCAACAAGCCTTACTTTGACTCTTTGCCAAACACAATACATCCAGACGCACCAAACATGCCACCCACACCAAGGCAAAGCGACACGTTTGCGTCCTTTACCTGAGCCGGCGCATTACCGCGAATTTGCCTAACGCTTTCTTGTAATGCGTACATACCGTACATGCCTGAATGCATATAAGACAGACCACCGCCGTTTGTATTCATCGGTAAACTGCCGCCTGGTGCGGTATTTTGCTCCCAGATAAAGTCTGCGGCTTCGCCTTTTTTACAGAAGCCCAAATCCTCTAATCCATATATTGGCAGGTGGGCGAATGCGTCATACACCATTAGGTGGTCTACATCTGCGTGAGTGATGCCTGCGTCGTGCATGGCAAAAGATCCTGCAACTTTGAATGCTCTAGAGCTGGTTAGATCGTCCATTTGACTGATCATGGGCGTTTCCACGCTTTCACCGGTGCCTAGAATATGTACGGGCGGTTGAGGGAAATCGGCTGCTCTGTCGGCTTTAGTTAAAATCAAAGCGCCACCGCCATCGGTGACCAAACAGCATTCAAGTAAGTGAAATGGGTACGCAATCATCTTAGAATTAAGTACGTCGGCGACGCTGATCTCATCTTGAAAGCTGGCTCTTGGATTCATAGACGCCCATTCCCTTTGCACAACTGCCACCATGGCGAGCTGTTCATGGGTCATACCGTAATCCTTCATATACCGAAGTACCGGCAGGGTGAACATTGTCGGCGGTCCCATTGGTCCAAATGGCACCTCAAACTGACCAGCTAAAGAGGCTGGTGCCCGCGGGTAGCCGCTTCGGCCAACGCCTGAGCGACCACTCTCGCCATGGGTAATCAGTACAGTTGTACACTGCCCGCTGGCAATAGCTGCCACCGCATGGCGCACATGCAGCATAAAGGAACAACCGCCAACTGAGGTGCCGTCTACCCATGTAGGCGTAATACCAAGGTAGTAAGCCAAATCTGTGGGTCGCTCGCCGGCTGTGGCTATGCCGTCTATGTCTTTAGCGGTGAGACCTGCATCAGCCATTGCGTTGAGCGCCGCATCGGCATGGAGTTGCTGCTGGCTTAAGTGTGGAATTTTGCCCAGCTCAGTTGTTTCTGCTGCACCCACCACAACTACGCCGGTCATTTTGTTTCTCCTACTGAAGCGTCGCCTGCTGGGGCAACTCTTGTTGGCGCAAAAAGAGGCAACTTAATGTCCTCACTGACTTGCTCAAAGCGTACTTCTAAGGGCATATCAAGCTGCAAGGCCTCTGGCGTTTGTTCGCATTCCACAATATTGGTCATCATTCGAGGACCCTCTTCTAGATCCACTAACGCAATAGCATAAGGCCCGTCAAATGCTGGGTGTGGGCGCTGGTTGATCACGTAGCTGGCTAATGTGGCTCGTCCGCTGGCGGCGTAAACTTCCACAGACCGTGAGCTGCATGAAGGGCAAAACGGCCGTGGCGGAAAGTAGGTATGAGTGCACTTGGTGCATCTTTGTAACAGTAGTTGTTCTGCTTGGGTGCCATCCCAAAAGTGTTGGGTTTCTGGTGTGGGTTGGGGCAGGTTTCTGGTCGGCTTATCCAACGCTCTCTCCTTCGTTGTAGAGGAATAAGTATGCCTTATCGACAGGTTCAGACAAACGTCCATGCGTAATAAGCGTGAAGTGCGCGAGTACCCCAAAACGGGCAAGCAAGAGAACGGTTGATTTTCTTAGGCTAGATGAACGAGAGTGTCGGTGGAATGCAATTTATCTGAGGGGAGCAAGATGCAAGTTAATGGTGCCTGTCATTGTGGAGAAATAACGTTTACAGCTGAGGCCGACGCAAATTTTTGCGTCATCTGTCATTGCCGAGATTGCCAAGTGATGTCTGGAGCGCCTTACCGCAGTATTTTGCCGGTGCAAGAGTCCGACTTTAATTTGCTCAGCGGTACGCTAAAGCTGTATCACAAGACCGGTGACAGCGGTAACCGCCGAGAACTGGCATTTTGTGGTGACTGCGCTACCCATGTTTACGCAACTTCGGTGGTCGAAGACGTACCGTTAGGCAAGCGGATGCTGGGATTGCGCACAGGTATGCTCGCAGAAGTGGCTGATTTGCCTCCTCAAAAAGAAGTTTGGTGTGAGTCAAAAATTGATTGGGCACAAAGTTTGGTTGCCTTAGATATGCCCAAGCAGAATGGTCAATAAGCGCACATATGCACACCCTTTATAGTTTTCGTCGCTGCCCTTATGCCATGCGTGGGCGTATGGCACTGTCCCTTATGGATACTCAAATTGAAGTCCGCGAAATTCTGTTACGCGACAAGCCAGCTGCCTTGCTAGCAGTTTCTCCCAAGGGTACAGTGCCGGTCTTCATCACCGCAGAGGGCCAGGTGATAGACGAGAGTTTGGATCTTGTGGTTTGGGCTATTGGCGAAAACGCACCACAGTGGGTTAAGTACGGTGGCCTAACTGAGCAAAAAAACTATATTGAAAAATTCGATCAAGAGTTTAAACCGTTTCTAGATGCCTACAAGTACGACCGCCGGAACGCTGAACACCCAGCCACTTATTACCGCGATAGCGCGCTACCTTGGCTGGATGACCTAGAGCAATGCCTGCAAAATCAAGATTACTTGTTGGGTGATGTTCCCCAGATGCAAGACATTGCGCTGATGCCTTTCATTCGCCAGTTCGCGTTTGTCGACAAACAGTGGTTTGACGCACAACCTCGACCCAACCTAGTGCGCTGGTTAGAAGCCTGGCTAAGCAACGATCTTTTCACATCTATCATGACAAAGTACGGCCAATGGGAAGAAGGAACGCGTGGCGAAATCTGGCTTACCAGCGCAGATCACCACAGCTAATTTACTGGGGAGTAACATGCAAAAATGGATAGTAGGGATTATCAGTATTATCGGCGCTGTAGCACTGGCGGCTATGGTGGCTTGGTCTGGATCTGACCAAGGCGTCTTGTACAACGGTATGTCGGTTTTTGTCTGGTGCGGTGTTTTTGCCTTCGCCGTGCAGTGGCTGATTTTCATTCATGCATGGTTGGCAAAAACTGAAGCCTATTTCGACCTTACCGGCAGCTTGACCTATATTGTAGTTGTGGTTGCAGCCGCGTTTTTAGCGGGTGCGGACGACATACGTTCGCTAACAATCACCGGTCTTATTGTGATTTGGGCGCTGCGTTTAGGACCATTTTTGTTTTTCCGTATCAGGCGTTCTGGCGAAGATCGGCGTTTTAGATCAATTAAAACGTCATTTCCAACATTTTTGATGACTTGGACACTGCAGGGTGCCTGGGTTTATATCACCGCCAGTGCAGCATTGGGCAGCATTACCTCCAGTAGCACCGTTGGTCTAGACAGCGCCTTTATTTTGGGTGCTGGTTTATGGGTTATTGGTTTTGCCATTGAAGTGATCGCAGATAATCAGAAGACTGCTTTTCGCAATAATGCAGAGAATGCGAATAAGTTCATTAATACGGGTTTGTGGGCTTGGTCCCGTCACCCCAATTACTTCGGCGAGATTATCTTATGGGTTGGGATTGCCGTCATCGCTTATCCAACATTAGTAGGTAATCAGATTTACTTAATGTTTTCACCGTTGTGGGTGATCTTTTTGCTCACCGCTGTGAGTGGTGTGCGGATGTTAGAAGCACGCGGCCGCAAGCAGTGGGGCGAAGACCCCGAGTACCAAGACTATGTGGCCAACACGCCAACACTAATGTTATGGCCCCCACGTAAGTAGGGGCTTAGGATTTGTCAAAAGGCTGCCAATCGAGCCTTTTGCGAAAGCTTTAACCAGAACCTAGAACGCTCTGGTGCTAAATAGCAGTATTTTGTGTTAGAGACTTTGCGCGCCATCAACTGCAATAGTTTGCCCGGTGGTCCAGTAAGCTGGCGCTGACATTAGAAAAGCTGCAACGTTGCCAACTTCCTCAGGCAAGCCCATGCGGCCGTAGGGAATGCTCGCTAATGTTGCAGCATACATATCCGGCATATTCTTCTTCACTTGGTCCCAAACACCATCGGCAAATTCAATAGAGCCAGGAGCTATGCAATTTACTCTAATGTGATCTGCGGCCATGGTTTTGGCGTGGCTTTGGGTCAATTGAATAACCGCGGCTTTTACCGCGCCGTAGGAAATATTGCCTGACGCTGCCAAGCCACTGATAGATGAGATATTTAAAATACTGCCGCCGCCATTGGCCTTGAGGTGTGGGGTAGCAGCCCAAGTTGTACGCACTACGCCCATAAGATCTATGTCTATACCTTTTTGCCAGCCGTCTTCGTTATCAGAATTACCGAATCCACTTGGGTTGTTAACTAATCCATAAAGGCCGCCTAACGCATTGGCCGCTTCATCTACATAGGCAGCTATGGTGTCTGGTTCACTGATATCGCAAACCGCAGTGTGCACTTTGCCACCGTACGTTTTGAGCTTTTCAGCCGCCTCGTCCAAGCTGCTTTGGGTGCGTCCACAAATAGACACCCAAGCGCCTTCTTTCGCGCAGGCTTCAGCGATAGAGAAGCCTATGCCTTTGCTGCCACCGGTGATGATAATACCTTTGTCTTTAAGTCCTAAATCCATTTTTTATTCCTATGTTGAAGTGGTCAATATTAGTAAGTGCGTTGCAAAATATAGTGGGACGCTAAGTGTCGTTGGTTTTTATTGCCAAGGTTGCCATAGACGTTGGCATATATGCATTGAGTGGGGTGGCTTCACTGTCCCATTTGTCTTCAAAAAAGCCTGCGATGATAAACCCCGCGTCAATTTGACCGGCAATCTGGTCATCTAAGCTGTGACTAAATTCGAGGGCTACGCCACTGGCTTTGCGCTTAGCTAATTCTGCTGGGTCGAGTAAGTCTATGTCTGCGTTTGGCAGAGCGAACCGAACTTCCAGTGGTCCACCTGCTTCTATGTCGTAGTGATCGAAAAGAAAAAAATCCGGATTCATAAAGCCGCTTAGCAGGCGGCCACCATTCTTAAGTACGCGCTGGCAATGTTGCCAAACGGGTCTAATGGTCTGAGAGAAAACGTTTGATACTGGATGAAAGATTAGGTCAAAGCAGGCGTCATCAAAGCAGGATAAATCTGCCATATCGCCTTGTACTAAATGGATATCCAAACCATCTCGATCCGCCACCAATTTATCCTTAGTCAATTGCGCGGGTGAGTTGTCGAAACTGGTGACCATTGCCCCAGCTGCCGCAAGTATTGGTGCTTGTTGTCCGCCAGCCGATGCTAAACACAAAACGTTTTTGCCGCGAATGTCGCCAAACCATGCCTTGG
>OJIR01000511.1_pt1 | contig 12331 bp, 7 predicted proteins | sample 1595711 | NCBI WGS metagenome assembly OJIR01 (sample SAMN05416846, study PRJEB24817) | seawater metagenome | isolation source: Sea water | place: Canada:Atlantic | collected 2013-07
GATAGGAGTCCGTCTCGTGGGCTCGGAGATGTGTATAAGAGACAGGTATTAAACATTTGATTTAATTGATACTGGTAATTTTGTTCTAAACCACCTTCTATTTTTGCACCACCTTTTTGAGCTTTGTCAGTAAGAGTCATTATATTATTAAATCCTTCATTGTTTATAAGAAAATAATTATATTCAGTATCATCATCAAAGCTTTCTAAAGCAACGTATTCACCGTTGTGGTTTAAAGTTATGTCTCCACTTGGGCCTATTACAATATCAAAATCAGGATCTTTATATAGGGAGTTTAATTTACTTACATCTGAAGCTTCGCTAATAGTGTTGTTTTTAACGTCTTCGTAAAACTTAGTTCTTTTGTTTTTTATACCGTCTAAACCAGTACTTAGGTTTTCAAAACTATTATTAATTCTATTCATAGTGGCTATAGCCTCTGCGTATCTAGGATCTTCTGCGTCAAGTTTAGAAGCTAGTTTAGCTGCTTCTGAATATTCGTTTCTACTTTTAATCAAGTAATCGTTAACCTCAGGCCTCATAGACTCTTCTACTTTAGCTACATTAAACTGGTCACCATCAAAACTATTAACATAATTTTTCATCTCAACCTCGTCTTGCCTTTTCTGATATAAGTTTTGCTGCATTGCTATTCTAGCCATGTCACTAATTTGAGAACCTACAGCCGCACCAGCGGTAAAGCTTGTGCCCGGGTTTACGAATTTATCTGCAGCTATACCTGCACCTGTTATTAAGTTTTGATTTGCCATTTTTGTTTATTTTTAATCTGTACCACCACCTGGTGCGTCTAATACTTGACCAACACCACCAGCTAACTGTCCAATACCACCTGTTATTGAATTTGTAGCAGCGTCTCTAGCAGCGTTAGCAGCTCCAAGCCTTTGTTGTGACATGCCAAATAAAGTTTCAACTTTATCTTTTTCTGCAGCTCTCGATTGTTGTTCGCCGGCTAGTTCAGCATTTTGAACACTCATTCTTCCGCCTGCAGCTTTCATTTGGTTTTGAGATTCTTGCTGACCTATACTAACAGCTGATTGTTGAGCTTGTTGATTACTAGAACCAGCTAAAGCCTGAGCCATAGCAGCTATTCCAGAACCTCCAGCCGCAGCCCCCATGCTACCCATTACATTAGCTTGCCCTTGTTGAGCTTGCTCTCTAGCAAAATCAGCCGCACCGGTGTTCACCGAAAGATCCTCATAAGCGTTATCTAAATTAGCAGCTAGGTTAGACGTATCTAAGTTAGTGTATCTTTCTTTATTTCTAGACATCTCCGCTTGAGCAGCTCTTTGTTCTCTTCTTCTCTTACCACTGCCGATCATTCCACCAGCAATACCCATTAAACCTCCAACTCCTTGAGCTATAGGTGCACCTAATCCAGCTAGATCCTGTTTTAACGGTGATTTTTTATATAATCCTTGTCCCATTTTATTTATTGTTTATCTTATTATAATTACAGGTTATTTACTACTTTCAAATATTTCTGATCCAACTGAAAATAATTCAACCTCTGTTGTCTTGTCGTTTCTAAATTGAGCCTCCGCATAATAGCCTTTTAAATTAGAAGTATTGCCTATAGCTTCTTTAGTAAAGAATATATAACTAGAGTTTCCAGGTGGAACTGTTGTGACGTCTATTTGAGCTGTCACAAGAACTGTGCCGTTGGCTTGAATAGCTATAGCCGTAACTAAACCAATTTCTATTACTGTATCATTTGCTCCAGCGTAATACAACGTATCTCCAATTTGTAAAGACACGTTAACTGCTGTTGGGAAAGTTAGTGTTATTGCTTGTGTAGGCATATTTTAATTTTTATGGACAGTTTCCGCTATCAACTGCTCTTGTTATTGTTGTTGAACCTGTTGGATCAACTACTGTTGGATCAAATCTATTAGCACAGAAAGTAGTAGCGGTTGAGCTAATAGCTATTGTTATGCTAGTTAAAGCGTTTGTAGCACAGTCTATATAAGAAACTGTAACTGTTCTAGAAGGATTTTTTACAGTTGCAAGTGGATTGTATACCGCGGAGTACTGATAACACGCTTGATCGGTTCCATCGTTACAAACAGTAGAAGTTAAAGTTGCAGTAACATCTCCTTTTACAACAGGTACAGGTGTTTGAAGAGCACAAATTGCAAAGTCAGCTTCTCCTTTAACTGGAAATACCGTTCTTGTGTTTTTAGTTACACAGTCATAATACTGTAAAAGTCCACCTTGATTGAAAACTCCTGACCCTGCGCCAGCTATATTCCAGCTTCTACATTCGTTTGAGGTTCCAGATATAGTTAAAACTTGAGCAAGATCTAAATTAAAAGTTTTGTTTTCGTCTCCATACTTATCGACAGAGCCAATCGTGGTAACAGAGGCAATTGTTGAAGACTCATTAAGAGTAACTTCATATCCAAGACTAACTTCGCTTCCACCAGAGGTTGTGAATTGTAAACCAGCACCACTTATTAAAGTTAAATTACCGCCACTAACAGTTATATTAGTACCGCTAACACCAGTCACTACGTATGTTGCGCCAATTGGCACGCCAAAACCTGCAACTCTCATACCTGTTGCTATACCTGTAGCTGATACAACAGGTATAACATTAGCATTATTTATAGCAGAAGATGTGGCTGCTTGAATAACCGCAGTATTAGACCAGGCCGAAACGTCTGGCACTGCATCTATACTTAAATCATTACCGTTAGCTGCAGAAACAGTCCAAGTCCAACCAACAGTATAAGCAGAAGAACCAACAGTAGGTACACTATTTGCTGGATACGTTTTCAATTGGTTAACCGCGCCAGCTAAATTAGCTACAGTCATACCTGATCCAGTAGCTGTAAACGTTAATACGGTATCTGTTTTTTGATATATGTAAAAAGGATTAGCTAAAGGAAAAGGATTTACTAGATTTCCACCACCTATAGTAAAAGCGTAAGTAGCGTTACTTGTAACAACTGGTATATCTATGTTTATATCAAAGTAACCTGCAGCTGGTATTGTTAAAGTAGGCGTGGTGGCATAATATGTTATAACACCCACAGCGCTTATAGATGCAGCGTAATAAAGTATTTGACCATTACTAGAAGCAACTGTGAAACTAGCACCAGCGGCTCCATATACTCTAAGAACTCTTGAAGCGCCAGAGTAAGGAGCTAAAGAGTTATCAACTCTATAGTTATTTATTTTTACTAGAGGTACAAATATTAAAACTTTAACAGGAATAGCCAACGAAAGATTATTGTTGTATACACTAACGTTAGGAAAAGTGTAATAAATTTTTATGTTTATACTTGTTAAGTTACCTGAAGCATCTAGTGTTTTAGTGTAAATTATATTGTAGTAATCTAAGTCATTTGTACTTACTACATTGAAATCTGTTTCAAACTTATAACCAGAAGAAACAGTATATGTTTTTTCTAAAAGTAATACCTCTTGCCCTTGTAGTCCAAATGCAGAAAAACTTATTTCTTCAGGAACTGGACTATCAGCTACTATAGACATGTTTGTACTAACTCCAGTAACTTTAAAAGAACCTTCTACTGTTAGCCTTTGCTTAACAGCAGATCCACTTATACATAAGCTTTTAACAGTATTAGCTGAAGGCATTGCAAAAGGATTATCAAACGTTACAGTGCAAGTCACGTTAACTCCGCTTTGAGTAAAAACAACTGTAGCTATATTTGCTAAAGTAGTATTGATCCAAGCAAAATCCTCTGCATTAACTACGTAACCTAAGTCTGGAGTTATAGTTAGTACTGCTGTTTGAAAACTTGCAAACACGTTTGCTCCACCTGTAACAGAATAAGTTACGTTTGTTATAGTATAATTATTATGAGTTTGTGTAGCCATTATAATGTGTTCATGTTAGTTATTTGAGTTATTACACCATTTTGATATGTCACAAATTTGTACGTAGCGGGTAAAGCAGCCCAGCCAGCGTTTGTTTTTAAACAAGGAGTACAGACGCTAGCGTCACTATAGTTCGTTCCGTTGTACGTTTGATCGCTTCTGTATATTAATATACCATTAGCTGGTGATAAAGTAGTACCGCCTTCGCCAAACAAAGTAGCGCCAACAACTATTCCTTGACCAGCGTTGTAAGTATATTGATCTGTATATCTACCTAGTTGGTTTGTTGGTATTTTAGTTATAGCGTTGCTGTTTAACCAACTTACTATAGCTGACTTCATCGCTGCTGCTCTTGAGGCTGGGTTTGATATTGCTCCTCCAACGGTTCTTATATTTATAAAGTAACTACCTTGCCCAGCAATGCTTTTGAACCAGCCTAAAAACGCTTGAAATTTAGTCTTAGGTGACACAGTACCACATCCAGATAAAGTGTTATATTGAGTTTTTGCAGATATAGTTCCGTTAGTAACTGTTATTATGTAGTAAGTGTTAGGTACGCTTGTGCCAGAAACGTTAGCGTTTAAAGCATCGTTACTAGGCGTGCTTGCTGGATCTATGTATAAAAATCTTCCAGTGTAAGCTGATTGCTCATTATTTTCATCAAATAAAGTAGTATTAACATTAACCCCTTGACTAGCAAAGAACTTAAAATCTATGTAATTTTTCACAACACTTGTGTCTCCATTAGGAAATTGATTATAGAAATCCTCTATAGCACACTTAACTAATTGATCTGATGTTATTTGTCTAATGTCAGTAGTTACAGCTCCACTTCTTGAGTTACAACTCCAGTTATACCAAAACTTTTTAGTAGTATCAGGTACTAAATCTCCTCCAGTGCTACAAGCAGTGCTAATATTGACAGTTAAACTATAGTCAGTTGTTGCGCCACCACTGATAACAGCGTTACCTAAACCTTGTGTTGGAAAAGCACTAGAGTCTATATTGTTATCACAGTTGTCGTTGTAATAAGTTGTTAAACCTTTTATTTTGTTAAAATATTTATTTTCTTTCTTAACAAACTCTTTTATCTGACCTTCTTCCATGTCAGTGTTAATATAATTAGTATACCAACCTGGCGTAAAAGTTTCACTGTTTATTATAGAAGGAGTTATTTGTTGATCAATAACTTGAGCTATGCTTAAACCACTTAAGCCAGACGTAGTTCCGTAAGTGTATTTTCTTGAATCAGAACCAGAGTAGTTTAAAGTTTTAAAACCTTTTATAGATTCTGTTACATCATTAATTATAACATTAACAGAGCTATCGTATTGATCACCGTAGAAATTATTGTGCACACTGTTAGAAGCATGTTCCCATATCAAGCCTGTATTAAAAGTGTAGTACTTATCGTTTAAAGATACACCACTTTCTAGAGGATAGAATATAGAACCTGCTTTAGAGTAGTATGATTTTCTACTAGTCCAACCACCAACCGTTTCTTTGAATGAAACTGTAGTTGTTTCTATATCATCTGACTCGTCATTAGGTACCTCACAATGTGTTCTATCTTTTGGTGTTTTAGAAAACTTATCTTGCCACTCTTGTGTTAAGTTGTCTAAAGTTATATTATAGTTTTCTTTATCATCATTATAACTACCTATTATTTTTACACAGCTAGGTAGGTTATCTGCAAAGAAATCAGTCATACCTTTTAAAGCTATGTTAGTTATACCATCTTGCGATAATCTAATTATAGCTCCTCTGTTTTTGTCTGAAAAATAACTTCTAAAACCATAAGCAGCAAAAGATTCTGGGTTTTTGCTAATACCAAATTCACCAGCGTATGCTTGCGCTTGCCCTAACACAGCTTTGTTAGAAGTTATATTAGTGCTGCCGTCTGCGTTAAATAGAGCATCTTTGTTGGCTAATATACTTAAACACTTATCTTCACACAATGTAACTAAGTTAGTGTTTCTAGAGTGCAGTTTCTGTATTGAACCATACTCTGGATTAACATCTTTAGTTATAGGTTCAGCTTGTATAAATTGGTTTAATCTATTAATACCAGATGTTGAGTTGTATATTTGAGAAAATATAAGACCATTAGATCTTCTTTCCTCCATGTATGGTTCATCTAATATAGTAGACACTTTTACACCTTTGCCAATCTTAGGCGCGTTAAAATCATCTCTTATTCTATCAGACTCAACACCGTTACCAAAAGAGTAACAATTAAAATAGTTTAATAAAGTAGACTGTGTATTTATGTTTGCAATAGCAATCGCGTTACTAGCTTCGTAATATATATCTATATCAACAGCTTCTTTAGGTTCTGTTTCAAAAACAGCAGGATTAGTAGATGATAGTATTTTATTGTCATCGCTTATTACTTCTTCTACTATTTCAAAACCTTGTATGTAACTCAACGCTAAAAGGCCACCGTTACCAACAAAGTCCTCAGATATAGGTGTTTCTAATTCTATAGCAAGTCTGTTAGCGCTATTACAACCTATCCCAGCTTGAACACTATAGCATTTGCTTCCTACGTAACCGCTTTTCTTTTTACCTCTTTTACCGAACATGCGGTATATGTTTTTTATCTCATAGGGTTTAGTGGTTGAGCCATCACTCATTATCACTCTTATTAACGCACCGGCGTTAGCTGCTTTTGACATAAAATCACCGTATAAACCTCCACCTCTTGGCCCAGCAGAATCAAACCCTCCACCACCGACGTAGCTTATACCTATAAAACTTCTACCTGTTTTAGCACCCGCGTAATACACGCTACCAAATAGCTCGCTGTTTGAATTAGCTGGTTGCCCTGTCCATTGCTTATCTTCATTATACCAATGCGAACCATTTCCTCCAGTCTCTAAGCCATTACATTTGTAATTACCTTGACCACACGTTGCGCCTTGTTGCTCTGCGTCGTCGGTAAATTTAATACCCCATCTTCCTCTATCACCGCTAGTTCGACAAGTATTAGTACTTTGCTTAACGCTGGCTGCAGTGCCTGGAGTACTTTGCATTAGCAAGTTACTAACTATACCGTATCTTTTATTTAATGATGCAAAAGGTTTTACAATGTTAACCTCAAAATCTGTATCTCTATTTATTTTAACAAAAAACCTACCTTCAAATTCAGGTAGTCTTTCTTCTTCGTTTTTATATACGTTTATTTTTACGCTGTCTCCAGAATCAAGCCCAGCAGTTCCCATCCAAGAAGCTGTAGAGTCTAGAATATCGTCTAAATTTATTTCGTACTCATCACCAGAACCAGTTGGGCCACCAAACTTAACACCAATTATATCTGTTGTATTTGTGCCATCTGATATAGTTAAAAAACTATCACCGTTAAAAGAGATTTTAAATTGATTGTTTTCATCAGCAGAAGGACCGTTAAAATTTATCTTACTAAAACCAACCTTAAATCCATTTAATACAGTAACATCAGCAGATGCTATAATCTTCTTAGATCTAGCTATAAATTCTGGTGCTTGAGACTGAACGTCTAATACTTTATATCTACAAGGCCCAATTGAAGGCTTACTAACATCGTGCTGCTTTTTAAGTATTAAGTAACTGTCTATTTGTACTTTGCTTACCTCAGAAGAAGGAAAACTCAACCAAACGTTTCCGTCTTCGCCAAAATAAAATCTATCTAAAGCTAGATTATAGTATTCGTTAGATATATCTTTAATGAAATATTTGTAATGAGTTACCCAGTCAGGTATAGCCGTTGTGATAGGTGGTACCTCTCCGATAAATTTATTTATTCCGTTAGAACTATCTTTGTCTAGTTTAACCGTAGCTGTTGGGCTAGTAAACACAGGTGTTTGTCTACCGTAGGCATCTTGAAAAACAATACCTAATTGATAATTTCTTATTGACTTTATTGAAGCAATAGGATTATCTTTATAAGGATTTTCTTCTGGGTCATCGGATATACTATTTATATTCGCCTGATGAACACTTGTTGTAACTCTTAAATTAACTACAACTTCAGGAGGTGTAAAATTCTGTAAATAGTTTGCAAATATTAATCTGTTTGCTGTAACCTCTTGAGCCTTAGCTTTTCTAGGAACATTATCCCATGGTCTTAATAATTGATTAGATTCTACAACAGCGCCTATAAGTTCGCTTTTTATATTTAAAGTTGTAACGTTTCTATCTTTTAAAGTGTCAACTACATATATATTGTTTGATGTTGCTTTTTTGTATAACACATCTAATTCAACAACTTCATGGCTACCCCAATCCAAAGGAAAGCTTGTTGTACCTATATTAAGATCTCTTAAATTATTGATCATTCCCTCATTATAACCATCTGATGATAGGTATTCAAAATCGTCACCTAAAAAAGCTGGACCTGAAAATGGTGAAAAGCAAGAGTATTCTCCGTTTTCATACTTCCATCTGTAAGCAAACCTAGGAAAATCAAATTCAAACATAGGATCTTTTTCTTCTAGTAAAGCATCCCAAACTATTAAATCTGTCCCAGTTTCTCCAAATCTGTTTATTTTAGAAGGTATGGACTGTATTTGACATGTAATACTTTGATTGTTTACTGTAACTACCGTTAGTCTTATAGTGTATTCGTCAACATTATTGTAGTCGTCTATAGCACTACCTGTTAAAATTATAGTATCACCTATTGTCCAACCAGTAGGAGATTCTGAAACTATTATATTAACGCTAGCCATGTTAGCAGCGTACGTTGGTGTATCTAATAAAGAGTCTTCATACCACTCACCATACGTAGGCAATGGAGCGTAAACCGCTGCGTCATTAGCTGTTTCTGCTTCTTGTATGTAAGTAAAGTTATAGTAGTTGTTAGCAGAAAAAGTAGTTGACACAGGTGTTATACCTGTACCTGGTCCGCCAACTATAGTTGTTGACATCCCTAAGTAAGGCGCGCTTAATGGAGATTTTTTTATAACAGTAACATCTTGCTCTGAGAAAGATGAAGTTAAAGGTGTTGAGTATGTTTTGTTTGATTTGTAGTACGTTGGAATTAACGTGTGGGTAACAAAATTTACAGATCCTGCTTTAAACTTTTTAATGTTTATTTTTTTAGGTTCTGTATTATTGTCTGTGAAGAATAATAGATCGTCTATTATATTTATACCTGTAATTAAATAGTCTTTGCTAAATTTTAATATATTTTCAGTGTCTACTAAAACCGGTGTTACGTCACCTGTTTTTTGATTAAACTCAGCTATTATGCTAAGAGCGTTTTTCCCAGAATCTGCATCAGTAGCTATAAACCAATATATACACTCTGTAGGCTCGTGTCTTATTGAGCCAATACATATAGGGTTGTATAAATTGCTTATGTAATTAGATGACCAATCACCAGTAGAGGAAGGGTTGCCTTTTAGCTCGGTGTTACCTTTTAAATTTTGTAAAGCACCAACATTGCTAGATTCAGAAGTTGACACGGTAACGTTCAAAGCATCTCTGTATTGACCGTTTGGAACCATTCTCTCATCGAGATCATGATTCATCTTCCCCTTAGTAAAGTTATGAATAAATTCTGGCATATTTTAGTGTTTTATAATCTTAGACTTACCTCTCATTACTTGAGTTAACTCTTCTGATTTTAAATTTGATAATCTTAACTTAGCTTGACGAGTAGCCGCAAACTTTTCTTTTTTAAATCTCATTACTAAGTACTCTTGTGTGTTTGCTCTTGTTGCTAGTATCGCATAAGCTATGTGCTTGTACATTGCCTCTTCAGCAAATTTGTGTACAATCATCTCACCATCTGTACCAAGAGAATCACTTACATATTTTAAAGTAATTATTTTGCCAGATAAGCTGGAGTCAAAAAATATTCTACCTCTTAGATTGTCTATAAAATAAACACCATTACTATTAGCAAACTCAGGCTCTAATCCATATCTAGCCCCTTGAGCTCCTTTATATCTTTCAAACTCATCTAAACTATCTGAATTTGTTGTGTTTCTATTTGTAGCGTCTCTAAACTTATCCCATGTTTCTGAGTTAGCTGCGGTTAATAAAGTTCCGTCAGTGTCAAAAGTGTAATCATAGCTACTATCCTGTATTAAGGCTTCTGGATTACTAGTTTTTCTAGTTGGCATTAATATTCTTTCTATACCATCATTATCTAACCAAGATAGTTTAACGTAGTTAACAAAGTCATGAGGTAACTTCATTGATAACGAAGGTGGTATCTCTATTTCTTGTGATTTAAAAGATTTTAAAGTATCGTAACTAAGCTCTGCTAAGCCTCTTTGTGCGTGGAAAGCAATATCTGCTCTTCTTATTTTACTTATTATCTTGTCTTCACCTACGTAAGATATAATGAAATTGTTTATTATGTTTTCTAATGAAACATACTGGTAGTTTCCAAACTGCTCTGTAGCTAATACTTCTCTAAGTAATATAGGTAGACCTAATAAAGGTGAGCCATCGGCAGCTTGTATGTTAGCGTTTATGTTAGTGTTATTAAATACTAAATTGTAACTATTATTAGGAGTAACGTCACCTGGGCTAGTACCATTATAAGAATAACTATTCTTGCTTACCTCTATGTTGTTTATAAATATTATTATATCAACTTGCTGAGTAGGTCTAGTTGCAAAATAAGCCACTGTAACTGGGCCAACCGTTAGGTTTCCAGAACCAGCTCCAATAAAGCTTTGACTCTGCTCGTAATAACCTTGTTGTGTTCCTTGAAATAATGGCATATCTTATTGTTTTTCTTGTTGGATTGTTTGCATTTCTTCTTGATTTGCAATTTGATACATTTGAACTTCCTTAGTAGATAAGCCAGCTAATTCTAATATTTTTTCTACTAAAGCAATCTCTTCTGATTGATGTAGTTGAAAGTTTACACTAGTAGCTGCATTATATAAAGCTTCACCATAAACCATTACGTAACCCCAGTTTGGAGCTGTTGGTCTAGCAACAGTATCGCAAGTTATAGCTGATATTATAGTTGCAGGATAAAGCTGTATTGTAGTCTCGCTTGTTCTAGTGTAAGCGGGTCTAATTAAGTTTGGAGTTGTTAGTGGAGACATCTCAAGAACTTGTATGTCTTTTTTGTTTAACTTTTCTACTATTCTAGCTACTCCGCTAGTAGTATGAATTACATTACCCAGTCTGTAATTAGCAGGAAGAGTTCCTACACCTGTGTTAGCCATAACCACAGCTACAGGCGGTGATTCAAATATACTTAACTTTTCTTCAAGTATATCTAGCATGTCTGAGTATTCTGTACTGTTACCGTGCAGTCTACCGAATTGATTTATGTCATAGAAATATTGTTCGAATATATCTAATTGAGCTTGCTCTGCAAATAAATTAAACTCTTGAGGTGTAACGTAACCACGTTGCTCTTTGTTTAATGTACTTAAAACAGTTTGATAAACAGTATCTACACTTACAGCCATAATTAATAAGGGAATTTTTTATTTAATGCTTGTTTTCTAGCGTCACATCCGCAGTCTATGCCCGTGATTTCGCTAACTTTATCTACGACTTTTTTTATTCCAGTCGCTTTTGTGATGGCTTCAACCGTGTCGCCGAAACCTTTATGTTTCATGTTAAAGGCCATATAATATATTTAAGTAAATGTAACCGCCCGAAGGCGGTCACTTTACATTGTTTTTATTTTAATTTTTTGGATAAGTTTTTAAACAGTTCCATTCCATCGTCAGTTTTAAAGAAAGCAGCTAAGGCATTCATAGGGTGTTCGTCGTAAGGAACAGCACATATTTTCTTGCCATTAGGGTAACTAAAAACTCTTTGATCGGCTGAAAGTTTAATTAAGTTGTTTTCAACAAACTTTGCTCCAATGTTTTTTAATTCTACATTTTCATCATTTGCTAGTTGTAAGAACATTCCTGGATTTCTCCTAGCCATTAAAAGAACATCTCTTTTAATTTCCTTGCTTGTCATGTTGTTTACTTCACTACCAATTTCTGATCTCAGTATAGCTTCAGCAGCGTCTACATCTAAAGACTTAGCAGCAATAAGAGCGTTAATCTCGTATTCCATGTAAGCTAAATCATCTGTTGCTTCTTCTATTTTGTTGTATTCGCTATAAGTACGATCTTTCATAGGGTGATATAGTGATAACAGTTTTTGTAAACTCTGATCCGATTTTGGAACAAATAGTTTACCGTTTCTCATTATAATTCTACCTAAAGTAGCATTACCATCTTGTTCGTCTACAAATGGAGACCAATGGTTTGTTGCGTATTTAAGTTCCCTATTATAACCTTCTACTTCGTCAAAATAAAGTAAAGGTCTTTCTGATGTATGTAAAGAAGGTATTGAAAAAACAATAGGCTTGTGTCTACCGTTTAGTTCATATAATCTATCTTTGATTTCCCAACCGTCTATTTTGGTTGGAGTTTTTCTTTTTGTTTTTTCCATGATATAATATCTGTCTCTTATACACATCTCCGAGCCCACGAGACGGACTCCTATC
>OJIR01000512.1_pt1 | contig 12306 bp, 9 predicted proteins | sample 1595711 | NCBI WGS metagenome assembly OJIR01 (sample SAMN05416846, study PRJEB24817) | seawater metagenome | isolation source: Sea water | place: Canada:Atlantic | collected 2013-07
ATAGTGAAGTCTGTCGAGGCCGTAAGTGCGGCGGTGATTGCATCGACGCCGTTGGTATCGAGTATATGTGCGGTAATGGCGAGATAGTCTGCGTCGCTGATGCCTTCGTTGCCACCGGGAGGCATATTCGCTTTAATATTATTGAACAGCAGGCTAGGCGTGCGGTCACCCCAGCGCTGCAGAAACGGTCTACCCGAAAGCAGGGGGCCCAGTGTGCTGCCCTCAAGATTCACGCCATGGCATGCTGCGCAGTTAGCCGCGAACTTGCCTGCACCCAGCGCAGCCTGATCGGAAAATGCACTGGTCATCGTTGCAGGAATGACTGTTGACGTGGGCACCTGCGTTGACTCTTGGCCGCAGGCAACCAAACCAAGCGCCACGGCTACAGAGAGCAAAGCGTTACGCAGAGGAAGAGGTCTGAGGCGTGACTTTTGCATTTTCATGTCTGTTCTCGCTTCTAATAAAGTCTAATAGATTGAGCGTTAGGGCTGTGCGAATAACCAGCCACGTAACTCACCCGCAGGATTGGTTGCGCTATGAATTTGTACATAGAGTGCGTTTTCCTTAAGCGCCATAAGCTGTTCATCCGTAAGCTCGATCTTAGCGGTTAGCCCGCCATCCGTAGCCTCGGTTGCGGTAAGTGCGGCGACAACTGGGCCGGGCTGCGCAGGGGGGCCGTTGTGAATATGCGCCATCGTCGCGACCGAACTCATGCCGGCGAACGCGCCGGTGAGCGTAAGCGTATTACCCGCAAGAGAGACGAGTGCCTCACCACTGCCGGTAATGGTGTTTTTCGTCTGAGGAGTGGTCGGCATAGGCGAGAGCCGAGCGCGAAAGCCGTTTGCCTCTGCTGCGAGCGCCGTGTTCTGAGTAAAGCTAAACACACAGGCTAGAATAGCGAGTGAAAAGCAGAGGCTAAATACGCGGCGCAATGTGTTGACAAGTTTGGCAGGTGTCATAGCGGCTCCTTTATTTTTATTGCTTACATTAAAACCCAGTGCGGCCAAAAGGTATAGAGACCGGCGACTTCCCCAAGGCTTAAATTCTCGAGGTTGGCATGGCAATGTGGGCTTGCATGCGCGACAAAACCGCGGCGCGGCGTAATTTCAGAGGTCAACTATGTGTGGTCGTTTTAATTTAATCGATAGCCCTCAGGTGCAGCTGCTTTGTGCGTTGCTGGGCGTGCCGCTGCCTACCCATAATTTCCGCACTGATATCGCGCCAGGCGGTCCGGTTGCAATCGTTCTAGAACGAAGAAATGCCGAAGGAAAAAAAAGTCGTCAAGTAAGCGAGGCGACCTGGTGGCTGCTGCTTGATCCTACAAGCCTTGCGCCAAACTACAAATACGCAAGTTTCAACTCTCGCTCAGACAAGCTCGATTTGCCGCGTTCGGCTGCCTACATGCCGTTTCGAGAATCGCGCTGCATCATTCCGGCAAGCGCCTTCGTGGAAGGATTAGGCGATAAAAAAACGTACCATAAGATCGAACTCGAAGACGCAGCGATTGCTTTTGGCGGTGTGTATAAACACTACATTAATCGAGAGACAGGCGAGTCGGTGTTCGGTGCGTCCATCGTTACGCTGCCGCCGCTTATCCCTCAGTGGCAGCATATTCACCCTAAATCCCTGCCGCTCATGCTCGACATGAATAACAAAGAGCTTATAGACAAATGGTTAGATCCCGACTTCGATCGCGTCGAGGAATTTGCGCAGGCGCTCGAGCCGCGCGTGACGGCAACAATGAAGGTGACGCCCATCGACAGACCAAGCCGTTGGAATCCGATCGCGGATTCATTCCTGATCGTGGCCTGATTCTTTAGGGGTAGATTCGGTAAGGAGGCGCTCGTTAAATCGCGAGCCAAATTATCAGTGCGCAGGCCCCTAGTAATAGTTGACTACGCAGGTCTTGCATCGCGAACCGCACAGGATCTTCTTGCAATTGTCCCGCGCGCGCGATTCGCCAGAGCCTAAGCACGAGATAGATCATGGGCGGACAAACGCCGAGTAAAATAAGTGGCTGGCTGTAAAGCTGAGTGGTAGACGGTGCGAGTGCGTAAACTGCGAAAACGGCGATCGCTGCAAGGTTGGCAGCGCTGCCTAGGCGGCGAATGAGGGCCAAATGTCGCACGTTATAGCCGCGTCCCGCACTCGCAAGTTTACCTGCCTTTTGCAGATTCATTAATTCGGCATGGCGTTTTACGAGCGCGAGGCCGAAGAAGAGAAAAAGCGAAAACGCGAGCAACCAATCGGTGGTGACGACGCCAATAGCGGCAGACCCAGCAACGATGCGCAGTGTAAATAAGCCGGCCAATACGACGGCATCGAGCAGAAAATACGATTTGATATACAGGCTATAGAGAAGCGTCGTAACCCAATATGCGGTGAGTACGAGGATAAAAGAGGCAGGCAAACTTGCCGCTATCGCAAACGAAGCGAGCAGTAAGAGAGGCGCTGCGACGAAGCCAACACGCAAAGAAAGATCGCCCGATGCGAAGGGTCTTTTGTGTTTGCTAACGTGTTGGCGGTCGCTTTCGAGGTCTAGCATGTCGTTAAGCAGATAGACGCTGGATGCACAAAGACTAAAGCTAATGAAGCCTACACAAGCAGCGAATAGCAGCGGTAGATCATCTGCTTGATGCGAAAGCAGTAACGGCAAAAACAACAGGCTGTTCTTCAACCATTGATGCGGGCGCAGTGCGCGCCAAAACGCGCGTAAGCTCGAGCCCGGAATATCAAAGTGCAGCGCTTCTCTGGTTACCGGTTGATGATTCGCAAGCTGCGTACGAATTTCTTTTGACGCGTTAACTGTAATGCGCTGCTCGGCATGCTGCCAAATCACCAGATCAGCTGCTGAGTCGCCTGCGTAGGCAAACGCACTGTCGCCGCACAGATGTCGAATTCGAATGAGCTTATTATGCCCTTTGAGATTCGTGCTTTCGTCGCTGCCTATGGCATCGACGAAATGGCCAACGTGATTGGCGACGAGTCTTGTTAGCCGTTCATCGCTTGCAGAAATCAGAATGAGATCGCGTCCTCGTTCGGCTTCGCCGCGGAGGAAAGCGTCGAACTCGGGATTGCGTGGCTGGCTTTCGATTATCGGTTGCGCGCGATTGGCGACTTCGAACTTAAGGCGTGCGCGCCCGCGCATTAGCCAGAAAGGCGCGAGCAATAGAACCCATGGCTTGTGGCGTAATAGCCAAAGCACCGATTCAAACAATAAGTCTGATCTCAGCACGGTGCCATCGAGGTCGACGAAAAGAGGCGTGGTTGGAGTAGGCGGCATAAGCGACGGCGAGCCTCTTAGAACTTGAGTCGTTTAAAGAGTTTCTGCGGTATCGCTTTCACAACAAACATCACGAGGCGCCAGTAGCCGGGCGCGTAAATCGTCGGACGCCCCTTTTTTATGCCCGTCACTATGCAACGAGCGACTCGCTCGGGAGATGAGAATAAGGGGCCTTTCTTTACGTCGCGAGTCATCGGCGAGTCGACAAGGCCGGGGCGTATGTCGATAACCGCAACACCGCTGTTATGAAGCCTGCCTCGTAGTCCTTCGAGAAAAGTCGAGATCATCGCTTTGCTCGCCCCATACACATAATTACTGCGCCTGCCGCGATCGCCCGCCACCGAGGTAATTGTTGCGAGCGTGCCGCCACCTTGTTTTTCTAAATAGTTACCCAGCTCGACAAGCAGCGACAGTGTGCTGATTACATTCACCTCGAGGCTCGCCTTAAGGGCGACGAAGTCGCGTTCGCAGTTCGCCTGATCAGGAAGTAGGCCGTGGCAAATCAAGGCGAGATCGACACTGCCCAAGTTGGTGCTAGCTCTTTCTATAAGTTCAGGGTGACGCGCAGTATGGGTGATATCCAATTCCACCAAAGCGACTTTCTCGGCTCCGCGAACCACGAGGTCGTCGCGCAGGGCTTCAAGCTTAAGCAAATCTCGCCCAACCAGAGAGAGGCTGTGGCCTTCGATTGCATAAAGACGTGCCATGGCTGTGGCAATAGCCGAGTTGGCGCCAATCAAGAGGATATTCATGAATAAGAGTTGGGCTCGCAGAGGTTTATTAGGCAGACTTTACAGGACTCGACTAGGGTTGAGTAGCTGAGAGTGTCGGCATTAGCCGAGTCCGAGCCTTCGTGACTGCAACGAGGAGAAGTGTCCCTGAGGGTCGAATTTCTGCCGAAGCTCGGCAAATCGCTCCCATTGGCCATAGGACTGCCGGAAGCACTCTTTGCTCATGCGCGCATCTTTGGCGAGGTAGAGCCGGCCCCCATGGTCGAGAACGAGGGTGTCGAGCTGCTCGAGCAAGGGGAATAACGACGCTTCATATTTGAAATCAAGCGCGAGGGTATAGCCTTCGATCGGAAACGAGAGGAGGTTGCTATTGGCTATGCCGAACTTTTTGAGCACCGAGAGAAATGACCCTTTGCCTGCCTGCGAGGCGCAGCTCAGTATGGCGCTGATTCCGGCGTGCGCGGACTCTTGAGGGAGTGCGAGCTGATACTGAAGAAATCCCTTAGCGCCGTAAAGGCGATTCCAGTTGCGCAATCTCTCGAGCGGAAAGAAAAAAGCGTCGTAGTCTATCGGTTTGGGTGTTCTGTGATTCTTTTGCATCGCGTAATAAAGGCTATTAAAACCAGCCATCGTGTATTTGTTAAGTAAGAATGACGGCGCATCGAAGGGGATGTTGAGCTCGCTGCGTTGAATAGCACGAAGTCCTGTTCGCCCCGGCTTGGATTTCTCTCGAGCGTCTTGCTCGTCAACGTGTTCGCCAAGGTATAACACCGAGCGACCCTGTGCAGCGCCCCTTGCAAGGCAATCTATCCATGCGACGCTGTACTTCGCGTCGTAGTGTTCGTCCATTAAATCCATACATTCTTGAAGGTTGCCCGCGACAAGAGAACGCTGGGCAATGTCTAGCGAGGTTAGAGGCGTGAGCTTGATTGCTGCGTCGAGGATTATTCCCGTCAGTCCCATGCCGCCGCAGGTCGCGTGAAAAAGCTCGGCATTAGACCCGCGGTGGCAATCGATAACCTCGCCCGTTGCCAACAGGATTCGGATGGATTCGACATGATCGCAGAAGCTGCCATCGATATGGTGGTTCTTTCCGTGCACGTCAGCCGCGATAGCGCCGCCAATGGTCACGCCTTTGTTGCCAGGTAGCACTGGCAAAAACAGGCCTTTTGGGATTATTGTCTCGAGTACATTCTCGAGGCTCATGCCCGACGCGCAGCGCAGCACAGTGTGACCAGACGCTGAGGTGGTTAGACTAGAAAAGTTATCGAGATAGCGCGTGCTAATGAGTGTTTCGGCCAGCGCGCTGTCGCCGTAGCTGCGGCCAGCCCCGCGGGCGATAACTGGGGTGCCCCACGGCTCTGAACTGCCCAGACTGGCTTCGATCTCAGAGGCCGAAACAGGTTCGATTAGCCGCGACTTTAAAGTTGGGTATCTACCCCATCCGGAAAAGACCATAACTGTCTCAGGTGGTTTACAAGTTAGGTATTCAGCTTAGTGCACACTAGCGACTATATCTAGCTTCCAAATGGTTTACACTCGACAAATTAAGCCTTTTGCCACGGCTTAACTGGTTTCACTGCAGTTTATATTCTCACTCATCCCACACGATTAAAGGTTATAGATGAAATCAACATTCGAATTTTCGCTCGAAATCGCGCGTCAAGCAGGTGAGTTAATCGAGGAGAAGCGCCGCAATGAACCACTCGAGCGTAATTTTAAGGGAGGCATTGAGATCGTTACTCAAGCGGACATCGCGGCGGACGATCTCATTTCTGCTGCCATTCGCGCTACTTATCCGAGCCATCAGATTCTCTCTGAGGAGTCTTCTCCTGACTTAGGCCGAGTCGAAGACGTAGAAGGCCCACTCTGGATTGTCGACCCGATTGACGGCACGGTGAACTTTGCGCACGGGCTCAATCAGTCCGGCGTCTCTATCGCTTTCGTTGACAGCGGCCTGATTCAGCACGGTGTTGTGTTCAATCCCTTTAGTGACGAGTTGTTCGCCGCACAGCGCGGGGGCGGGGCGACGTTAAATGGCTCGCCGATAAATGTTGCGCAGGAGTCTCGACTCGACAGAGCCATAATCGCGACGGGCTTTCCGTATGTTAAAACTGGCCTCGACCCGATGATTAAACGCCTGAGCGTCGTTTTGGCTGAGTGCGCAGATATTCGGCGCTTAGGCTCGGCTGCTCTGGATATCTGTTTCGTCGCCGCAGGTAGGCTAGACGGCTACTATGAAAGCCTGAGCGTCTGGGACTACGCGGCGGCGCAGCTTATCGCAAAAGAGGCGGGAGCGGCCTATGGTCACTTTAGCGACGTACCTGAAGGTGACGATCCGCAATTCTGTAGTCATGACATAATGGTAGCGAACAAGGCACTATTCGAGCCCCTCAGGACGTTGCTACGTTCGACTAGCTAACTTATGTAGATGGCTTGAAGTATTGACTTAACTGCTACAAATTCGTAAGTTAGGAGAGCAAAACGCTGTTTTTAAACAAATTTCCTTTCGCCGCATAGCATAGCGGCCAGTATCTAGGACCGGAGATAGGTATGAAAATAACAAACTTATTAATCGCGGCAGCAGTAGCTGCGGCGAGTATATTGCCGAGAGTGGCGCTCGCGGCAGACCGCGTGGGCGATTTCGCCCTACTCGATCAAGACGGCTACCATCATTCTATGAGCTGGTATGACGATCATAAAATCGTCGCTCTGCTGGTGCAGGCAAACGACAGCACCGCAGCAGCCGCAGCCGTGGCAGACTTCGCTCAGCTTAAAGCGAGCTATGAAGACGCGGGCGTCGAGTTTTTCATGATCAACCCAATGGGCAAGCGCAACCGTGCGGAAGTGAAGGCGAAGCTTGCTGACTACGACGTCGACATGCCTATTTTGATGGACGATGCACGTGTGATATCCGAAGAACTCGGTATAGAGCGCACTGGTGAAGTGGTGCTGTTTAACCCAAGTTCATTCGAAGTCGAATTCCGAGGCAGCCTTGCAGGCGCGCAGGCGGCGATCGACGAGATCCTCGCGGATGACGAAGTAAGTATTGCGACGACCGCGACTAACGGTTCAATCGTGAGTTACGAGCAAATGGCTGCGGTGCCTTCTTACTCTCAAGACATCGCACCAATTCTTGCTGAGAACTGTGCCTCGTGTCACCGCGAGGGCGGTATCGCGCCTTTCGCGATGGACAGTCACACCATGGTAAAAGGCTGGTCGCCGATGATCCGCGAAGTGTTAATGACCAAGCGTATGCCGCCGGGTCAGATCGACGGCCATATCGGCGACTTTATTAACGACATGCGGATTGAAGACCAAGAAGTTCGCAATATTATCGCTTGGGTAGAAGCTGGCGCACCGAAAGACGACGCTAACGATCCTCTAGCAGAGCTTACTTGGCCCGAGACTAAATGGGCGTTTGGCGAGCCCGACTACATTATCAAAGTGCCCGCTCAATCAGTGCCTGCCACAGGGACTCTCGATTATCGCGATGTTGCTGTCACCATCGATATTCCTGAAGATCGGTGGCTACGCGGCAGTCAATACATTGCAGGTGACCGCACGGTTCTTCATCACACAATTAACAGGCTCGATTTCCCCGGCGAGACTCGCGGCGGTTTCCTAGGTAGTGGAAATCCAGACAAGGCTGATATCACAGCTTATATCCCTGGGGCTACACCACGGATGATGCCCCCAAATACAGGTGGTCTGCTTAAGGCCGGGTCTGTACTCAATCTCAACCTCCACTACACGACTACCGGTCGCGAAACGGTTGATGAGAGTGAAATTGGCCTCTGGTTCTATCCCAAGGGCGAAATTCCAGAAGAGCGTATGTCGGGTAATTGCGCGTGTATTTTCCCCAACACGTGGACGACGATACCGGCTAACGACCCAGCCTTCGAGCAAACTGCGTCAATCATGATTAAGAAAGATGCAAAAATTCAGAGCTTCTTGCCGCATATGCATTTCCGCGGCAAATACATGCGTTTCTTCGCCGACTACCCAGACGGCACGCAGGAAGAACTGATCAACATCGCTCAATATAACTACGCGTGGCAGCTTAGTTACACTTATGAAGAGCCAAAGTTTGTCCCTGCGGGTACAAAGATTACAGCGGTTGGCGCATTTGATAACTCCGCGCAGAACCCAGCAAACCCAGACCCAGATCGCGATGTGCCTTGGGGTCAGCAAAGCTGGGATGAGATGTTCTTCGGTGCGGTTAACTGGAAATATATCGATCAAGGTGGGGACTAATTCCTGCTTGCGCAGCCTTAGTTAGGGCTTAGAATTCGCGGCAGAGAATTTGTGCTAAAGAAAGCCCGACACTCGACAGAGGGTCGGGCTTTTTAGTGGCTGTAGATTCGCGCCTCTCTAGGCTGAAGTCCTGTTGCGCTCAGGAAATAGTGGGTGCGAACCTGCGTAAAATAGCTGGCAGGTAGAATAAATCTAGCACCAATGCCAACACGACAATCGGCACGAGAAGCTGCGCCGCCTGCTGAAAATAAAGCGTGTTCGCCCAAATCAATATTGTCGCCCCAATCGCCAAAACGAGCGTTGTGATACTCAGGGCAGGGCCGGCTGTTAGGATCGCCTCGTTCATCGCCACCTCTCCTTCAATGCCCTCGCGTCGCCGCTGTAAATAGTGGCTTAGCAGATGCACGCTGTCGTCGACCACAAGCCCAATGCTAATGCTGAACAACATCATAACGAATGGGTTTATCTGGCCCACGGTAATGGCCCAAATCCCGAAGACGATTGTTGCGGGCAACAGGTTAGGAATAATGCTCAAGAGACCGAACTTAACACTGCGCAAGCCGACTATGAGGCAGAGCGTGATGAGCAGCAGACTAAGCGAATAGCCCTGCAGCAATTCAACCGTGACCAATTCGTCCATGCGCGAGAACAGCAGCAAAGTCGACCCATGCATCAGCTGCGCCTCGGGGAAACGACGTGCAAACTCTTCGCTTAAAAGTGCATCGGTTGCCAGTAATTCTTTATTAGTCGATGGCGTGGCGTTGAGAAAGAAGCGTGTTAGCGCAAAGTCTTCGGTGACGAAGTCTTTAAGCGGAAAGTCGTCGCTCTGAACCACTTGGTAGGCAAGCAACGAATTCGCCACCGCGTCGGTGTCCTCCGGTATGCGATAAAACTCAGGGTTGTCCTGATGCTGCGCTCGGTTCACGGCGCGGGCAATGTCGACGATACTCGCGATAGATTCGACCCCCGCTAACTGCTGCGCCCAGCTAAAATAGTCGTCGAGTCGAGCGAGAAAGTCGGGATCTATGGCGCCGTCAATTTTATTAGTTTGCACGCCGTAGGTAAGAAGCGGACCTCGGTTGATGCTCTCGCCGACAATATCGTAGTAGCTCGACAGCTCGGGGTCGCTGCCAAGAAAGTCGAGGCGGTTAAAGTCGGATTCGTTAAGCGGTAGGAGTGCCAGTGTCGCGACTGCGAGCAGCGAGCAACCCCAGAATATCGGGCGGTCATAGCGCTTTCCAAGAGTGACGACCTCGGTGAGCAGCGAAGAAGGTCGTTCACTTCCCTCAGCGATCACCTCGACCTTGGGGGCAAGCAGCATAAGCAGTGCAGGCAAAAAAGTGAGTGTGAGGACGAAACCAAATCCAATGCCGATTCCAACGATGATGCCGAAGCCCTTAATAGCCGGTGAAGAGCAGAGCAGGAGCGACACGAAACCGATTGCGGTTGTCAGCGCAGCGAGCGAAATAGGCACCACATTATGCACAAGGCTTGCGATCATTGAGTCTTTTTTGCTCGCGCCGTTCTCGAGGCTCTGTCGAAACAGCGAGATAATATGGACGCTGTTGGCAACGGCGATGATAACGACAATGAGCGGTGCGATTACCGAGATACTATTAAAACTAAAGCCGGTGTAGGCGAGAAATCCGAGCGTGCAGAGGCATGTGGCGAGCGTGTGCGTGAGGATGCCTGCGCCGAAACGAATGGAGCGGAAGCAGAAACAGATAACTAGCACACAGAGAATGATGACAAACGGAAGAAGCTGTGACAAATCATCAAGCATTGCCTTTTGGCTCGATTGTTGAAGGATCACGTCGCTCATTGCATAGAGGCCGATGTCTGGATGCGCGATGCGCAGCGAGTCGCGCAACTCCTGAATAGCTAGCGCGGTTCGTTCGCGCGCTTCTCCCGCAAGCTCATCGACGCTCAGCGAGACAACGGCGAAAGTAAGCTGACCTTCGCCGGTGAGTAGGCTGTTGGTGAGGAGGCGGTCATTGAGTGCGGGCTGGAGTAAGGCATCGAGCTCCTCCTGGCTGTAGCGGTCTATCGAAAACTGAAACAAGCGTGTTTGGCTTTCGGGCGAATAAAAATCCAGAAGCGAACTTAGGCGCGCGGCGTAGGGGATTTCGGTGTAGCGCTTTTTGAGGTCGCTAAGTGCATCGATGACGCGGCGATCGAATACGGTCGCATTCGGCGGTGCTGTCAGTGCAAAGCGTACTTCGAGCGTGGTCGGAAATTGCGCTTCCAGCGCTTCAACTTCAGGCAGGAATAGGTCGCTTTTGGTGAGAAGAGCGTCAAGCGACGTATCGAACTGGCTTTGTGGTATGACCGTGGCGAGCAGAATGCAGAACGCAACCGAAACCAAAGAGAGTAAAAGTCGCCAATTGACTAGAAACTGAGCGAGGCGAACTCGGCGCGATTGTGCGCCCGGCTCATCTGAAGCGATCATGGTTTTCCCTTTTTTTTGCATCTTTAAGATTCAGACCCTATCGCTGACGAGCCCTTCGATGCTCATATTCCGATAGGTTATAAGAACCCTCACTATTGGTTTTTGCAGGACTAGCAGATAGCCCCTATAATCCGCACTCTTTCGATTTCGGGGCTTCACTTACGATTTAGCGATGCATGATCGCTATTTGGTTTGAATCTCACAAGTACTAACGCTCGTATTCGAATTATTCGATCTAAAACCCCTTGCAGGAGCTAGACAGTTGGCCGCCATCACCACGCAACGCGTTACCGCCGTCCACCATTGGAACGACACGCTTTTCAGCTTTAAGACCACGCGCGACGCGGGACTGAAATTTGAGAACGGCCATTTCGTCATGATTGGCATGCACGTCGATGGCAAGCCGCTTATGCGCGCCTACAGCATCGCTAGCCCTAACTACGATGAGGAACTCGAATTCTTCAGTATCAAGGTTCAAGACGGCCCACTGACCTCGCGTCTGCAGAATATTCAGGTGGGCGATGAGCTTCTCGTCAGCAGTAAACCTACTGGCACGCTCGTCGTCGATCATCTGCTGCCTGGCCGCAATCTCTATCTCGTGAGCACCGGTACCGGTCTCGCGCCTTTCATGAGCATTATTCAAGACCCCGAGGCATACGAGCGTTACGACAAAATCATTCTTACTCACGGCGTGCGCGAGGTGTCGGAGCTTGCCTACGAAGAGTTCATTAGTGCGACACTCCCCAATAACGAGTTCTTTGGTGAAGAGGTGCGCGAGAAGCTTATCTATTATCCCACCGTTACGCGCGAAGCGTTTCGCACACAGGGCCGGCTTACCGATGCCATGTCTAGCGGCAAGCTGTTCGACGACATTGGCTTACCTATGCCAAACCTCGACGATGATCGTTTTATGATTTGCGGCAGCCCATCTATGCTGAAAGACACTTGTGCCATTATCGAAGCGTGGGGCTTTAAAGAGTCTCGCCACGGTATCCAGGCGCATTACGTAATCGAGCGCGCCTTCGTCGAGTAAACGGTGTTAGCGCTTAGGCGTGGGCAAGAAACTCAACAAAACGCGCCCAAGTCTCAGGGAAGTCGGCGAGGCCATAGCCTAAGCGGATGCCGCCGGCTAGCGTCATCTGCGCATCACCGCGACCTTCCTCAGCGCTACCAATAAAACAACGCTGTGGGATCAGCATGATCCCAGTCTCGCTGATACAGCGCTGATCGAAACCATCTCCCAAAGCGATAAGCGGAAAGGCCACACAGCCTGCTTCGGGTCGCGTCCATGTCAGCCTGCCGTCTAGGGCGGGCAAGGATTCTTCGATTATCTCAATATGGCGCTTAAGCCGTTGCAACGAGGCTGCGCGCAGCGGCTGCGAGTGCTCGAGTATCAGTCGTGCTAGCCATTCGTCGGTGGTACCCGAACAGACTGACAAAGTGCGACGAATCTCCACCGCCCGTGTTAGCAGCGCAGTGTCTTGACTGACCATCCATCCGATTCGGACGCCGCCAGCGCCATGCGGTTTGGCTAATGACTGTCTCTTATACACATCTCCGAGCCCACGAGACGGACTCCTATCTCG
>OJIR01000513.1_pt1 | contig 12288 bp, 15 predicted proteins | sample 1595711 | NCBI WGS metagenome assembly OJIR01 (sample SAMN05416846, study PRJEB24817) | seawater metagenome | isolation source: Sea water | place: Canada:Atlantic | collected 2013-07
TCGCTCGTCGGCAGCGTCAGATGTGTATAAGAGACAGATCCAGACACAACGTTTATTAAAAATTGGGTTGGCGAGCTTTGTGATGAAGATAAAGAATATATTTTAGGGTTACCTGATAATAATTTGGATTTATTCTCTGATGGCCAAAGTACATACCCAACTCCCACCTATGATTTTTTTGAGAGAACAAAATATTCAAAAAATCTTTTATGGCAATGGAAGAAAAGCGCTCAAGTCAAATCTTATAATTCAAAAATACTCTTGAGGCATGTGAAGGTTAGGTAGAGATAAATTTTCTGATGGAACTTATTTCTCAACCATCAGACTAAATTTTTTTACAACAGGAAGAGACTTAAAAAATGAAAAAAACATTATTAGTACTATCTGTAATTGCTGCCACAACAGCGCAGGCAGAACATCATAAAAAAGTAGAGTTAAGCGACATAGACAAATGCTACATGAACGCGGTAGAGAAATATCCAGGGCATGTGTTATCAATGGAATCTGAAATTGAAAAAGATCGTCTTATTTATGAATTCGATATCATGACAAAGGACGGTAACGAAGTAGAGGTTGAGTGTGATGCAAGAAAGCATACACTGCATGATTTTGAAATTGAGTACAAAAAGGGTGATAAAAAGTTTACCAACGCAGCTAAAATCTCTGAAAGTGAAGCTGAAAAAATAGCCTTAGAAAAATATAATGGCAAGGTAGTTGATCGTGAATACTCAATAGAAAATGGAAACCCTTCATACGAATTTGATATTTATGTTGCCAAAAAAGGTCATGAGTACGAAGTCGAAGTTGATGCTGTGACGGGTGAAATATTAGAGGTAGAAATGGAATTGTACGATATTGGTTCTGATGACTAATAATTTAATCGTAATATTTAAAGGGGATATTTATCCCCTTTTTTTTTATCTACTTAGGATATGATTACGACTAGATGAGTAAAGTAAATAAAAATCCGGATCGCCAAAATTTTTCTTTGCTTTTGCTAGCCATAATTTTTCTTGTTTGTAATATGGCAATACTTCCCTGGATAAATATTGATACCCAAAAAAAATTACTTATCGAGGGAGGCTTATTTGAAAGCTCAACCGTCTATGGATATTTTTTCTGCTTAATTCTTATTTTTGTTTCCTGGCCATGGCACAAAATACTATCGAAATGGTACTTTTCGGCTCTCATTATTCTTTTTGCGCTCCGTGAGCTTGATTATGATAAAGCACACTTTACCCATGGAGTTTTAAAGTCGAAGCAATATTTTTCTGATCTAGTTGGAATGCATGAGCTATTGATATCAATTGGTGTGCTCATTTTTATTTTAGTTATATTAGCTTCGATCATATTAAGAGAAAAAAATAGTTTTATTAAGGGTATTAGAGACTTAAAACAAAGCCAGCTTGCTGTTTTAGCCAGCATTATTCTCGTAATTGTTACAAAGACTATTGATGGTGCAGAAAGGAAGTTTGGTATTGATTTATCGCAATCGGGAAAGAGAATTGTACTAATTATTGAGGAAGTTGGAGAGATGGGTATTCCTATTATGTTTAGTATTGCCATACTTTCATGTCTTAAAAAAACTTAGTTAGAGAGCAAAGCTTTTTCGCCGAGAAAACTTATTCAATATGCTTAAAAATTATTTAAGTGATTTGAGTTCAGTTAAAATATTACAATCCGCTCTGGCTTAAATTTATAAAGGAGATTTAGATCTATATGTTTCAATGGTTTGAAAATTTAGTTAATCCTTTTCCAAAAGAGCTGATAGAGACTCCCCCGAAGTCTTTATTAAAGTTTGCTTGGCTATGTATTAAAGATATAAAAATTTATGTTGGCTTAATGGCCCTCTTAACTGCAGTTATAGCAAGTTTTGAAGCTATTCTTTATGCTGTTTTAGGTAAATTAATTGACCTCATGGTAGCAAGTGGTCCTAGTCAATTTTTTAATGATCACATGACTTTTCTTTTTATAATTGCTGCAATCATAATTAGTAGCACCCTTTTTGTTGCCCTAAGGACTATGGTAAAACACCAAACACTTGCGGGTACATTTCCAATGAGATTGAGATGGAATTTTCATCGACTCTTATTAAATCAAAGTATCAATTTTTATAATAATGAGTTCTCTGGCAGAATTGCTGCCAAAGTAATGCAGACGACAATTGCTTTAAGGGATATGTGGTTTATATTATCCGATATTTTAGTTTTTGTAATCGTTTACATCGCTACCATGATTATTTTAGTTGGAAGCTTAAATACCTTATTGTATTTTCCTTTTCTAATATGGTTGACTACTTACGTGATATGTCTTTTTTATTTTATTCCAAAACTCGCAAAGCTCTCAAAAAATCAAGCGGATGCTCGATCCATGATGACTGGCCGTATAACAGATGCGTATACCAATATAAGCACAGTTAAACTTTTCTCTCATGCAGGTCGAGAGTCACAATATGCCAAAGATTCAATGATGGATTTCCTTCATACCGTCACACTGCAAATGCGTAAGATTACAGCTATACAAATTATTAATCATTTTTTGAGCATGTTTTTAATTTTAGCAACGACTGGAACGGCTATTTTTTTATGGTCAAATAACGAAATCGCTATTGGTGTTGTTGCTGCTGCCTGTGCTATGTCGCTCAGATTGAATGGCATATCACATTGGGTGATGTGGGAAATGTCATCACTCTATGAACAAATAGGTATTGGTCAAGATGGCCTCAATATGCTCTCAAAAAAACAAATAGTTAATGACAAGCCCAATGCCAAAGCTATTAATATAAAAAAAGCATCTATTTCATTCAAAAATGTTTATTTTTCATATCATGCAGACGATAGTTTTTTTTCTGATTTTAATTTAACAATAAAGAATGGTGAGCGGGTTGGTATAGTTGGCAGATCAGGTGCTGGAAAGTCATCTTTGGTAAATTTATTACTTAGATTTTATGAGCTAGATAAGGGTGAAATATTAATTGATAATAAAAATATTAATTCAATAACACAAGACAGCTTAAGATCTAATATTGCAATGGTCACTCAAGACACGTCATTACTTCATCGATCGATTGAAGATAATATTGGCTACAGCAAACCAAGCTCAACAGATAATGAAATAATCGCAGCTGCTAAAAAAGCACAAGCGCACGAATTTATTATGAACCTCAAAGATCAATATGGAAATATTGGTTATAAATCGTTAGTTGGCGAAAGAGGGATCAAGCTTTCTGGTGGCCAAAAACAAAGAATTGCTATTGCAAGAGTGATTCTCAAGAATGCTCCCATATTGCTTCTTGATGAGGCAACAAGTGCATTAGATTCAAGCGTAGAAGTGATTATTCAAGAAAGTTTGGACATTCTTATGAAGAAAAAGACAGTTATTGCTATAGCGCACCGATTGTCGACCATTGCCGCAATGGACAGACTGATTGTTATGGATAGTGGAAAAATTATTGAAGATGGAAGCCACAGTGAACTTCTTAGGAAAAAAGGTCTTTACTATGATTTATGGCAGCATCAGAGTGGTGGCTTTATTGGTGATTAAAATAAAAGATTGATAGTTTTTTTTAAAATTAATGAAAATACTTACTCTCCAAAGTAAATTAATTGTGTATATTATTTATTAAGTCTTAAACAAAACTTTTTTAAGATTGTAATTTTGAGTTTGTATTTTTTATTAATTTTGTTAGGTAACAGCAATTGAAAAATTTAAGTATTACTAGCTTTATTGGCATTTTATTTTATTTATCAAGTTTCCAGGTTTTAGCAGGTAATGTGGAGGCTGGTAAAATTCGTTACGATAAAACGTGTATTAATTGTCATGGTCCTGCAGGTAAAGGAGCAGCTAGTTATCCAAAAATTTCAGGTAAAGAAATCCCTTACATAACAGATAAACTTGAGACTTATCGATCGGGTACTAAGATCGGTCCGAATTCAGGGTTAATGATTATGATGGCAAAACCTTTAACTGATGAAGAAATTGCAGATTTAGCAGCATATTTAAAGGATGCAAAATATAATGTTAATAACTAGGAGAAAAGTATTATGAATATGCTAAGAAAGTTTAGCTTAGTTTTTTCAGCGTTAGCTGCTGCTGTATCGTTTACAGCTACAACAGCCTATGCTGCTGATCATGGTGGTGATCACGGAATGAAAGTTCCTAAGATTGGATCAATGGTCGTCATGTCTGGTTTAGAAAATCCATGGGACATGGCATTCACTGCAGATGGCTCCATGTTTTACACTGAAAAATGTAAAGGTCTTTCAGTAAAAACTGCATCTGGAAAAGTAAATGCACTTTATGGTATGAAAGGTTCTAAAGGCTATAAAAGTGCTGGAAACGATCTTTTTTGTGAAGGACAGGCTGGCATGTTAGGTGTTGTCTTAGATCCTAACTTTAAAAAGAATCGTAAGTTGTATCTTTATTCAACATCAACTAAATATCATGCATCTGGCTGTAAAACTAACTTTGAAAAGTGTGATGGAAACATTGTCATGACATTCAAGGTTAATAAAGATCTAACAAAGGTCTCAGATCGTACTGATATTGTGAAAGACATTCAATATAAGCCATTTGAATCTAACCAACCTTTCGGTGGTCCAGGTGCTCATAATGGTGGAAGAATGGCCTTTGGCCCAGAAGGATATCTTTGGGTAGGTACAGGCGATCGTCATAGAGGTGTATGTCCTCAAGATAACTCTTTAGTTTGTGGTGTTGTTTTAAGAATTGATGCTGATGGTAAAGGGCATCCAAAAAACAAAATCAAAGCTGATCAACGTTTTTATACATACGGACATAGAAATGTTCAAGGTATTGATTTCCGTCCTAGCGATGGTCAAGCATTTACTGCAGAACATGGACCATGGCACAACGATGAAATTACTGCATTAGTAAATGGTGGTAATGGTGGTTGGGATCCGCATGAAAAAAGAGCTGGAAGAGGCGCTTGTCCAGATCAATATTGTGGTTATGAGCCAAATCAAATGGAAGGTATGACTCCAGCAGTTCGTGCTGCATACACTCCAATGAGTGATACTCGTTTTGATGACCTCATGTTTCCTGCTTGGCAAAATAATGGCTACTCACAAGGAACTGGTTCTGCTGCTTTCTTAACAGGAAAGAACTGGGGTATTTATGAAGGCCGTCTAGCAACTGGAATCATGGGAATTGGTTTTGGTGGCACACCAGGTGGAATGCGTATCGACATTGTTGATATTGCACCAGATGGAGAATCAGTAAAAAGCGTTATTCATATGCCTGTTGGTGTATCGAAGAGATTTCGTGGTCTAGAAATGGGTCCAGGTAATGCTCTTTATGCAAGTACTGATGAAGGTGAAATATATAAAATTTCAGCTCAGTAGTTTTAAAATATTTATGTAGTCTTTACGCTATAGGAATATATAAAAAACCCTCATCAGATATGATGAGGGTTTTTTTACATTTGACTCTTCACAAAGCATTTGAAGGTTCCGTTTAATACATTTATTTTAGCTCCCTCTTCACTTTCATAATCCATTTTAATGCTTATTATTTCGAAACGAGTTCCGCAAATCTCATTAACTTTATTTTGAAAAACGTCCCTTAAATTTTTTTCAGAAGACTTGGCATCGCCTTTAATAGATAAATTATATTTATCCGAACCTTGAGGAGATAATTTTGTTTCAAAGCTACTAGCCTTGTTCGTTAAAATCAAGGATAGAACTAACAACAAAATATGACTCATTTTTTTCATATGATTAATTGGAATACAAGAGATAAATTGGAGTGTTACGCTAAATTTGGTAGTATTTTTATACTTACTTATACTTACTTACACTTACCCATAAATTTTGATGAGGTGGTAAAGCTACTCCCATCACAAGCCCCTATTCTTTTGGAAGCAGTTTCAATCATGCCAGAAGAGCGATTCAGTTTAACGTTCATTAAAGCCGTGTCGCATTCATTGCTAACTTGTGTAGTTTCTAAAACAATCTGAGTGTCGTCTTTGACATATTTCGATGAGCCTTTGATGGCACCATAATCAAATGTTTTACTTTTATAAGTCATAGCATCTATAACGATTAAATCATCTTTAACCTGCAGGGTGCGTGTAGCTTTAGAAGTATTTTCTAGCACATCATTTCTAAACGTGCTCTCCTCTCCCTCACACACCAATTTGAAATCTTCAGCCAAAACAAAGTTTGGAATTGTTAATGCAATAAGTAATAGTTTTTTCATAAAGCTATTCTACCTGATATTCAAGATTTTCCTCTAAGCATTCATTTAAGATAATACCCTTTACATAAACCAAACATTAAGGGACTAGAACACGAAAATACTTAAGGTGATTTATTGCTTTTTGCTGACCAATGCAAGCTACATTTGTATTCACAGATCACCATTGATTGCTGGCTTTGTTGTTTACATTTTGTTTGTGCTGTATCTATACCCGTATAAGGTTCACAAAGCTTAATCATTTTATCTATCGGATAAACTTCCTTACTAGAGTTATATAACAGCCTTCCTTGATAGGCATTTGAGTCGCTTGGCTCGTAGAACTCTGAGTTTGTATCACCAGCCATGGCACAGGTAGTGATCGCAATAATAAAACACATGAGTATTAAGTATTTCATAAAAATTTTATGCCTTTTTTTATTTAATTATATTTAACCTAAAGAGTCGTACCAAACTGCAAAGGCTTGCCAATCAATTAATGACCAAATTCCAAATAGAACGCCAAAGACAATAAGCAGGCTGATTATGTAACTCCTCACACCTACTCAGCTTCCTTTGCTTTTTTCTCTAACTTCTCAACTATATCCTTATCACCACAAATATAATTTTCATATTTTGTTTGTGCACAAGCTTCATAGTTAGGCAACATTAAGCAAGTATTTAGATAGCCTTCGTAGGCTTCTTTATCATAAAAACATGAAACGGATGGCTTAACATATTCAATCTTCAAGCCTTGCTCGTTAGTAAAAGTTTCTTCACTCTGACCAATCACAGGTATCGTTAATAAAAGTAGGAGTAATTTTCTCATTTAATCACCTAAAATACATCTCCCCTGCTCAGGCGCATTTACAAATGTCTTAAGGGTCACTGAGTACTTTATTCGTACATTTGGATTGCTTGATTCCCATAAACAACCGAGACCTTCATCCCTATAAACTAAATAATAGTACATAGAAAGCCATTTGTTATTTGACATAAAATGACAGCCGTATGGCTTTGTATGCCAATTTGAAATTCGTTTTTTATTTGGATCGTCTCTTCCCTCAAGCTGCCAAGACATATCTGCTATACAAGCATCTCTTGTTTTATAGGATGTAAACCAAAACTCTTGTTTTTGAGTCTCTTTATTTGTTGCATAACTCCCCCAACTATCATTTGTTTGATGATCAGAACAGGAAATTAGTGGTACTACTAAGATTAATAAAAGCAGTGTTTTCATTTAGTTTATTTTAACATTGCAAGCATTATTTATCGTAGTTGTCAGATTGTTTTCAGCCGTATTTATTATTTTCTCTAAGACTCTTACATTCTTATCAATGATATTTAAATTCTCTTGCATCCTATCAATCTTTACATTACTTTTATTTAGCTCTACTACGAGATCCCAATCATTGGCATAAGCTTTGTCTACAAATAAATTACTTGCATTTAAGAACAAGCCTAATGCAATAGCACCGAGTAGTAACTTTGTTGTTTTATCGAGTTTTAATTCCATGTTATTTCTCCTTTTGAGTGGGATGCTATATCTCCTAATACCTACATAACCTATTGTTTTAGTGACACTTTAATCAATGGTTAATGTGTAATTTTAGTATATAAGATTAAATCAGATTTGTGTTTATATTCTTTAAATTTTTTTGGAATGAATCTAATTCCTCACCTAATATTTTCTTAACTTGATCTTGAGCTAGCTGCCAATGAGGAAATACTTTACTTAAAATCTTATTTCCTTTTAAAGTCAAATCAACATATGTAAACCTTCCATCCTGACCAGAATGTTCAAAGATATTAATTGCAGTCACATAAAGCCTATTTCTTCTATACTATAAACTAACTTAATTAACGAAGAGATTTTTCATCATGAGTTCATGCGCGCCCCAAACCATTTTTCTTAAAGATTACACGCCAGCGCCTTATAAGGTTGAACACGTTAATCTAACGTTCAAGTTGTTTAAAGGTAAATCAGTAGTTAAGTCTGAAGTGATCTACGTAAAAAATTCTGATAGCATTAATCATGATTTGGTGCTTAATGGGCAAGATCAAACTATTGTTTGCGTAGAGTTGAACGGTGCATCATTCGATGGTTATACAATTGCAGATGATAAGATGACCATCAGTAATCCGGCTGAAAAATTTACGTTAACCATTACTTCAGAAATTGACCCTGTTGCTAATACAGCTCTTGAAGGTTTGTATCAATCACAAGGGACTTACTGCACTCAATGTGAAGCAGAAGGCTTCCGCCGTATTACTTACTTCCAAGATCGCCCGGATGTACTTAGTACTTTTTCTGTGCGGATTGAGGGTGATCTAGAGCAATGCCCTGTGATGCTTTCTAACGGTAATTTAATGGACTCTGGTATGTTGGGAGATAGTCGCCACTATACGGTGTGGAACGATCCATTCCCCAAACCGTGTTACTTGTTTGCACTAGTTGCAGGTGATTTAGTCCGTATTGCAGATACATTTACTACAATGTCTACCCGTAAAGTTGACCTGCATATTTATGTGCGGTCTGGTGATGAGCAGCAATGTGGCCATGCGATGGAATCGCTCAAAAAATCTATGAAATGGGATGAAGAGAAATACGGTCGTGAATATCAGTTGGATTTATTTAACATCGTAGCCGTCAGTGATTTTAATATGGGGGCCATGGAAAATACCTCGCTCAATGTTTTCAATACCAAGCTAGTATTAGCGCATCAAGATACGGCGACAGATAATGACTTCTTAAGTATTGAAGGTGTGATTGGTCATGAGTACTTTCACAACTGGACGGGTAATCGAGTTACTTGCCGAGACTGGTTCCAATTATCTCTGAAAGAAGGTCTCACTGTCTTTAGAGATCATGAATTTAGCTCAGATATGAATTCTCGAGATGTGCAACGTATTGATGATGTAACGCATTTACGTCGCTTTCAATTTGCTGAAGATGGAGGCCCCTTGGCGCATGCAGTCCAGCCGGATAGTTTTATTGAGATTAGTAATTTTTACACTATGACCGTGTATGAAAAAGGGTCTGAACTAATTAGAATGCAACATACGTTGCTTGGTGAAGGTGCTTACCGTAAAGCAACAGATTTATACTTTGAACGATATGACGGACATGCTGTTACTTGCGACGATTTTGTAAAGTGCATGGCTGATGCATCAGGTCGAGATATGGGGCAGTTTTTCTTGTGGTACAAGCAAGCTGGTACACCAAAATTATCAGTTACCAGTCATTATAATGCTGCGAAGCACCAATACACGCTAACGTTTACACAATCACAAGACGATGCCGTTGGTCAAACTAATAAGCAGCCACTGTTGATTCCAATTTCAGTCGGCTTGCTAGATATACAAGGCAACGAAACCCATCCAACACAAACATTAGAAATGACACAAGCTAAACAAATCTTTATTTTTAATGATGTCATTTCACGCCCTGTGCCTTCTATTTTACGTAGCTTTTCTGCACCCGTTAAATTAATAACTGACTTAAGTGATGATGATCTACGTTTATTACAGCTGCATGATACGGATGGCTTTAATAAATGGGAAGCGGGTCAAATATTAGCGTTACGGACTATTGAGCGTGTCATGGTTGATAAAGATGCTGATATTTCAGTTTTTGTGGATGATTTTGGTATGATGATACAACAAGGATTAACCAGAAAAGGTAATAAAGCACTACTAGCTCGCGCTCTATCGTTACCTAACGTGACGGATGTCGCACAGACACAAGCCGTGATTGACCCAGCGGCGATTAATTATGCCCGCACGCATATTCTTAAATCAATAAAGCGTACACATAAGACAGCTCTAGTTATGTTATATGATGCCAATGCAAATATAGGTAATTTTGCTATTACACCAGAGGCGATGGGGCGAAGAGCCTTGCAGGGTGTAGTGCTAGAACTACTAACCATCAGTAATGGCACTGGATGTGCAACTCGTTCCAAAGTGCACTATGATAATGCAGATAACATGACTGATCGTGTTGCCGCATTAGTTTGCTTAGCAGACAGTACGAAGCTAGAACGTGATATCATTTTTGCAGACTTTTATGAACGGTTTAAAGACTATCAACTAGTCGTTGATAAATGGTTCTCACTTCAAGCAATGGCCAATCGTAAAGGGATTTTTGATGACTTTTCTACCTTACGGAATCATGCAGAATTTAATATTAAAAATCCAAACCGTGTGCGCTCACTTTATTCAGCATTTGCCGTTAATAACCCAGTTAAGTTCCATGACCCTAGTGGAAAGGGCTACGCACTATTAAGAAACGCTATTATTGAATTAAACACGATGAACCCACAAATTGCAGCGCGCTTAGTAACACCGTTAAAAGAATGGAAACGCTACACACCAGAGCTTCAAGCGCTCATGCAAGCTGCACTGCAAACAATTATGGATGAACCTAAGCTTTCTAATGATGTTTTTGAGATGGTAAATAAGAGCCTCAAAGGTTAAAGCTTTTACTCGATGGCTAGTCAATCCCATCCGTGAGTTAAACAAAGGTATTCCTATATTTGACGCTAAGCCTATATGGTGGAGATACTGCGAAGAGTAAATGGTGCGCCTGACAGGAATCGAACTGTGACCCTCCCCTTAGGAGGGGATGCTCTATCCCCTGATAACTACCCTAACCTATTGTTTTAGTTACACTTTAATCAATGGTTAATGTGTACTGAATAGTGTATTTGAGAGTAGAATTTTAGTCAAGTAGAAGGCTTTTGTACTTTAAAGCTTCTTAGTAATTTTTAGTAAATTTTAGTTTTATAATGTTTGAAGGCTTAATTCATAATCATGACCACTTTCTTCCAATTGTGCTATTACAGTTTGCTTAATTTTTGTTGATGAAGTTTGTGGATTATAACTAACCTTAATTATCTCTTTACCTTGTGATTTTAAATAATTTTCTACATCGGTATTATGCTTATCTTTCCCCCAATCTTCACCAATAATGAAAATATCTGGATTCAATTCTATACATGCTGTTACATATTCAAGTTTATAATATGGTCGAACAATACTGACACAGCCTAATGCTTTTAGCATCTCAATCCGATGTGCTAACCTTATAATTGGAATGTTAGGTTTATATGAATTAACCACACTGTCAGATGCGACTCCAACAGCAACATCACCTAACGTATTACAATATTCTAACAATGCGAGATGGCCCACATGAAGTAAATCAAAAGTACCTACTGTGTATACAAGCTTTTTTTTACTGTTATTGATATAACTTGCGGTTACCATTTAAAAAGCATCCATCCATAAATCACACTTATCAAAAGAGTATAAAATGATAAAAAATAGACATTGATTGGGTTGCCTGAAAGTTTGGGAGTTTTGATTTTTGATACGTTTAAAACAGCTAAACTAATTGCACTCACATACAAAATAACACTAAATACTTCTGGATAAAAAAATCTTTCAAATAAAAAAATAAAAACAAGCACTAGATTGTTGTTGTCCAAAGCTAGGCCTGTGTAATGACCTCCGCTTGAAAGACCAAAAGTGCTAAAATAACTTAATCTAAGTGCGCTTGCAGAGATCATAATAAAGGCACCAGCAAGAAATACTGGCTCATATTCACCATAGCTTAATAAAAGTATGGATGGAGCAACTCCATAGCTAACAATGTCTATCAAAACGTCAAGCTGCCCTCCAAAAGAAGAGCTGCTCTTAGTTCGATTTTTTATTTTTCTTGCGACAATCCCATCTAACCAATCAAAAGCTACGGCCCATATCATTCCAATCATTGCTGCTTCATAGATACCTAAAATACTAAAGTAAATAGCAAGAGTTGAACAAGCTAGCCCTGCCAAAGACAATAAGTTTGGTAAATCTATTAAGTACGAGAGAATGCTAGGACGTGTTATTTTAAGGCCTTTTTATTAGATTTAGAAAACCTAATTGGAAATGTTAGCAATGAGCTAGGCCGATTATTATTATACCCTATTCTTTTCAAAAATATTTTAATAGTTAGAAGTGGTGCCCTCGGCACGATTCGAACGTGCGACCCTCCCCTTAGGAGGGGGATGCTCTATCCCCTGATAACTACCCTAACCTATTGTTTTA
>OJIR01000516.1_pt1 | contig 12276 bp, 13 predicted proteins | sample 1595711 | NCBI WGS metagenome assembly OJIR01 (sample SAMN05416846, study PRJEB24817) | seawater metagenome | isolation source: Sea water | place: Canada:Atlantic | collected 2013-07
GTTCGGTTTGCCGCCGTAACTTGGTTTTCCAGATCCGCTAGTGTTTGGTCTTCCACCACCAATGCTTGGTCTTGAGCTACTTCCACCTGGTTTGGAAGAACTGTTTCCAGATTTATCATCAGAGCTTCGTCTATTCCTTGAGAAACTTGGCTTTCCTCCTCTTGGGCCTCTTGACCTAGGGTTACCACGACCTCCACCCGAAGGCTTGTCGTTTGGCTTAAAAGCTTCATGGCTAGTTTGATCAATTTTAATTTTTAATAGCCCTTCAATTCCTCTTAAAAACTTATGCTCATCTGAGCTCATAAGGGATATAGCGGTTCCTTCTTGCCCTGCTCGACCTGTTCTACCAATTCTGTGGATATAATCATTTGGATAAGTAGGCATATCAAAATTAACAACAAAAGGAAGATTGCTGATATCAATTCCTCTGGCAGCAACATCTGTAGCAACTAGCACTCTTACAAATTTTCCTTTGAACTCTCTTAGAGCTTTAGTTCTTGCTCCTTGAGTTTTATCACCATGAATAGTTTCTGTTTCAATTCCTGCTGCATTTAAATAATCAGCAATTTTTTCACAGCCGTGCTTGGTTCTAGAGAAAACTAACGCTTGCTCCCATTGCTCTTCTTGGATCATGTGAGCCAACAAGTCAGTCTTTTTATTTTTATCAACGTTATAAACCATCTGCTTTATTTTACTTACGGTGGTATTTGGTGATTGAGCATTAATTTCTACTAACTCATCACCCAGTGATTGAGCTAGTTTTTTAATTTCTGGGGAGAAGGTTGCTGAAAAGAGTAAATTTTGTCTTGTAGGCGGAGTCATCGCGATAATCTTTTTAATATCATGGATGAAGCCCATGTCTAGCATATGATCTGCCTCATCTAGCACGAGCATTTGAACTCGATCTAGCTTGACTGCTTTCTGGTTAACCAAATCCAGCAATCTTCCTGGCGTTGCGACCAGAATATCTACACCTTTTTTAAGCTTAGATTTTTGAGGGAAAATTTTGGCCCCCCCATAAACAACTGTTGATTTGATATTAGTGAACTTTCCATACTTATGAACATTCTCTCTGACCTGAGCTGCTAGTTCTCGAGTTGGAGTCAAAACTAGGGCATGAACATTTTTATCATAAGGCTTTGCTTTTTCGATCAACATTTCTAACATTGGGAGAACAAAGCTTCCTGTTTTACCAGTACCTGTTTGGGCAGCAGCCATAAGGTTCTTGCCTGCAAGAATTACGGGGATTGCTTGTTGTTGAATTTCAGAAGGCTTTGAATGATCAAGCTCTTCTAGAGATTTTAATATTGGTTCAGATAAACCGAGTTCTTTGAATGACATTTTTTAAATAGGGTTGGTGAGAGTGTTCAGATGACTGCAGGTTATAGACTTAGATGCCTGCGGTCAATCAAATAGAAGGTTCATTTCTTCTTTTATATTATTCCACCCCAATTAACTTGAATAAAATAGAGATTTAGAATTCTTCTTTTTAATTATCAGGCTTTTCGTGATTCTTGTGTTTCTTTTCTTTTTTAGCTTTATCTCGTGATTTCATTCTTTTGCGCATCATATCTTTGCACCATACATCATAAACAGTAGACTGATTTGCAGCTAAGTCAGAAAGAGCAATAACTTCTCCCCATTTCTTTTTGTCCTCAGGATTTTTCTCTATTTCTTTCCATATTCCACCGCTCATGGACAATATTCCACCTATTCCTTCTTTTATCTCCTTGCACTCAGCAAAGTTCAACAGATGGTTTGGGTTATTCATCTTTTTCTCTTTAGATTTTACGTCTTTATGATGATCCGCAACTGCCAATGGAATCATGCATGTAAGCATTGTTAATACAAATAATCTTTTCATTTTTATATCTTTATTAAGGTTCATACAAATATACTATCACGAATCAACTAAATGCTTGTTTGATGCTTCTATAAACTCCACCGTAACGGGGTAACTAAACCTCGACTCATATACCAAGTAGCACCAAGAGTGCTATTGTGCCCATTAAGACAGCACCAGGAATTTTAAAAACTCTCTATTTTCAATACGTTCATCAATTGTGAATTCTATCTTGTTTCATCGCCTTGATATTATAACAATCCAACGACCAAGGTTTAAAATGTCGGCTAGCGCGGCTGAGACATAAGTAAGGGCTGCTGCCCTAAGAATACTACTAACGGCTTTTTCGTTTGACTGCGATACGTAATTCCCTTCCCTTAATAAAGGGAGCGCTTTAGAAAAACTTGCATCAAATTCAATCGGTAGAGTCACCGCATGAATCATCATGCGAGCGATAAAACCGGAAAGCCCTAGGAAAAGCAATAAAGAGAATGGCAGTGGATGCCGCGTAATAATACCGATCACCGGCGATAAAGAAATAATGATAACACTCCAACGAGCCACGTTATTAGCAACGGGGACCATCTTTGTTCTAGTGGCTAGACGTTTATCACCTTGCTGATCTTGAATCGCATGTCCAACCTCATGAGCCGCAATTGCAATTGCAGTTAGCGATTTAGATTCATAATGTTCTCGCAAAAGCCTTACTTTTTTTTCAATTGGATCATAATGATCTCCTAGCTCAGTTACTTCGACCTTCACATCTTTTAAAGAAAATCGCTCGATCAAATGTTTTGCGAGCTCTCCCCCAGTGCCTGGCATTTCAGGCTTTTCCGATGAATACCTCCTCATAACCATCTTCACCCACAAGGATGGTCCAAATATCAGTGCTAGAACTATGAGCGCGCCTGCTGCTGCTAAAACCATATTTTATCGTCCTAAAAAAATTATTCTCTGTTTTGCTCCACTTCACCGTGACTGACTTGAATTGGTTGTACCTGTTTCCTTATTTTGTATTTTTAGAAACTTCCAACCAAGTTGCAATCCATAGAACTGAATAAAGAGGAAGGATATGTTCCACTCCAACCCACTCATAAAATATCTCCATTGCTACTGTCCCTATAATGAGAACCCCTTGAATTAGTACAAGTGTTTTTAGTGATATATTAAATTTCATCTTTAGTCCTCAAAAGCGGTACAACCAATTTTACTCGACAGTGACTGATTAGATTTCGAGCAGTACATCACTCCTCTTGCCCATTTTTGATAGAGTTGATTCCATTTTTTAGAGTACCTATTGATATTGTTGCTAGTACAGTTAATAGCAACCAACCTGAATCACTAGGAGCAACTAGAGCAGTGCTGATAATTGCTGCTGCCCAAAGAATTGATTGTGTAATGATGATTTTTGCCATGTTAACTATTTCCTTTAGTTATCTGTTTTGTTGAACTCCATAGTGACTGATTCAGTTCGAACAGTGAATTACTCTTCCTTGTAATTCTCTTCTAGAATTCCTTTTTCTTTTAGAGTCTTTGTAAGTTTTTCTAGTCGGGCAAATGCTACCACTCCCATTATCCCAAAAATAAATCCCATGACTGCAAATCCTTCCATCATTTCTCCTTTTTAATTCACTGTTCGAAATTACTCGACAGTGACTGACTTGGCTAAGTTCCTTGGCTGATCAATATCCGTTCCTCTTAAAAGAGCAACTTCGTATGAAAGTATCTGAAGTGGGATATTGTAAACAATGGGTGTTAGTAAGAAATCACATTTTGGCATATAGACTAATTTGCCTGCCTTAACGTCCATCTTGACTGAAGGATCTGCGAAGACATAAAGGGTTCCACCTCTTGCTTTAACCTCTTCAAGATTAGAGATTAACTTTTCAGCTATTTCACTTTCAGGCGCTAGTGCAATAACGGGCATGTTTTCATCTATCAGGGCTAAAGGACCGTGCTTTAACTCTCCGGCTGGATATGCCTCTGCGTGAATGTATGAGATTTCTTTAAGTTTTAAAGCACCCTCTTTGGCTATAGGATAAAAAATACCTCTTCCTAGAAAAAGCGCGTTATCTTTGCTCGCTATACTTGGGGCTATAGCTGCAACTTCTTCTCTTAACTCTAAGGCTTCTGTAATTGTTTCTGGAAGGAGTCTTAGGCCCTTGATAACTCTTGCTCTAAGTAGTGGGTTTAAGTCTCTGCTCTTAGCAAGTGAAAGCGCTAGAAGCATAAGGCCTGCTAGCTGAGTAGTGAATGCTTTTGTTGAGGCTACGCCAATTTCAGGTCCTGCATTGGTAAATAATACAAAATCAGATTCTCTGGCAAGGGAGCTAGTTGGAACATTACAAATAGCCAGTGAAGCTAGGTAGTCTTTTTCTTTGGCATAATTTAAAGCCGCTAAGGTATCAGCAGTTTCACCGGATTGTGAAATGGTAATGATAAGAGAGTTTTTATCAACGTGTGGATTTCTATACCTATACTCACTGGCATAATCTATCTGACAAGGCAGTTCAGCAATGGATGAAAACCAGTTTGCTGCAACTCTGCCTGCATGAAGACTTGTTCCGCAAGCAACAATCTGAATTCGCTTAACTTTAGAAAAGAGCTCACTAGAGCCTAGGCCAAAGATATTATCAAGAACGTCTTCTCCTCCTATTCTGCCATCAATAGTGTTTGAAACTGCATCTGGCTGCTCGTATATCTCTTTTTCCATATAATGCCTGTAGTCACCTTTTGAGGCTGCCTGGCTTGAAATATCTATACGGGTTATATCCCTTGTTACTTCTGTTTTAGAGTCATCAAATATTCTATAGCTCTCTGCAGAAATTTCTGCAACGTCGCCATCTTCTAGAAATACAAAATCGTTGGTAAGTTGAGCAATGGCCAGAGGATCAGAAGCTGCAAACATTTCATCGGTTCCAATTCCAATTAAAAGCGGTGACTTATTTCTTGCTACAACCAGATTTTTATTGTCCTTAATATCTATTGCTGCAATTGCATAAGCGCCTTCTAGTTTAGCCTTGGCTAAATACATGGCATCTATCATGTTGTTGTTTTGGCTTAAATAATAATCAAGTAAATGTGCGATGAGTTCTGAATCGGTTTGAGAGGTGAAGTCATAACCGTCTTTAGTGAGTGAGTCTCTTAGCTCAACGTAGTTTTCAATAATTCCGTTGTGAACAATATAAACAGAATCTTTTGATTTGTGTGGATGAGCATTGGCTTCTGACGGTTCGCCATGGGTAGCCCATCTTGTGTGCGCTATACCAAGCTTACTTTTAGGTTTTTCAGCAACCATCATATCTTCAAGGATTTGAACTTTTCCTAAGGCACGCAAATGCGCAATTGATTCATTTTGGTGAAGGGCTATACCAGCAGAGTCATAGCCTCTGTATTCCATCTTATGAAGACCTTGAACTAAAAGCTTTCCGACATTCCTTGTCGATGCAGCTGCAATTATTCCACACATAGTTAATCCTTTTTCTTAGACCAGTTTTCTTTATTTTCTTGCTTTGCTCTTCCAAACCCAAGAGCGTTATCAGGTATGTCTTTTGTAATAACAGATCCAGCGGCGATTGTAGTATTTGAACCAACCGTTACCGGGGCAACTAGCGAGGTGTTGCTTCCAATAAAACTGTTATTACCTATAGAGGTTTTGTGTTTGTCTTTGCCATCATAATTACAGGTAATTGTTCCAGCTCCAACATTCGTGCCCTCGCCAATAATCGTATCACCAAGGTAGGTAAAATGATTTGCCTTAGAGCCTTTTCCAAGCGTTGAGTTCTTAGTCTCTACAAAATTACCAACCTTAGCAGAGCTCTCTATTTGGCTGCCCTCTCTTAATCTTGCATAGGGTCCGATAACGCAATTATCTGCGATCTTGGCTCCGTCTATATGAGAAAAAGCTTCTATTTTGGTATTGCTGCCTATGTTTGCATTTTTAATAATACAGTTAGGGCCAATGGATACATTGTCTCCAAGGACGATATTGCCTTCTAGAATTACATTTACATCAATTGAACAATCTTTTCCACATTCAACACTTCCTCTAACATCGAGTCTTGATGCATCAGTAATGGTAATTCCTTTTTCAAATAAGTCTTCTGCTTGCATTGCTCTGTATGTGGCCTCTAATTGTTCAAGTTCCTGTTTACTATTTGCGCCCTTAACTTCTTCGTTTGAAGCTTTGTATGTGTTAATTCTAATCCCTTTTTCATTAATTATAGAAACTAAATCTGTTAAGTAAAATTCTCCAGCGGCATTGTTATTAGTTATCCTGGAAAGTCCTTCCTCAATCAGGGCTTTTGAGCCGCAAAGAACTCCTGTAAAAATTTCTTGAATCTGCCTCTCTTCATCAGTCGCATCTTTTTCTTCTACTATTTCAAGAGCTTCATTATTATCATTTGTCTTTACTCTTCCGTATCCAAAAGGTTTATCAAGAACAGTTGTTAAAATAGATAATCCTGAATTGGAGCTGTCTATTAAATTTTGTAGGGTTTCTTTTTTGATAAGCGGAACATCACCATATAAAACTAGGACCTTTGAGTCATTTTGTACTTTATCTAATCCACACCTGACAGCATCGCCTGTCCCTATGGGCTTGGGCTGAAGGCTTGATGTTATATTTAGATTGAATTTAGTGGCTTCATCTAAGACAGACTCTTTATCAAAGCCTACTACTAAAGTTATATCCGAGCTTACGGCACCGGCTGTATAGCAAATCTTCTCAAGCATAGAGGCTCCACCAATGCGCTGTAAGACTTTTGCTTTATTAGATTTCATTCTTGAGCCCTGTCCGGCTGCAAGTATTATGGTATGTACGCTCACAATATTTTTAAAGGTAAATGAATACCTTACTGGTTTTTACGTAGTTTTTGAATAGTTTTTAGTCTTGCTACCGCTTCGGCTAGTTGAGCTGATGCTTTTGCATAGTCTAAAGTTGCATCTTTATTGGCAAGATCTTGTTCTGCGGCCTCTTTAGCTTTAATGGCTTCAGATTCATCTAAATTATCTGCTCTTTCTGCTGTGTCCGATAAAACAGTTACTAAGTCGGGCTGAATTTCTATAAAGCCACCTGAACAATAAAATGCTTCTTCTTCTGAGCCGTTCTGAACTCTTACAGGTCCTGGAGCTAGTCCAGTTAAAAGAGGTGTATGACCAGGAGCAATACCAAGCTCACCAAGTGATCCTGTGGCAAAGACCATAGTGGCTTCACCGGAATAAATTTCCTCACTTGAGGACACTATGCTGATCTTAATAGTACTCATACTTATAAAGTCTTAGCTTTTTCTACTGCTTCTTCAATAGTTCCAACCATGTAGAAAGCTTGTTCTGGTAAGTGATCGTAATCCCCTACTAAAAGGCCTTTAAAGGCTTTAATAGTATCTTCTAAAGATACGTATTTACCTGGTGTTCCTGTGAATATTTCAGCAACAAAGAAGGGTTGTGATAAGAATTTTTGAGCCTTACGTGCTCTTGCAACTAGCCCTTTATCCTCTTCTGATAACTCATCCATTCCAAGAATAGCGATAATATCTTTTAGCTCATTATATCTTTGTAATATTTTTTGAACTCCTTGTGCTACTGCGTAATGCTCTTCACCAACAACAAAAGGATCTAACTGTCTGCTTGTAGAATCAAGAGGATCCACAGCAGGATAAATACCTAATTCTGATATTTGTCTTGAAAGAACAACTGTTGCATCCAAATGAGCAAAAGTGGTTGCTGGAGATGGATCTGTTAAATCATCAGCTGGAACATAAACAGCCTGAATCGAAGTAATCGATCCTGACTTGGTTGATGTAATTCTTTCTTGAAGCGCGCCCATTTCCTCAGCTAGTGTTGGCTGATATCCAACTGCTGAAGGCATTCTTCCCAATAGTGCTGATACTTCAACACCGGCTAATGTATAACGGTAGATGTTGTCGATGAATAAAAGAACATCTTTTCCATCATCCCTAAATTTCTCAGCCATTGTAAGACCTGTTAAGGCCACTCTTAATCTGTTTCCTGGAGGCTCATTCATTTGGCCGTATACCATGGCAACTTTTGACATCTCAGGATTCTCTACGTTTACAACTCCAGATTCCTGCATTTCGTAATAAAAGTCATTACCTTCTCTAGTTCTTTCTCCAACTCCAGTGAAAACAGAAAGTCCTGAATGTTGTAAAGCGATATTGTTAATTAACTCCATCATGTTAACTGTCTTACCAACACCGGCTCCACCGAATAATCCAACTTTTCCACCTTTAGCAAATGGGCACATTAGATCGATAACTTTAATACCTGTTTCTAGAAGCTCATTAGATGAAGATTGATCTGTATAACTAGGAGGTTTTCTGTGAATTGGCATTCTGTCTTGTTCGCCAATAGGCCCCTTCTCATCTATAGGATTTCCTAGAACATCCATGATTCTGCCTAATGTTTTCTCTCCAACAGGAACTGATATAGGTGCGTTTGTTCTTGAAACAACCAAGCCCCTTTTTAGACCCTCAGTTACTCCCATTGCAATTGTTCTAACGATACCGTCGCCTAATTGCTGCTGAACTTCGAGAGTTGTTCCACTCTCGTCAATCAATAAAGCTTCATATATCTTTGGAATATTATCTTTATCAAATTCGACATCGATAACCGCTCCAATAATCTGTGTAACTAATCCGTTGCTCATAATTTTCTCCTTAAACTGCTGCTGCGCCGCCAACTATCTCAGAAAGTTCCTGAGTAATAGCCGCTTGTCTTACGTTGTTATATAAAAGTTCTAATTCTTTAATCAAGTCACCTGCATTATCCGTTGCACTTTTCATGGCAATCATTTTTGCTGCCTGTTCACATGCATTATTTTCTACCACTGCCTGATAAACCAAGGACTCTATGTACCTAGTTAGCAAGCCGTCTAAAAGTTCTTTTGCCTCTGGTTCATAAATATAATCCCAGTGTGTCGAAATCACTTCATCCTGTTCAGCTGGCGCTAATGGAATTAACTGCTGAACACCTGGAGCTTGGGTCATAGTATTTACAAAACTATTTGAGCATAGGTAGACCTGATCAATATCCCCATTTTTGTGCATATCTAGAGCGACTTTCGTTAGTCCAATAAGATCGTCTGGGTTTGGCTTATCGCCAAGTTTGTCGGCAACAGCTACAACCTGACCGCCAACACCCTTAAAGAATGAAGCTGCCTTTGTTCCAACTAAAGCAAAACAAGACTCTATACCTTCTTTATTTAATTCAGCTGACTTATTTATCACCTGTCTAAATAAATTAGTATTTAAGCCGCCGCACAGACCTTTATCTGATGAGATAACAATAAAACAAGCTTTTTTTGGAGTTCTTTCTTGGTAAAAAGGATGCGGGTACTCTGAACTAGCAGACGCTATATGAGCTATCACATCTTTAATTTTTAAAGAATAAGGCCTTCCTTCAAGCATGCTATCTTGAGTTTTCTTCATCTTACTCGCAGCAACCATCTCCATAGCTGAAGTAATCTTCTGCGTGCCTTTAATGCTCGCAATCTGCTTTCTTACTTCTTTAGTGTTAGCCATTTCTTTTATAAATTAAAAAGTTTGTGTTTTCTTAAAGTCTTCAACAAGAGCTGTGAATTGACTTTCAATGTCATCATTCCAGTCGCCTGTTGTATTTATCTGTTGTTCTAATTCAGCTTTCTCTGAAGTTAGGTAACCGTGTAATGCTTCTTCGAAGGCTAGGATCTTATCAACTTCAACGTCACCCATATACCCTCTGTCAGCGGCAAACAAGCTTAATGCCTGTTGTGCAACACTCATAGGAGCATATTGTTTCTGTTTTAAAAGTTCAGTAAACGCCTTACCGTTTGCAAGCTGAAGTTTAGTAGCATCATCTAAATCAGAGGCAAACTGCGAGAATGCTGCTAGTTCACGATATTGAGCTAACGCAGTTCTTACGCCACCGGCTAATTTTTTCATTATCTTTGTTTGTGCTGCTCCACCAACCCTAGATACTGAAAGACCTGGGTTAATGGCTGGCCTAATGCCTGAATTAAATAATTCTGTTTCTAGATAAATCTGACCGTCTGTAATTGAAATTACGTTGGTTGGAACAAATGCTGATACGTCGCCAGCCAATGTTTCGATAATAGGAAGAGCTGTTAAAGAACCTGTTTTTCCTTTTACTTTTCCACCAGTAGCTTTTTCAACATATTCCGCATTTACTCTAGCCGCTCTTTCTAAAAGTCTTGAATGAAGATAGAAAACATCTCCAGGATACGCTTCCCTTCCAGGAGGCCTTTTTAATAGTAAAGAAACCTGTCTATACGCTACAGCTTGTTTTGAAAGATCATCGTAAACGATTAATGCATCTTCGCCTTTATCTCTAAAGTACTCACCCATTGAGCATCCTGAATAAGCTGATAAATATTGCATAGGCGCTGGATCTGCTGCTGTAGCTGAAACAACGATTGTATGTTCCATGGCACCGTATTCTTCTAATTTTCTAACAACGTTAGCTACAGTGGACTGCTTCTGTCCTATAGCAACATATATACATTTAACGCCTGTACCTTTTTGGTTAATAATTGCATCAACTGCAACAGCTGTTTTACCGGTTTGTCTGTCTCCAATAATAAGCTCTCTTTGCCCTCTTCCAATTGGCACCATGGCATCAACAGCTTTTAATCCAATTTGAACTGGCTGATCAACTGATTGACGAGCAATAACACCAGGGGCAACAACTTCAACCGGAGCCATTCTTTCTGCTTTTATTTCGCCTTTACCATCAATTGGAACACCTAAAGTGTTAACTACTCTTCCAAGCAAAGCTTCTCCAACAGGTACTTCTAAAACCTTTCCTGTACAGACAACTTTCTGCCCTTCAACAAGTTCTAAGTAGTCACCTAAAACAACAGCACCAACTGAATCTTGCTCTAAGTTAAGAGCCATTCCTTTTGATCCGTTTTCAAATTCTATAATTTCTCCGTACATAACATCGCCCATGCCATGTATTCTTACAATTCCGTCAGAAACACTGACGATAATGCCTTCATTTTTTCTTTCTGCTGAAAGATCAAGACCAGCGATTTTTTCTTTTAGTACGCTGGAAATTTCTGATGGGTTTAATTGACTCATTTTTTCACCTTAAAAATTTAATTGGTTTACAAGCTTGTTAACCTTTCCTCTTATGGAAAGATCTAGTGTTTCATCGCCTACCTTTATAGATAAACCGCCCATTAACTTTGGGTCTTCTGAAAAATATATGTTTGCATCATTGCCATAAGAAGATCTGAGCTTTTTCTCAATGCCTTCTTTGGCTTCTTCGCTTGGTGCAGTTGCCACAAACACCTCGATAGAATTCTGTTCTTTATGGTTCTCAAGCAGCTCTTGATAGATCGAATAAATTGGTTGAAGAAGATTCAATCTTTTGTTTTCTGCCAAAATAGAAAGAAGTCTTTTTGATGTATCAGTAATACTATCTTCAAAAAGATTAACCAATGTATCTACTAGTTGCTGTCTTGACAGTGTTGGATTCTCGATAGTGTTAGTTACTTCCACTGATTCAGAAGCAATGGCCATGATTTTTAGTTCGCTAGCCATATCTTCCAATTTCTCAATCTCAAGCGCAGTTGCAAATAAAGCTTTTGCATACGGTCTTGCGAGTGGAGTTAACTCAATCATTATCTAGAGTTCCTCTGCTGCCTTTTTCAGAATAGCGTCATGCTTTTCTGGTGAGATTTCATCGCCAAGAATCTTTTGAGTTGTATCAATGATAATCTCAGACATCTGCTGTCTTAATTCTTCTTTGGCTTTGTTTGTCTCATTTTCAATGGTTGTAGATGCTGAGGTCATTATTTTCTCTGCTTCGGCTTCTGCTTTAGATGACGCATCTCCAACAATTTGAGATGCTCTTGCATTGGCTTTTTCAAGAATTGCAGCTGCCTCTGACTTAGCCTGATCGAGTTCTTTATCAAAGGCTAATTTTGCCTCTTCTAATGAATCATCTGCTTTTTTTGCCGCTTCTAAACCATCCGAGATTCTTTTTTCTCTCTCTTCCATGATTGAGATGATTGGGGGCCATACGTATTTCCAACATATAGCTACAAACACTACAAAAACTAGTGCTTGGGCAATCAGGGTGGCGTTAATATTCATGTTTTTTTATATAGCAAAAAGCATGTACATACCAAGACCAACACCGATCATTGGCACAGCATCAACAAGACCCATAACAATAAAAAACTGAGTTCTAAGCAATGGTATTAATTCAGGTTGTCTTGCAACACCTTCGATATACTTACTTCCTAAAACACCCACTCCAATAGCAGCTCCAACAGCTCCAAGTCCAACGATTACCGCTGCGGCTAATATATTTAAATCTTCCATATCACTCTCCTTTCAAGTTAATCAGATCTATTAATGATCTTCTGTTTCGTGTGCCATTGCTAAATAAACAATGGTTAACACCAT
>OJIR01000517.1_pt1 | contig 12268 bp, 10 predicted proteins | sample 1595711 | NCBI WGS metagenome assembly OJIR01 (sample SAMN05416846, study PRJEB24817) | seawater metagenome | isolation source: Sea water | place: Canada:Atlantic | collected 2013-07
ACCCCAACTCTTGGGAAGGACTGAGCAAGGTTGCATGGCCCTCCATGCTGCGCCTAGCCAACCGTCTTGACCCTAGTTACGCGGAATAAGCGCAACTCGCCTATGCAACGCGCCTATGCAACGCGCCTATGCAACGCAACTATGCAACACAACTATAAAGAGAGGCTAACTATGTCTAAGCGAACTGGGATCTTTATAAGTATCTTGCTGGGGGCTACAACCTTGACGGGTTGCGGTGAGCCCTTAACAGGTCAAGATGAGGTTGCGAAAAAAGCGGTGAGTGGGCAGGTAATCAATACGCTTGTGCAACCTGACGAACTTAGGCTTTACGTATTTAATTGCGGCCAATTTCGCATGAACTCTGTGGCGGCCTTCGGCTTAAGCGATGAAGAAACTGACGTGCGTGAGCTGGTGGTTCCTTGCTACGTTATTGAGCACCCCAAGGGCACGTTGTTATGGGATGGCGGCCTGCCCTCTGCTACTGCGGCCACGCCTGGCTGGAGCCCAGAGATTCAGGGTTCGAGCGTCCGGCTAGATAAAACCCTTGCGCAGCAACTAAGCAGCATGAAGTTCGACCTCAACAGTTTCGACTACGTGGCTTTTTCCCACATACACTTCGACCACGTTGGTGTGGCTAACGAGGTTAAAAACGCCACGTGGTTAGTCCAAGAAGCTGATTATGACGCCGCTTTTTTACCCGAGGGCGAACCCCCCGGACCCGGGGTACAGACAGACCTATTGCGGGAAATTAAGAACTCTAAGTTGATAAAACTCAACGGTGACCACGATGTCTTTGGTGACGGTCGCGTGCGCCTTATATCCGCGCCGGGACACACCCAAGGGCATCAGGTTCTATTTGTTGATTTAGCCGAATACGGCCCGTTGGTACTATCTGGTGATCTGTACCATTTCCGCTTTAACCGCGCCCAGCGGCGGGTGCCATTATTCAACGTCAACGCAGATCAAACTTTAGCCTCCATGGACAGAGTTGAATCTTTGGTCACAGAGGAAGGTGCGCAGTTTTGGATTGAGCATGATTTGGCACTATTCAAAACGCTGAAAACCGCACCTGACTTTTACCGGTAAGCAAAAGTCACCCTGAAGGCACAAGCGGGCACCTAAAAGTAATGCCAGGCGAGGGTTCGATGCTTACGCGCAACTCTTGCCCCCAGCTGCCAGCAACGGCATCATTACTCACGGAGAGGGAACGGCAAATCTAGTCAGACAACGGTCATAGAAGTTATGACGTTGGTAGATTTCTGCATTCCAAAAAACATTAGAAAAATAGCAGAGCAGTGGCGCTTATGCGCAGCTGTAAGCTGATCATGTAATGGGACAAGGATAACAAGATCGTGAGCGCAACTTCAGACCAACGCCTATTCTTATACGCACTCATATTGCTTGGCCTAATCCTCTTTGGATTTTTCCTGCTCTCAACAACCGGCTTACTAGCACTGGCTTTGACCTCAGATCGCAGCTATATCTCGTGGGTGATCTTCGCCCTGTACGGCTTGGCAACGCTACATTGGTTAGCAAGAGCATGGTCTCTCAACGAAGAGCATAAGCATTGCGCCGCAATAGACCAAGCTGATGCCCAAGACGGCTCGCTTACCCAACACGACATTCGGGAACAAGGCTACGTGGGCGGTTTCCTCACTAGCCTACAACAGCAAAACCAAAACAGTGCGCAGTCCACCCGTCTGCTGATAGACACACTAGGCGATCAGCTCACCAATACCCATGCGCCTGGGCATTTCATTGCAGACCTGCTACTAAAGCTGGGACTCACCGGCACGGTCATTGGCTTTATCTTAATGCTGTTGCCCATCGGCCAAATTGAAGAGTTCGACCCCTCGTTAATGCAACAGCTACTCTCAGCTATGAGCGGCGGCATGGCTGTTGCTCTGTACACCACGCTCGCAGGCCTGGTGACCAGTACGCTGCTGAAGATGCAGTATTATTTACTCGACTCCTCACTGGCAGACCTTGTGAATAAATTAACTGTGCTTAGTCAGGTAAAACTGGGTCAGGTAAAACTGGCGCGGGATACCCCGGATCAAGCAACGCTGAGCCCAACTCAGCACAACGCTTAACGTACGTTAGGCCACTATAGTGCGTCATCGTATATTTAAACAAAACACCGAGCAGGACGTTTTTACCGATCTGCTGTTTAATACTCTGCTGGGCTTTGCCTTCATGTTTGCCATTGCATTCATGCTCATCAGCACGCCGGAAAAAGCCGGCGACATTGAGAGCAAGGCAGAGATCTTAATTACCATTCGTTGGGCAGATAAACACCCGGACGATGTAGACGCGTTAGTGGAAGACCCTCAAGGTGGTTTGGTGTGGTATCACAATCGAGATACCGGCCTCATGCACCTAGACCGCGATGACCGTGGCGTGTTTGCCGACAACATCACCATTAATGGCGTTAAGGTGTCTAACCCGATCAATCAAGAAACCGTCACAGTGCGCGCGGCCCAACCCGGGGAGTATGTGGTCAATCTACTGCACTACAAGTCTAACTACAGCGAGCCGCTGCCAGTGACGGTTAAAATCGAAAAGCTCAACCCCACTGTGAGCATGGTTTATTACGGCACTCATCAACTAACCGGTAGCGGCGATGAGCAAACGGCTGTGCGTTTCACTTTAGATGCCCAAGGTGCGGTGGCAAGCACCAGCCAACGTCCAAAAAAGCTCATTACACGAGCCGTTAAGGATAAATCCTAATGGATATATCAATTACCCTATCTTTGGCTTACGCGTTAGTTGCGGCGCTGTTACTGGCATTGTGCGTTGGCACAAAACTATCGCACTTTGTGAAGGCCTCGATGATCGTGATCGTCTCAATTTTTTACATTTTGACCTGGTTTGGCTATCGAGACAGTCTGGGCTGGGCGACTCAAGCCAGCATGCCAGAGTCCTTCAGAGTGCTGTGGATCACCATTGAGGACCCAGACAAAAGGAGCAAAGACCCAGGCGCAATTTTCTTTTGGCTGCGCACTACCGATGAAGCAGGCATACCGATAGGCGATCCGCGGGCCTACAAAATGCCTTGGAGCATAGAATTAGCAGAAAAGGCGCAGGTGGCTTTAGAAAAAATGGACGAGGGCCAGCAGCTCAATGGACGCAGGTCTAACAACATCCTCACCGACCAAGACAAATCTGACCTTCCTGAAGACGGCTACGAACAGGGCGACACGCCGTCAGGTGATGATGGCTTCAGTCCGACCTTTGACTTCATTGAAATTCCACCGCCTTCATTGCCAAAGAAAGCTGCCAGCTAGTATTCGCCAAACTCAGCGACCACACTAGGTAGCGGTATCACTGCAAAATAGGCAACAAGGTCAATCTAGCTCACTCGGAAAACAGCACACAGTCTCACCCTAGCTAAATCAGCTCTAGGCAAAAGCGAGCAACCGCCAACCGTAAACACCTAACCAACCGCATCGTTGACATTCTGAGCACCTGTTCTGCGTTAAACCGAATGACTACTGCGTTACGATTACTCAACACGACTCACCGTAAATTCGACAAAAGGCCGCCAAAAAACAATATTCATTGATTTTACCAAAGCGAAAACCATCCAACGCTTACAGTATTAGGCCTTATTGTCTAAGCAGTAATTGTTACAACAACCACATTTTGTTGGTCTATATCCACCCAAAAACCCCCACCCTTTATTGTAAACAAATTCCAGTAGCCACAAACGAAACTGGCCGGCAGCAAATATCCCCCCAAACCCCAATAGGTAATTTGAGAGCGTGTTATGTCCCCCCTTACCCAACCTACAGCAACAAGAAACCGGCACAACCATGTAGGGCCGCAGCAAAACCCAGACCGTGGTGGGCAAGCCGAAGCATAGAATGACGAAGGGCCCAACAGACAACGTAAAGCAATTGGGTAACGAGCTGAAATGTATATACATGCTGTCATAGACAACTTTTTAAACGGGAAAGCCACCTACAAAACGAAGGGGGGCATGCATCCGCGAAGCTACGCAGACAAATGGGGTAGGAGCAAACCCAAAAAAGAAAGCGAAAAAATGATTTGGTAAACAACATCCATTAAGTATTCGGATTAGCAGCACTAAGCTGTGCGTTGAAAATATCCACAACTTCCCGATGCCCCTCTGCAACTGCCATTTGTTGTGCCGTGTGACCATTTTCACATACCAAAGTTGCGTCTACCCTATTAACATCCAACAGTGCTCGCACAAGGTCAAGGTTATTTGATTGGGCGACGAAATGTAGGGCGGTAAGCCCTCTAGGTCCTGCAATGTTTGGGTCAAGCCGTTCGCTCTTTAGCAATGTTTTAACCAGCACGTTACGTCCATCATTGCAGGCGTAATGTAGCGCGTTCATTTTATCGTTTCTGGCTAGATTAAGGTCGACACGAGCGTCTGCTGCAAGGACGTCAACTATCTCAAGGTTGTTGCTTTGACAGGCCGTAAAAAATGGTGTTCTGCCAACTCGGTCTTGGTGGTTCACATTAATCTCATTGCCCTCTAAAAGTACTTTTACAGCTTCTAGGCGCCGGAATTTGCTTGCCACACTCAGTGCAGTTTCACCAGAATAGATCGTTGCCTTGTTAACGTCGATATTAGAGAGTTCAATGAGGGTACGCATTATACTTGTATGTCCAAGAATCGTGGCATTATGTATTAGATATGAACCGTCGTGGAGCATTGCGTTAGGATCAAGGTTTGTAGTCAATAATTGCTTAGTTGCGCTTTCATGACCAATTCTTACAGCCTGCTGAATCAGGTCTAGAAACTGATTTGGGTTGGTAGGGTAATGTGCGTTAAGAGTTTCAGTGGATAGATTTCCAACAATATTGAGATCTGCTAGCCATTCAAATACTAGGTCAGCTCTGACAGCAACATTTTGCTTTACTGCGGCGGTTAAATAACCCGCCTTGAAATCTGCGTTAAATTGCACCAGTGGGTATAATTGCTTTAGCTCGTCTGCTGACGCGTTTTCAATATGGGCTAAGGCCACAGCCTTAATTAAAGGGTCCGTAGACAATTTATCGAGAATAAATTGATACAGCTTTTCCTTCAGCTCTGAGTGCGCACCAAGTAGTGGTGCATGTGCCGCTCCCGCATCTGCCTCTTCAGTAAAATACCGATCATGTGTAGTCATAAACGTCAGTAGCTCATTTGGATCAGTAGTCTGCCCAATGGCCTGCTGGCATAGGTCATGGACTTGGTTGGGTTGCCATGAAGATAATTGCAATTTGTCCAAGTTTGACGCTGTTAATGAGCGTTGCACCCCCGCCCCATTTTCAACCCAGTATCTCACGCCCCCTAGGTGCATGATCTGATCGCCGGATCCCTGATCTTTTGCAAACAAAGTCGGTGTTACAGGTTTTGCAGATAATATATTAACCAAGCCCTTCGATATTTCAGTACGCATTAGTGTTCGAACGTCAGCGAAACTGCAACGGTCATCACCTTCCAGAGTTAAAAACTGATAGGCGTCGAAGTTGTTTTATTCGATTATCGCCCCAAGTGGGTATGCTACTGAGTCATTAATTTCCTTATGAAGGTTGTTTCCACTCCCACCTACGCCAAACATTTCCTCAAAGGAACGGTTTTCGTTGATGGGTACATGGTGGCTCTGTAAAATTTGACTGAGTTTGTCAAAATAGCCATCTGCTAATGTCCGTGCAATTTGCCATGGGGTTACAGCGGTTGCTACCCGCAAGCCAAACTGTTCATTTAGAGGTGGCTCTAATGGCGGTGCGAACCGATCATTAGTCACAGTAATTCCCATCTCCGCGGCTACCGATGCAACATAGGAGTTGACGTAGTGCATTTGATTGCTTGCCCAATCCAGCGCGCTTCCATGATGCTTTTGGGCAAAATCGTGGGCTTCGGCATAAACAATATCAGTTCGTATCTTGGCGAGCTCACCAGCAACTCCACTGACTAGGTACTTCATATTTGCATGAGCGCGACTCACATTAGTTGCGACGCCCTCTGCGCAAAGATCTATTTCGTTGAGCGCCAACTCTAAACCATTTACTTTCTGATCTCTGGTAGTAGTAGGTAGATTAAGCATTGCAATTAGATTATGAAATTCTCCTTTTGCCTTACTGTAAAGTACATCTATTGTGGTCGAGAAATATTCTGGGTTTTGAAAAAGATGTTGTTCAAATACCTTGAGCTTGTCGATGAATGTGTGCGCGTCATCAGCTGGTAGGCAGTCGTTGACTATGTCCTTCATGGCTTGAATATCGTCTTTATATTGCAGCTTAAAAATCTCGAACTCAGGCGCGTTAAGAAAGTCTTGAACTGTGCCGTGTTTTTCTTGAGCGTAAATAATGGGTTCTTCTTCAGCACTTGCAATCGCCGCGCCAATTGTGAGAGCAGATGACGCATCGGACGCCGGCAGATTGAAGAAGGAAGGTATAGAGTGTGTTAATGGTATGTTGCCAATCATTCCCCCAGGCATAATACCTCCAGATGTTTAATTATTAATGTCAGCGACAAAGTACATTCAAACTAAATGCTGAGATAGGTGGCGTTTTATACGGTTTTGTTTTGGTTTTTTTGCAAGGTCGCTAGAAACTGCATAAATGCCAGCAGTAGGTTAATAGTGGTACGCACCGAATTGATCGGAGGCCAATTTTTTGAGCGTATTCAATAATCAACACGAAACCTGATTACTCACCCGAATTACAGGCACACTTGATTGGGTTAATAATAACCACTGAACATAATCATTCATCGCGTTAGGCTTAAACGAAGTCTGTCGCAAATACGGTTTAGAGTACGCTCGAAACTTGGCGAGTTTGGAATCAAAAGTGCAAAGTTGATTCTGGCACAAAACCAAGGTGACAACGGATCATGCACAAAGGATTAATGAGCTTGTGCGAGAGGTAAGAAGTAAGAAAATTAAAGCGTGCCAAGGAGTTTTTTAAAAAAGCAGTCGTGTTTTCCTGTGGCAGAGCCCGACCGAAAACCGAAATAATGACGACCTTCACAAATGAGGATCAAGGGTTGTATGGTGTCAAGCCGCTCTGTGCTGTTTTGCCGGTTGCACCAGCAACCTAGGTATCTATGCAAAAGTATAGAGATGTACGCAGACAAGCCGTCACATCGAGTTAAGCGTTGGCAATCGTTAGAGCCTGAAGTGCTAAAAGTTTGCGATGAAAGTCGCAATTTTTATGGCATCCATCAGATCTGGGAGCAGCACCATCGGGAGTTAATCTCTATAGGCCGCTGGACAGTCCAGCGCATAATGAAGGCGCTTGAAATCGCCAAGCTGCTTATGCTTTAAGGTACAGATCAGTTGTTCGAGTAAACTAATACGTTGCTGTTTATCTGCCGTAGGGTGAGGTTCGTTACATGACTACAAACAGAAGGCAAAAAAAAGCCGCAAACCCTGCGAGGATTTACGGCTCTTATCTACATAACCCGCCAGAAAAACCTAAAGCGGGTTAACAGCTCAGCAAACTTTCTAGTCGCTCAACCATGTCAGTTGAGGTAATTCCACCTCGCCTGCTGCATAGAGTCTATCTTGCTCAGCACGCGCTCTAACGTAGGCATGAATCTGAGTAGAGTCTTGCTCAGAAATAGTATCGCTGAATCCGGCCATACCACGTGCAGACAATAATCCATCTAGCACGATCTGATTAAAGATCTCATGTGTACCTTCACTCATGCGGCGAAGATCTGGAATAGAGCCACCAGAGCGCACGGCCAAACCATGACATACAGCGCAGACTTCGTTGTAAACAATCTCGCCAGCGGCAATGTCTTTCACGGAAGCCGTAACCACTTGAGCAGGAATGCTACGGTCGCGTACTGAAGGTATAGGAATTGATTCCGTACCACCCAAGCTAAACACAAGCAAACGCCCATAGTTGTTGTAAGTCAGTGAAGCGTGCTCTGCAACTGGTGGTAGCGGCTCGCCACCAAATAAGTCACCACCGCCACTACCGGTCAAAATAGATAGATATTGCACGCCATCAATTTCAAAGGTAATGGGTGGCGCAAGCATTGAGGTATAGGTGTTGAATTCCCAAACTACTTCGCCGGTATCTTTGTCATAAGCCTTTAACATACCCAAAGCATCGCCCTGGAATACTAGGCCGCCAGCAGAAGACAATACGCCGCCATTCCAGTAGTGAGGAATTTCTACAGACCATTTATCTTTACCTGTGAGCGGATCAAATGCTTTCAGATAACCCTTAGGTGTGGGCTGGTCTGCAATATTATCCACAACCATCTTGGTGACACGACCAAACTCAATCCCTGTATTCCAACGACCAGGCTCGTGCTTAAGTATGCCAGTTTTTTTCAACTGCTCCGATACACCATAGATTAATGGGTTGTCTTGAGCTGGAATGTAAACAACACCCGCTTTTTCATCAACAGACATAGCCTGCCAGTTATGCGCGCCCAAAGGTCCGGGTAGAACCCACTTGGCTTTTTCCGTGTAGTCCATATCTGGATTTTCCACAGGGCGTCCAGTTTCCATGTCTACATGAGACGCCCAAGTAACCGTTGCGTAAGGGTGTGCCCGTAGCAATTCGCCGTCAGTGCGGTCTAATACGTAGAAGAAGCCATTCTTCGGCGCCTGCAACAATACCTTGCGCATCTCGCCGTCTACTTCCATATCCGCAAGCGCAATGTCTTGTACCGCAGTGTAGTCCCAGTTGTCGCCAGGCGTTGTCTGGTAGTACCACTTCATCTTGCCAGTGTCTGCGTCCAGCGCAACAATAGAAGATAGGAAGAGGTTATCACCGCCACCGGGAGAACGAATGATTCGCGTCCAAGGAGAACCGTTACCTACGCCAATGTAAAGGCTGTTGAAATCGGGGTCATATACGATGGTGTTCCAAACGGTGCCGCCGCCGCCAAACTCCCACCAGTTGCCGCCCTTCCAGGTTTTCGCAGCCATTTCCATTTCTGGATGTTCGAACGGTAGCGATGGATCACCAGGAACGGTGTAAAAGCGCCACATTTGCTCACCGGTTTCGGCGTCATATGCGGTTACGTAACCACGCACACCAAATTCAGCGCCGCCATTACCAATAAAGACTTTGCCGTTGGCGACACGAGGCGCGCCAGTAACCGTGTAAAAGCGGGTGCGATCAATAATGGTGTCCACTTCCCAGACTTCTTCGCCGGTGGCTGCATCAAGCGCGATCAAGCGGCCGTCAAGGCTACCTACATAAACTCGGCCCTTGTACACGGCAACACCACGGTTAACTACGTCACAGCAAGCCTTACGCGCTACTTCACCCGGTACTTTGGGGTCAAACATCCACAGCTCTTCACCGGTCTTTGCATCAATGGCATAGACCCGGCTCCATGAACTGGTGAAAAACATAATGCCGTCCACCACAATCGGCGTCGCCTCTTGCGCTCTGTTGGTACCCATATCTTTGTACCAAGCTAAGCCAAGACCTTCTATGGATTCGCGGTTGATTTGAGTCAGAGGCGAATGCCGCTGCTCTTCATAGGTGCGTCCAAAAGACAACCAGTTGCCTGGCTCGGACTCTGCGTTCTTAATTCTTTCATCGTCAATAAAACCTAAAGTAGGTTCAACAGTTGCTGATGCCTCGCTCATTTGGGCCTGATCCTGAGGGTCTGGGCCAGCTGTATCATTGGTTACTGCAAAATATCCAAGGACGACAACAGCCAAAACACCCACTAGGGCTATAAGTCTGTTCATTACTCTCTCTCTCTAAGAAATCTCACTCAAAACTTACATCAATCCGACCTCGGATAACACCAAATAAATTGCACTGTCCGGAAAAACTCTAGGAATCGCAAAAAAATGAGCTGTATCAATAATTTGTCTAAGTTTAGGAGGGCGGCGTAAGGAGCAAAAAAGGCCTATTTCAAGAGCTTTCGCTAACTCGTAAACAGCGCTCAAATCAGCGTCCTAGGCCTTCGACTTTGGCGGTCTAATTAAGCAGGGCCAGCTCATCCAACAGAGACTTAATCCGTAGCTGCCAGCCACTTTCGTGGTGGGGTCGCCATTTATCTTGAAGAGCATCTTTCACACAATCTCGAATGGTCTCCAAGTAATCTGCGTACATGTCTTTACTCACGCCGTAGCCCATGAGGTGGTTGCCAACCTCCCAGCGAAAATATTGATCCACGCCTTGCAGGGAGGGGTCCATGATTAGGCCAAAGGTTTGTTCCAACATGCGTCCGCGCATATGCGGGTCTGAGTAGTGCATCAACTCACTGGCTGCGGGACAGCGAGTAAAGTATTTTTGATAAACCGTCTGGGTGAGATCTAAATCCAGTTCGGCAATCTTGTTTAATGAATCTGTTACGTGTTCAGCGGCGCTCATAGCTTACCCCTCGCCTAATTCCAATATGTTACAACGCGCGTTATGCCAATCTTATCATTGGCTACCATGAACGCTTCTAGGCAGCGCTTTAGACACGCAACTGAACCCGTTTGCTAGCGTCTAGTTTTTTGCATATTCCGGTACTGGCTGGTCTGTTAAGAACGCAGACATCATGTCGTTCACAGCCTCTGGCTGCTCTTGCTGAACCCAATGCGACACGCCCTTTAAATAACGCACAGTAAAGTTATTCACGTACTTGTGCGTGGTCAGCGTGGTTGACTTAGATAATGCCACATCATCCTCACCCCAGACCATCAGCGTAGGCGTATCAATGGGCGTTTTGGGGCTTACATTGCCGTTGGTTTTACCCGGTCGTAACAGGCCACGGTAATAATTGAGCATTGCAGTTAAAGCACCAGGGGCCGCTGCATTACGCCGATATACTTCCCCGACTTCCGCGGGAAACCTGCTCTTATCTACCGCTGTATCACGCATCATCTGGCCAATTGCCGCCGCACCATCTTTGCCCAAAAGTTTTTCCGGCAACTTAGGAATTTGAAAAAACAGCACATACCAACTCTTCTTCAATTGCTCCCAGCCGAATGCATCAGACATCGCTTGAGGGTGCGGTACATTGCAAATGATCAGCTTTGCCAGCGGCAAGCGCTTGCGCAACGCAAATTGCCAAGCAATTACAGCACCCCAATCATGGGCGATGAGTACAGTTTCCTTGCAGCCACTGGCCTCAATAAGCCCGGCTACATCTTCAATTAACTCGTCCATACGGTAGGCTTCCATACCTTCCGGGCGGGTCGTATTGCCATAACCGCGCAAGTTGGGTGCCCATGCTTTAAAGCCCAGATCAGCCAACATGGGTAATTGAAACCGCCATGAAAAACTGTGCTCAGGAAAGCCATGTAAGCACAACGCCAGACGCTGACCAGAGCCGCAAACATCTACCTCAAACTGCAGACCATTAGCGCTTATAATTTCGCTGCGAATGCGGATGTTGCGCAGGGCTTGTGGAACGATCTCTATCATAAATGAATCTCAAAGCAGGTTGTGACAACAATTCGGTGGTCTGAAAGGACATACCTAAAGTCGGTGCTATTTATCGGTGCTATTTATAGGTGTTGTAAAGCGATGTTATAAATCGGTGTTATTTCTAGGGGCTATTTATCAGTGCTATTTCTTTCCGGTAATAATCCAAAGCGGATCAGCGTCAGGCGGCGAACAATCTATCAATTCTATTTCTCGAAACCCCGCTTTTTCCAAATAATAGCGCACCAAATTCATTCGATCATCCACGGAAAGACTTTGAAAAGCGACAATCGCCTTGGTGGGAAATAGTCTATGTGACATAGCAATGGCAATTTCAGCGCCCTCTCGCAGCACATTGTGCACGGACAGCATTACATCAATAGGCCGTCGCAAATATTGAATGGAAACCACTATTAATGCCCTATCAAAACTGGCGCTGGCATAAGGCAAAGTAGGCTGGTCATTCAAGTTCTGCACTGCCCATTCGGTGAGCTGGGTGTTGGCAACCAGTTCATCAGCATTCATACCTAAACCCGCCACGCGACCTAGCGGTAATTCAGCAGGCAAATGTGAGATCCAAGACGACATAAGATCAACAACATCACTTTGGGGGGGAATAAACGAACGATAAAATTCGGTTAGCGCAGTTAATGTATCCTCGTCCACATGCGCCACCAAGCGCGGCGATAGATAAAAATCTTCGTCCGGGGTTTCATCGGCACAACCAAACCAAGCATTGGGCAAGCCATAATGCTCGCCGCTCTCATCATCTTTATTGCTCTCACCGCCTACAACGCCATCACTCATCTTCAGCTACTAACTCAAAAGCGTAATTAAGCCTTTTTCAGAGCGCCCATGTCTATGGCTGTGGTTTCAATATTAAGCTGGCCCGCTAAACCAGCAGCCC
>OJIR01000524.1_pt1 | contig 12188 bp, 9 predicted proteins | sample 1595711 | NCBI WGS metagenome assembly OJIR01 (sample SAMN05416846, study PRJEB24817) | seawater metagenome | isolation source: Sea water | place: Canada:Atlantic | collected 2013-07
TACCATCTGTAGCCATTGCCATAGCGTTAATGGTTAAGTCTCTGCGCATTAAATCTTCTTCAAGAGTAACATCAGAAGAGGCATTACAGTGAAAGCCAGTATAGCCTTGGCCTGCTTTTTTCTCTGTTCGCGCTAATGCATATTCTTGTTTGTTTTTGGGATGAAGAAATACCGGGAAATCTTTACCCACTTGGATAAAGCCAAGTTTAAGCATTTCATCAACACTTGAGCCGACAACGACATAATCGTTATCAACAACGGCACGATTAAGCAGCGAGTCACGCACTGCACCTCCGACTAAAAACGTATTAAGTTGTTGGGTTATATCTGCCATGTAAGCGCTTTAAACCTCTGAAAATAAATAAGTAAATAATAAGGGATTATTATACCAACAAACTCTAACACAAATGCAGCTGATTTTTGACATATGCCTGCGTTCAGGTTAATTTCACAGGGTCGATTCACTAGTTAAGATTTTCTATGTATACAAGCTACTTTGGTTTAGAAGAAAAGCCATTTTCAATTGCACCAAACCCTGATTATTTGTTTATGAGTGATCGTCACCGCGAAGCACTTAATCATTTAACTTATGGTTTGGGTGACACAGGTGGTTTCGTACTGCTTACCGGAGAAGTAGGTACTGGAAAAACTACCATTAGCCGTCGTTTAATGGAGAACTTGCCTGAGAATACCCAAGCGGCTTTTATTCTTAATCCAACACTTTCCAGTCAAGAGTTACTGGCAACTTTGTGTGATGAATTAAAAATTCGCTATCGAAAAACAGGCGCTACGTTAAAAACACTAACCGATAAAATCCAGCAAAAATTACTGAAAAATCACAGTGAAAATATTAATACACTGCTAATAATCGATGAAGCTCAGCATTTACAGCCTGAAGTGCTTGAACAGTTAAGATTATTAACTAATTTAGAAACTAATACTAAAAAGCTTTTACAAGTTATTTTAATTGGGCAACCAGAACTACAACAATTATTACAGCGCCGAGATTTACGCCAATTAGCGCAACGAATTACCGCAAGATACCATTTATTACCGCTAAACAAGCAAGAAGTGGCTCAATACCTTAAACATCGCTTATCGGTAGCTAAGTGCTTTCGAGAGATTTTCGACAAAAGTGCTGTTAATGCTATTCATAAAACCTGTAAAGGGATACCGCGCTTAATGAACCTGTTAGCAGAGCGCTCTTTAATGAACGCTTATAACAGTAACAATGCTGTGGTTAATCGTAAAATGGTGTTACAAGCCGCATACGATGCCTTAGGTGATGAATTTGAAGTTACCCCTTGGTGGAAAAATCGCTTTGTTAAAGTTGGTGGTTTAGCTTCTGCATTAGGCCTTGTGCTGGTTATTGGCGTTTGGTGGGGATCATATCAATTGCAGGGTTTTAAGTCCGCGCCACACTTAACCGCTATTGAAAATGAAGACAACAGTAAGCTAGCCCAAGCTGTAATACAGGAAAAACTCACTTCCCCTGTTGATAATAATGCGAATGCATTAGTACAAAATACGGCTGCTGATACACAAGCCCAGATTAATCAAAAAACAGTATCTGATAATGAAACTGTTATTTCTAATAACAAAATAGAGAGCGCAGAGTTGGTTGATACAGCTGAGCAACAGTTATTAGCCACTAATAAAAAGATACTTGCAGCGGAAAAAAAATTAGCTAGCCTACAAATTGCCCAACAACAAAGCATGCAACAACAAAGCACGGAAAAACAAAGCGCAGACGCCTTTATCGAACCAGAAAAAAAACTAACACCCAAAAACTTTGTTGTTGAAGCTGAAGAAGGGGTTTCAGACGCATTATTGGCAAGTTTTCAATCGGCGATTGAAGAAACCAAGCAAGATGAACAGCCTATTGAAAAACCGGCTGTAGAAAATGGTGATCTTATGCCACTGACACAAATGCCTGTTTGGGTGCAAGATGGTGTGCCGTCGATAGCTTTTGAAATGCATATATACGCTAGTGATGGCCAAGGTTGGGTAAGAGTTAATGGCCGAGATCGTTATGAAGGTGATTATATTGGTCGAGAATTACTGTTAAATGAAATACTGCCACAGAAAGTGGTACTAAGCTTTCGAGGTGAAAAATTTACCATGGACGCACTAACGTCTTGGAATTAATTGAGTTTAGCTAATTTCGTTGAATGGATATATGGTTGAATGCTTGGTTTAGCTGAGCTAGCTGATAATTCATGAATCTTACGCTTTTAAATTAAGTACAACATTTAAGCCATCAGTTTTATGACTGATGGCTTAAATTATTAACTTACTGCCAAGCTGGCATTTTTGCTTCGTAACTTTCTATTTTTGCAATTTTATTTAACGTCCAACCAACACTATCAACACCGTTTTCAAGGCAGTACTTATGAAAAGGCGTCATAGTAAAGCTATATTCCTTATCGGCAGACTTAACCTTGCTAGTGGCTAAATCAACAGTTAAATGTTGTAAGCTATCTTTTGATTGTTTAAATAACTCGGTTATTTCTGCCGCTGTTAAGGTAATGGGCAATACCCCAATATTAATACAGTTAGCGTAAAAAATATCAGCAAAGCTCGGGGCTATAATGACTTTAAAACCGTACTCTTGCAAAGCCCAAGGCGCATGTTCACGACTTGAACCACAACCAAAGTTTTCACCTGTTAGCAAAATACTGGCGTCTTTATACTCAGGCTTATTCAGAATAAATTCTGGATTATTTACTTTGCCGTCATTATCTAAATAACGCCAATCATTAAATAAGTGCTGGCCAAAACCAGTACGAGTCGTCTTTTGTAAAAATTGTTTCGGGATAATTTGGTCAGTATCAACATTCGCTGCATCTAATGGCACAACTAAACCATAATGTTGGGTAAAATTTTCCATGTTATGCTCCTTTAGCGGGTGAGTTAATCGTTGTTAAGTCGACAAAGTGTCCTGCGATTGCAGATGCTGCGGCTAGCTCAGGGCTAACTAAATGTGTACGGCTACCGCGGCCTTGTCGACCTTCAAAATTACGATTACTGGTTGAAGCACAACGGTCACCTTCAGTTAATACGTCATCGTTCATGCCTAAACACATTGAGCAACCGGGTAAGCGCCATTCAAAACCGGCATCAATAAAGGTTTGTGCTAAACCTTCTGCTTCGGCTTGGGCTTTAACACGGTAAGAGCCCGGTACTACAATAGCATCAACAGTTGGTGAGACCTTTTTACCTTTAGCAATAGCCGCTGCTGCGCGTAAATCTTCAATTCTAGAGTTTGTACAAGAACCAATAAATACTTTATTAATGGTGATATCGGTAATTTTTGTTCCAGCCGTTAAGCCCATGTATTTTAGGGCCGCAACGCAAGAGTCGCGCTCAACAGGATCAGAAAAGTCTTCTGGTGATGGTATAACATTATCAACTTGAGTAACTTGACCAGGTGTGGTGCCCCAAGTTACTTGAGTTTTAATATCTTTTGCTTCAAGTGTTAAGTAGCTGTCAAACGTGGCATCAGTATCTGATTTTAATTGTTTCCAATCAGCTACGGCTTGTTCCCAAAGCTCACCTTTTGGTGAATAATCACGACCTTTTAAATATGAAAATGTGGTCTCATCTGGCGCGATTAAACCCGCTTTAGCGCCAAATTCAATACTCATATTACACACTGTCATGCGCTCTTCCATGGTTAAGCGTTCAATCGCTTCGCCACAGTATTCAACCACATAACCGGTTGCACCTGCGCTGCCAGTTTTACCGATAATCGCTAATATAATATCTTTAGCACTAATACCAGCAGCTACTTGGCCTTTTACTTCAATGCGCATGGTTTTAGCTTTAGTTTGTCGTAAAGTTTGTGTAGCGAACACGTGTTCAACTTCAGAGGTACCAATACCAAATGCTAAGGCGCCAAAAGCACCATGAGTGGCGGTATGTGAGTCTCCACAAACAATTACTGTGCCCGGTAAAGTTAAGCCTAGCTCAGGCCCCATAACATGCACAACGCCTTGGTTTTTATGGCCCATGCCGAATAATTCAACACCAAACTCTTTACAGTTTTTTTCAAGCGTTCTTAATTGATTGGCCGCGCCTTCACCGGCGGCATTAATTTCAATCGAACGAGTAGAAATATTATGATCCATCGTCGCAATAGTACGTTCAGGGTGGCGTAAAACACGGTTATGAAATTTTAAATTGGCAAAAGCTTGTGGTGATGTCACTTCATGAATCAGGTGACGGTCAACAAATATTAATGGCGTTTCGTCGGCTTTTTCTTCAATGATATGATTTTGCCATAATTTTTCGTATAAAGTGCTGGCCATGCTATTTTGCTCCTGAAGTAGGTTGGTTGTCACGAATATATTGGCAGATAATATCGCCCATTTCGTTGGTCGATTTAGCGTTATGGCGCTCTTCTGGGCTTAATAAGTCACCAGTAAAGTTACCTGCATTTAGTGTGGCTGCTACAGCGTTTTCGATCGCCGTTGCTGCTTCAGCTTGATTTAAGCTATGACGTAACATTAATGCCGCTGAAAGAATTTGTGCTATAGGATTTGCAATACCTTTACCAGCAATATCTGGCGCTGTTCCGCCGGCAGGTTCATACATGCCAAAACCTTGTTCGTTTAGACTTGCTGAAGGTAAAAGTCCCATAGAACCGGTGATCATGGCGCAGATGTCAGATAAAATATCGCCAAACAAGTTCGAACATAGCATTACGTCAAACTGCGCAGGGTCGCGCACTAATTGCATAGCTGCGTTATCAACATACATATGCTCAACAGCTACATTTGGATAGTCTTTTGCTACGTTATTAACCACTTCTCGCCATAATTGAGATGAGGCTAATACATTGGCTTTATCGATAGATATAACCTTATTACGGCGCTTTTCAGCTGCTTGGAAGGCAAGGTGTGCGATACGGCTAATTTCTTTACGAGAGTAAATCATGGTATCAAAGGCTGCTTCATCTTCTTGCCCTTGATTTTTACGTCCTTTAGGCTCACCAAAGTAAATTCCGCCGGTAAGTTCACGTATTACTAAAATGTCAAAACCTGCTTGTGAAATATCAGCACGTAATGGCGAAAGGTGAGACATAGCACTTTGTAACTGTGCTGGTCGCATATTACAAAATAGCCCGAAATGACCACGCAAACCCAATAAAGATGCTCTTTCTGGTTGCTCTGTTGGTGGCAAGTTACTCCATTTAGGACCGCCAACTGAGCCAAATAAAATAGCATCAGCTTGATCACAACCTTGAACTGTACTCGCAGGTAACGCTTCACCGTGATTGTCGATAGCACAACCACCTACATCATAATGTGTGGTAGATAACTCAAAATCATATTGTTTGGCAACCGTTTGTAATACTTTTTCTGCTTGTGCCATAACTTCTGGCCCGATACCGTCACCGGCTAATATTGCAATCTTCGACATAGTATTATTTTAAACCTATAAATTTTATTTAATAAATGAATCTGACTTACAGCTAACCTTAGTCAAGCTAGCTGTAATTTGTTAATCGCTCGCTTATCTATATTTGGCTCTGGCCATCTATAGCAGCTTCTTTGTTGAAATCGGTTTTCATTTCTGTTTTTAATTCAGCAATCGTAATAGCACGATGAATACCATTAAGCGCATTAACTAAAGCGTGACCAGATGCTTTAATTACGTCAGTGTCTAAGCCGTAGCCATGAAAGTTCCGACCTTGCCACGATACCACTATATCAGCCTTACCTAGGCCGTCTTCGCCTTCGCCTTTGTTAGAAATTTTGTAATCGCTTACTTCAAATTCAATATCAATGGCTTTTTTAATCGCACGATAAAGTGCATCGACAGGGCCATTGCCGGTTGCTGAAACAATTTTACTTTCTTCACCTAACGCTAGTTTGATGCTTGAAGTAGAAAACTCACTACCACCACTTTGTACATTAACGGTTTGTAAGTGATAAAAGTCTTGTTGGTCTTGTTGCTTAATATTAAAAAGTAAGGCTTCTAAGTCATCATCGAATACTTGGCCTTTTTTATCCGCTAATGCTAAAAAATCAGCATAAAGCGTTTCAATTTCATAGTCAGACTCTTGGTAACCTAAACTTTCCATTCTGTGCTTAATAACGTGGCGGCCACTACGCGAAGTTAAATTCAATTTTGTTTTACTAATACCGACACTTTCTGGTGTCATAATCTCGTATGTATTACTGGCTTTTAACATGCCATCTTGATGAATACCTGAAGAGTGGCTAAAAGCATTGCCGCCAACAATAGCTTTGTTCAGTTGCACCGGCATATTACAAAGTTGACTGACTAATTTTGAGGTGCGGGCAATTTCTTGATGATTGATACCCGTATGAACTCCCAATAACTCTTGGCGAGTTTTCATGATCATGGCTACTTCTTCTAACGAACAATTGCCGGCACGCTCGCCAATGCCATTAATAGTACATTCGATTTGTCTTGCACCCGCTTGTACCGCTGACATTGAGTTAGCAACTGCCAAGCCTAAATCATTATGACAATGCACCGAAATAATTGCTTGGTCGATATTAGGTACGCGATTAAATAAAGTTTCTATAATGCCGCCAAACTCGTTTGGTAAGGTGTAACCTACGGTATCTGGAATATTTACAGTTGTTGCGCCGGCGATAATCGCATGTTCAACCATACGGCATAAGTTGTCGATTGGCGTTCTGCCAGCATCTTCACACGAAAACTCAACGTCATCGGTAAAGCGTCGAGCATATTTAATAGCGTTAACGGCCATGGCTTGTACATCATCAAAACTCTTTTTTAACTTTTGTTGCACGTGTACGTCAGAGGTAGAGATAAAAGTATGAATACGAAATTGGTCAGCAGGTTTTAAGGCATCAGCACAAGCTTTTATATCAGCTTCAACAGCGCGGGCTAAGGCACAAACACGTGAGTTTTTTACCGTTCTCGCTATTTCTTGCACGGATTGAAAATCACCCGGAGAAGAAACTGGAAAACCCACTTCCATAATATCAACGCCAAGGCGTTCAATAGCGTGTGCTATTTGCAGTTTTTCATGTACCGATAAACTTGCATTAAGTGCCTGTTCGCCATCACGTAATGTTGTATCAAAAATTATTACTTTATCGTTTGAAGTGCCCATGTTTATCCCTGATTTAAAAGTGTTTACGCTAAATAACGAGCATAAAAAAACCCGCGTTGAATAGCGCGGGTTTAGTGTTTTATTATGTTACCTATTTATATTTCAACCAATAAAACCTAGCCGCGCATGAATAATACGAGGAGGAGGTTAATAAAAATGTTGTTGGTGAAGTTTTTCATTGCTATGTTTCTAGTTGCTTAGAAGATAAATAGTTAGTGAGATATTAATAACGCATTTATCATTAATCTGTCAATGGATAGATTAAAACAATTTAGTAAGATTTTAAGTTTTTTGTTATATCAAAACAGTAAGAAGATATAGGGTGAGTGAAGAAATCTTCCTTAATTTATTATTTTTACGTGATATTATACAAATTCGAACAAAACTTTTAATTAACTTATTGATGAGATAATTTAAAGTGAACAGATAAAGAATCAACTATACCTACCGTAAAGATGCTAGCCATATGAATCCTAAAAAATATTTATTTTATGTAAGCCAGAATTATGGTTTTGCTATTTTAAGGCCATTACAAGCCGAAATATTAAGACGTGGAGATATTGTACATTGGTTTTTACACGGTAATGATATTAATGCTGATTATATCAAAGATGGCGAGCTAGTCTTAAGTAATATTCACGATGTAATTGCTTATAAACCTGATGCTGTATTTGTGCCAGGCAATGTGGTTCCTTCGTTTATCTCTGGCCTTAAGGTGGCTGTTTTTCATGGTTTCAATGTAGAGAAGCGAAGTGGTTCGCGTGGGCATTTTAATATTCGGGGGTGTTTTGATTTATATTGTACGCAAGGGCCAAATACCACTGAAACATTTAAAAGTTTAGCTGAAAAACATCAGTACTTTAATGTTAAAGAAACAGGTTGGCCTGCAATTGATACACTTTATAGTGGCGAACATAGCGAACATGAACGACCAACAGTACTTTTGTGTTCTACTTTTAGTCCAAGTTTAAGTTGCGCTGAGCATATATTTAATAAAGTTAAAAGTTTGAGTGAAACAGGGCGTTGGCAATGGTTGGTACAATTTCATCCGAAAATGGATGCGAAAACTGTAGAGAAATATAAGTCAATTCAAAGTGAAAATTTGACGTTTATTGAAACTGATAATGTGATCCCTTTATTGCAACGAGCTGACGTTATGGTTAGTGATACATCGTCGATTATCACTATGTTCTTATTACTAGAGAAGCCAGTTGTTACTTTTAAAAATGCCAATCCTAAAGCACATAACTTGGATATTAATGATGTTGAGCTTTTAGAAACCAGCATCGAGACAGCATTAAAACGCCCTAAAGCGTTAATGGAAAATATCACTGAATTTGTGAACCAAACTCACCCTTATAAAGACGGAAAATCAGCTGAGCGTGTTATCAACGCGGCAGAACAAATGTTAGCAGGTGATAGCCTGCCAAAGAAATCGAAACCATTTAATATGGTTCGAAACTTTAAGATGAGAAAAAACCTTAATTATTGGAAGCTTTAGTTGGATAGCTATATGTACTTTTAATGCTGACGATGAAGCGAATTTTTGGGTTTAAATGGCGTAGACTTAGCGTAATAAGTTTTCGTTTGTATATCTTGTAAGATGTTTAACCGTTAGATAATGAATATTGTCTTTATCTGGCTGAACCATATCATGGTTCAGCCAGCAATCGTTAAACCCTTTGCTTAATAATTATTGTTATAATTTATATTCCCAGCCTAATGAAAACTCCATATCATTATCTGTTTCAGCGTTTATTTTACTATTTCTAGCTGTGGTGGCTAATGTCCAACGACTGTCAGCAAAAATAAATACGTACTCTACATTTAGCTCTAGAATTTCTTCATAAGGGGTTGTCGTGTTTTGACTGCTTTGCTCATTTTGTTTGTTTTGTTCAATAAAGTGCAGACTGGCATTAATGCTTGAATGTTTTTCGGTTTGCATGGTAACGCCAAAAGTTAAGGATGTTGCATTGTTACCGTAGGTGCTGCCAATAATCCTATCCCTATACCTATAACCTGATTTGTACTCGCTATGCTCATAAATACACTGACAAGTAGCATGATAGGTGTCTGACGCTTCAACATAAAGACTTACTAAGGTGTCAAAGATATATAAATCTGTATCAACTCCAAGTAAGTGGCTTCTTTTTGATGGCGCTATAGTGCTGATGCCATAATCTTCAAAGCCCATTTCATAATACAAACCGAAAGGTTGGTTGAAAAGCGAACTTGTCCATCTAAAGTCAATTGAGCCTAGGTCATTTACGTCGCCTACGCCACGAACCTTATTGTCTGATTCGCTAGGTTTTATTATATCCCAAAAAGCAGAAAAGCCACTGTCTCTGCCATCGCCAGCCCACATGGTTGAACGAGAAAAACCTAATTCTAGTGAAGGTAAAGGCCTAACACTTAACCGGTTACTCCAGAGTAATGCATTAGGTACTGCACGACCATTATCTTCGAGTTGCCCCATGAAAGAGTTAAAAGACCATGGTCCAATCCAGCTTAACCAAGGCGTTTCAAAAGCAAGCGCTTGTTGGCGGTTAATACTTATGCCAGGAATTGGGCGCGCATTGTTTGACATTAATAAGGCGGTATCCCAACCTGGACCCCACCACATAGGAACAGCGCCAAGCGTTATGTTCCAATTTGCAATACGGTAGGCAAGAAATGAGTTATCTAATCTAAAAGATTTTCCATCTTGTGGATCGAGTGTTCTTGTAACAGATAATTGACCAGCAAAACTATCTGACATAAATGATTTTGTAACACTCATTTCACCTTTTTCTTTATTTGAGCTAGAAAAACGTTGAAATTTAGGTGTGTCGGTAGCTAATGTTAATTTTAGATCTGTTGCTGAGACTGCTTGTTTAGCTTGTCTGTAATGAAACATAACGCGATAGTAGCTTTGCTTTAACTCGGTTGAAAGCGTGTTTGTATCTACTGATGTTATGTCTTTGCCAATATCTTGCCATGCTAGTGGCCAATGATTAATGGGTGATTTAATAATGTTATTGTCAGCAAGTTGCTGAATATCTACTCGAAGGTAAATGTTGTTTGGATCAACCCAAGGTGTTGCATTAACAGATGATTGCGTTATCCATAACACTAATAAAAGCGTAACTACTTGTATTTTATTCTTTATCATTTTTTATCTAAACTCGGGAATATTGTTTTTAGGTGGTTTGCTGCTCTTAACCCAGCTTTTCCATCTAGTGTGTCAAACATGATTTTGTTAGCGTTAGCACGCTGAACTTTTTTCATGTCAGGATTGGATAGAATGAATTCTATTTGTTTATCTAATTCATCAAATGAGTTGATTTGTGTAGTGAACTCACTGATTAACTGTTTAACTTCTTTATCTGTTCTTTTACCATCAGCAACTTTAAAGGTAATGATCGGTTTATTAAGTGCGCAACATTCAGCTAATATTGAACTAGTATCGCCAATGCAAATATCTGCAACTTTAATGAAAGGGACAACATCAACCGTTTTAATTAAATAAACCCCTTTAGTCGTCGCTATTTTATGTTTAATCTCAGCACTAGTCCACGGATGAACTGTGACTAATATATTGTATTTCTTGGTTAAGCTAGCTAATTGATCAAACCAAATGTTAACGGCTGAAATACCAGAGTTATTCCAAGTCGCGGTGAATAATAAAGTTGGGCGTGAAGTATCAATTGCTGCTTCGGCGTGTATTTCACTCACTTGGTCTGAGGTGATACTACCATCAAAGAATGGGTCTAACTTAGGAAAACCAATGGCAATTCCACAGTTTATCCCTTTTGCTTTCGCGCGCTCAACTTCTCGATTACTCGTCATGTAAAAGTAATCTAAGAGGTTGTAACCTTTGGTATTAGCAAAAGGTTTAAAGGTATATGCGCCATGGCGCATACCTACTTTAAGCATGCGGTTTGCTGGAAATTTATACCCTGCTTGGCGGCACATAATTATGCCTTTAGGAAAAGCAGGGTACAACACTGACTCTACGCCAATTTGTGCTAACTCTTGTTGAGCTTTTTTATCTTTCGCTATAACTTTTACATCATGTTCAATATGCTTTTGTACAGGTGAAAAAATTTGATAATCAAGCGCGTTAGCACAATACAACATAACATCTTTATTTAAACCCAAAACGTTTCTTACTTCCCAAACAATGGTGTATGGAATTTTTAGTAAGTAATATGATAAAACCATGGTTAAAATTAACCCCAGTTTTGCATACTAGATTTACGTTTTGAAAATAGACGAGGTAAGATTAAACCAAATAATAAACCAATACTTAACACGATTGCACCATTGAAAAACCATTGTTTTTTTATGTCAGTATCTTGGCTTTTTAATTGTGATTTTGTTTGTGTTAAATCCATATTGAGTGCTGAAATACTATTTTGTAAATCAATACGTTCGGACTTCAATGCATCAACCTCAAGGGTTGCCTCACTGAGTTGTTGTGCTATATCGTTTTTACTTGATTGAATACTCGCCAGTTTTTCATTTAAGTCAGCAATTATATAGCGCATACCTGGTTTGGTTGACACATGTTTGGTTTCTATCCAGCCAGTACGGTCTTTATCGGTAATTATTTCACTATAATCATTGTTTGAATTTCCGGTGAGCTCTACTTTTTCGCCAGAATTAACCGTGCCTTGTATGCGGTAATTTTTGCCAGCACCGGTGTGCATGTAAACAATTAAATCTTCAGAAATATAGCCAGCTTTGTTGGCTGACTCAGCCGCTTCAGCGAAAGAAAATAAGGGAGTTAATATAAGTAGAGTAATGAAAGTTTTTTTTATGTTCATCATGAAATAACCAATAGCGCCATTTTAAACAGAGAATGCAAAAGATAGTAGGGCTTTGCACGATTGATAGCAAGCAATGTCGCCTAGATTTCTAAGTTTTTTGCTATAAAATATCAATCATGTAAGATGCACTATTATTTACTTACAATGATGTAATATATTATTGTTACAGTAAATAAGCTTGATTTATAACTACTATTGGAAAAGCATGACAACCGAAATAGAGCTTAAATATTTAGTTTTAGGCGATAACACCGAAGAAA
>OJIR01000525.1_pt1 | contig 12177 bp, 9 predicted proteins | sample 1595711 | NCBI WGS metagenome assembly OJIR01 (sample SAMN05416846, study PRJEB24817) | seawater metagenome | isolation source: Sea water | place: Canada:Atlantic | collected 2013-07
GGGCTCGGAGATGTGTATAAGAGACAGGAGCAAGACTATCAAATGCTAAACGGTGAGCTCACCATCTCGACAAGAGCTGCATTGGCACAGTATGTATTACAAGAAATGCAGGTAAACACGAAATTCATTGATGAATACCCTGAAGCGCAGCAATTGGTACTAGCCAACAAAGAATACATACAGAAGTGGTTATTCAATGGATAGTTGTGCCACGTAGCTAAAACCTACCAATAAAGTTTACTGGTTTTATTTCAGGGATTGTCGGAATGATAAATAAGCGTAAATTTTATTTCGAGGGGTTAACTGTATTTAAGGAAGAACATTAATTATGTCGGCAACACCAAGTTATTTTAAATATTGGGGTAAGGCTAGGAAGGTTTCCGATGGCGATGGTCACGACTATCATTTGTTGCCTTACCATTGTTTAGACGTGGGGGCCGTTGGTAAAGTTCTTTTAGATGTAGACAAACCACTGACTAAGGATTTCGCCCAACTATTAGATGTAACGCCTAAACAAATTCAGGACCTCGTCGTCTTCTTTTTAGTACTTCATGACTTGGGTAAGTTTGCTTCTGCTTTTCAGCAGCTTTACTCCGCACCTGATAACACTTTAATAAAAGTTGATTCTTGCTTTCAATATAATGGCAAAGAATATCGTCACGACAGAATGGGATTTTATTTTTGGCTATACCTACAAGACGATATTTTTTCTTTGTTATTAGATATTGAGGAATTCAATAAACGCGATCGCGATCACTTAAATTCATCGAAGAGCTTTATGGTGTTAATGGACTGTATGTTGGGTCACCATGGTCAACCCATCAAGAAAACAGATCCGCCATCCATTTCCGATTATACAGAAGATCAGAATTTAAGCGCGGCTCGTTCATTTCTCAAAGAAATCACTGGTTTGTTAAACTTTGACTTCCCCTATGACAAATTAGCCTCTAAATCGTGGCGTAAAAACTTAGAGTTAGTTAGTTGGCAAATAGCAGGCGTAGCTGTACTTGCTGATTGGATCGGGTCTGATCAATGTTATTTCAAATATAAATCGAATCCCACACCATTAAGCGAATACTGGCAATCTATTCAATCAATAGCTGAACGAGCAGTAATTGCGACAGATTTAGACAAGGCACCAACGGTAAAATCATTTGAGTCAATTCAACAGCATTTTGGGTATTCGCCAACACCACTGCAAAGTTGGGCGGAGATCATTGATATTGACGACAAGCCACAACTCTTTATTTTGGAAGATGTTACAGGTGCCGGTAAAACTGAAGCTGCACTTGCACTAACACATCGCTTAATGCAAGCGGGGGCTGCTGAAGGTTTTTATTTTGGTTTGCCCACCATGGCAACGTCGAATGCCATGTTTTCGCGAGTATCTAAGCATTATCAGCAAATGTTGGCGGGTAGTGGCGGTAAACATCCCAGCATCGCATTAGCTCACGGTGCGAGAGAAATGAACGAGATATTCCGTGAGGCTGTTTTTGCAAGCGGAGGCGAAGAACATAACTACCACAAGCGAGATAGTACCGTTACTGCACAATGTAATCAGTGGCTTGCTGATTCACGTAAAAAAGCGCTGTTAGCTCCGGTAGGTGTCGGCACAATTGATCAAGCTTTATTGGCTGTTTTACCGAGACGTCATCAATCGTTACGTTTGCTTGGTTTAAATAGAAAAGTGCTTATTTTTGATGAAGTGCACGCCGCTGACGAGTATATGTTTGAATTGCTCGAAAGCTTACTGGCATTACATTTACATCAAGGTGGCTCTGCTATTTTGCTAACAGCTACATTGTCACTGAAACAACGGCAGCGACTCACTAATATTTGGTTAAAAGAGGCGGCTATTCCGTTAAAGCAGTTGCAAGAAAATGCTTTCCCCCTGGCTACTAGAGTCAAGCTTGATTCGCATGCACCAGTATTAGAGCAGCCACTAAAAAGCAGACAAGATGTAAGCCGCTCTGTTCAAGTTAAGCAGTTAACAAGTATTGATGAATGTATCACTACAATTGTAAGTGCCGTCGCTAAAAATCAATGTGTTGTATGGGTTCGAAATTCAGTTAATGACGCATTAGATGCTTTTCAAATATTGCGACAACACCTTAATGACCCGGAACAATGTTTGTTATTTCACAGTCGCTTTGTTTTATCGGATAGAAAAACTATTGAAAATAGTGTTCTAGATATTTTCGGTAAGGATGGAGGCAACACTGATCGAGCGGGTAAAGTACTAATTGCCACACAAGTATTTCAAGAAAGCTTAGATGCGGATGCTGACGTGATGATTTCTGATATTTGTCCGATTGATGATTTAATTCAGCGTGCAGGGCGTTTACATCGTCACACTCGAGATAACCAAGGAAGATACCAAGCCGGTATTACAGATAGTCGAAACAATCCAATGCTGTATGTACACGCCCCTACTTACACAGATGTCCCAAAAGGCGATTGGTTAAGCCAAGATTTTCGCAATACTCAATACGTCTATCGCTCAGCTGGTCGTTTATGGTTAGGTTTGAGAAAGTTGCTAGAGTTGAAGGCTATACGCATGCCATCAGAAGCCAGAGAGTTGATAGAGGCAGTTTATAGTGACGAGGCGTTAGCGCAAATACCGCAAAGTTTAATAAATCAAGAAAGTGAGCTGTTTGCAGAAGAACGATTGAAAGCAGCTAAAGCTAAATCTAATTTATTACAATGGCAAACATATGGATATTGTGATCGAAGTGCTAAAGCTTGGCATGAAGATAATAGTGATATCAGCACTCGTTATAGCGATATTGAAACAATAGAAGTGTTGTTGTTAACACAAAACGATAACGGAGATCTTCAGCCATGGATTCAAGACGAAAAGTTTGCGGTGCAACTCAGTACTGTCAAATTAGCTAAGGATAAATATGCCGACAAACTGGTGTCAATCCCTGAACACCTAACACCAGCCATAGATCAGCTTAAAGAACAACACAAATATATTGATTACCTACAACTATGGTTACCTGAACTTGATCCGAACTTTACTTATCATGGAAAGACTGGATTCTGTGAAAGGAAATCCCCGCAATAGCGGGGAACATGATTATAGCACTGCTTGAACGTTTGTGCTTATCGGTTCATCTCAAAGAGTTTTGAGAACTAAGGGATTATACAAGAATTTAGTAAGTTAAATAAATTACATCTTTAATATGGATTATATTGATGAACCTTAGTTCTTATCTTTTTTTTTGACATTTCGAACTTGTTCGGTTAATTTGTGAACTGTTGAGTAGGTGGGCGCAAATAGAGGCAGCGAACCACCCCCTTAAGCGCACCGGTCGCTCAGAGGTTTTATGTGGTATCGACACTGTTAGCAAACAATTGCTGTAGTTTAAATGCCTCCTCAAATTAGAGGACTTGAAAGTGTCTAACAACTTAATTGTTACATATGATTTAAACTTCGCCGGTCAAAATTATCAAGGTGTTATTGAGACCATACAGTTACTGGATAGTTAGGCGAAAGTTCAGCAGTCAGTTTGGTACGTAAAGTCTCCTCATAGTGCTGAGCAGGCTGCGAAAATTGTCAGCTATTATATGGACAAAAATGATTCATTGTTTGTAATGGATTCTACTAATAATGAATCGTATTGGTACAACCTATCAAACGAGGTTGCCGATCATATCCGCGGAAATTGGAACTAACTATAGAAATTATTAAAGCAAGGATGCTTTATTTTTCTCGATTAATGTAAGGAATATTAATGAACATAGTGAAGGATTGTTGGTTACCGTTTCGACTGAAAGATGGCACCGAGCAAACTTTACCTATATCAGCCGTTTGTCGAGCTGATGTCGTAGACTTTGCTTTACCTAGAGCCGACTTTCAAGGCGCTGCATATCAGTTTGCAATTGGTTTACTGCAAACTGTGTTTGCGGCAGAGGATGAGCTTGAATGGCATGAATATTATGAGCAACCTCCAACAGAAAATGCTTTAAACAATGCATTCAATAAAGTTGCACATGCCTTCAATGTGGAAGGCGAAGGTCCTTTATTTATGCAAGATTATGATGAGCTTGATAATGCGAAACCCACTACGGTAGCAGGACTTTTAATAGAAGCGCCAGGGGCAAATGGTCTTAAATTAAATACCGATCATTTCATCAAACGAGGTATCGGAGAAGAGATGTCATTGGGGATGGCAGTCCTTGCTTTGTTTACTCTACAAACAAATGCTCCATCGGGAGGCTCAGGCCATAGAGTTGGACTGCGTGGAGGCGGGCCATTGACTACCCTAGTGGTGCCAGCACAGCCAGAGTCAGCCTTATGGGAAAAGTTGTGGCTCAACGTTATTCACCGTGAAAAGTGGCGATACTCTGACCCTGACTTTAAAGATGGAAGCGTTTTTCCTTGGCTGGTGGCGACTAAAAATAGTCAAACGAAAGGTAGTGAAATTTATTTGAATGATGTGCACCCATTACACATGTTTTGGGCTATGCCCAGACGTATTCGTCTTGATGTCGAAAAACGCAAAGCTGTTTGTAAAGTGTCTGGATTTGAAATAAATAAAACGGTGAGTACATATCGTACTCAAAACTATGGAGGGAACTATTCAGGTACCTGGTCACACCCATTAACTCCCTATAAATGGGATCCTAAAAAGCCAAACGAAGAACATTTATCAGCCAAAGGGCAACCAGGAGGGATAACTTACAAAACTTGGGATCAATTAACATTTAGTAGTGATACTGATGGGCAACATTGTGCGGCCGTGGTTGATCATTTTTATGATATTTGTGGCATGTTCGCCAAACAACAAAATCAAATTCCCCACTTATGGGTTTTTGGTTATGACATGGATAATATGAAAGCGCGCTGTTGGTACTCCAATCATTTCCCTTTGTTCGATATTCCAAATGAAAAGCAAGATCAGGTGTTACGACAAATTAAGCAACTCCAAACGCTAAGCACTAATATTTTGTGGCATTGTCGCACCCAAATTAAATCCGCATGGTTCGATAAGCCTGCTGATGCGAAAGGCGATATGTCGTTTGTTGACATAGCTTACTGGCAACGATCGCACAATCTATTCTTTACCGCCGTTTCTGGTTTGCTAGAAAACAGTAAGGGCCAAATATGTGAGCTAACCCAAGAGCAGGCTAAAGAATGGCTGACGTCAGTTCGTAACCTTTGCGTAGATTTATTTGATGAATTTGCACTGTCGGAGCTCGGCAATCAAAAGTCCATGTCTAAGCGCATTAGAGCACGCCAACAATTAACGGGTTGGTTATTTGGTAGCAAGGAAATTAAAACATTTATCGTTAATCATAAGATCGAATTTACAAAGGAAGTAGCTTAATGGAGCACAAAATAGAAACGCTTATTCTACGCTGGTGGCAGAGTATGTTTTTGTCTACTGAACAATTAAAAGAAAAAGGAATCATGCCAGCTCCTAGCTCACATAAGGCGCAATTGAGAAGGGCGGATAGTTTAGATGCCGTTATGTTAACAGCAGGGTTCAGGGCGTTATGGTTAAGCCTGCCCGATGAGTTAACAACAATAGCAAAACCTGAAAAAATGGAAATTTTTGCTGCGATAGCAGCCGCATTAGTCCAGGTTAAGAATAATTCCGCCGACAAACTTGCAACTGTTGCAGGTAAAAAAAGTGAGGGTGATAAGTCTGTTGTTAGTGAGCTACGTTTCTCGCAACTTCAGAATGCTAAAACCACCGATGATTTTATTAGGCGCTTACGCCGAATATTACAACAGGTCAAAGGGAAAGTGTCAGTGACCAAACTAGCTAAGGATATTGAAGGATGGTTTTTAGAATTTTATGACACCCGCCCTAATCAAGCTAGCAAACGAATTAGTGTTCAGTGGGCTATGGATTACTATCGAGCTGCATCAAATAAAATTAAATAATTGAACAACATCAAATTTATATAAAGGACTAAATCATGAGCCAATTTATACAACTACATTTATTAACTTCTTACCCACCATCAAACTTAAACCGTGATGATCTTGGCAGACCCAAAACGGCCAAAATGGGTGGGTTTGACAGGTTGCGCATTAGCTCGCAAAGTTTAAAGCGTAATTGGCGCGTGTCTGAGCTATTTGAAAGTGCAATGGCTGCGCATATTGGTACCCGTACTAAACGTTTTGGTATTGATATCTTTAATGCGCTTGTTGAAGCCAATATTGCTGAAAAACAGGCGAAAGAATGGGCTGTAAGTATCGCTGGTGTCTTTGGCAAAAATAAAAAGGCTGATAAAAATAAGCCAATGGAAGACTTAGAAATTGAACAACTGGCTCATATTAGCCCTACAGAAAAAGAAGCAGCTCTGGCTTTAGTAGCACAATTGGTTGAAGAAAATAGAGAGCCAACTAAGGACGAATTGAAGTTATTGAAACATCAAAGTACAGCGGTTGATATTGCGTTGTTTGGCAGAATGCTAGCTTCCAGTCCTGAATTTAACACTGACGCTGCTTGCCAAGTTGCTCACGCCCTTAGTGTACATAGTGTAGTTGTTGAAGATGATTATTTTACTGCTGTCGATGATTTGAATGATGGTAATACAGATTCAGGTTCTGCGCATATTGGGGAATCTGGATTTGCCGCGGCTCTTTTCTATAGCAATATTAATATTAATAAAACTCAGCTAATTGATAATCTTAATGGTGATGAGACTTTAGCTAATCGCGCGATTCAAGCCTTAGTTGAAGCAGCTGTAAAAGTTAGTCCTAAAGGGAAGCAAAATAGTTTTGCATCCAGCGCTTACGCTAGCTTTGCTTTAGCCGAAAAAGGCGAGCAACAACCTCGCAATTTGTCAGTGGCATTTTTAAGACCTGTGAATGATGAAGATCAAATTAGTGCTGCAATCCAGGTACTTCAAGAGCAAGTTACCCGCTTTGACGATGTTTACGGTAAATGTGCTGATAGCCGCTACCACTTTGACACGAATAAAGGTGAAGGCTCTGTAGCTGAGCTTCTTGAATTTGTTGCAAGTTAGAGGGGGCGTTATGAAAGAGTACTTAACCTTTCGGTTGTATGGCCCTTTAGCTAGCTGGGGGCAAGCTGCGGTTGGCGGAGATAGGCCTACTGGCTTGTGCCCAACTCGTTCAGCTGTTTTGGGTTTATTAGGTGCGGCGCTTGGCATTAAACGAGAAGAGGAGTTGCGACTATCTGAGCTACAAGAAAGCGTAACAGTTGCAATTAAACAAACTGTGCCAACAAGCTTATTGCGAGACTACCATACAACCCAAGTACCAAGTCATAGTAATAAGATTATTCACCGGACACGCAAAAGTGAACTTGGCGAAGATAAGTTAAATACAATTTTATCTAGCCGAGATTATCGTTGCGATGGTTTGTGGATTGTCGCGCTATCGCTAACTAATGCAGCTAAATTTGCATTGCACGAATTGAAGCAGGCATTAAACAAACCTGTCTATACATTGAGTTTAGGGCGTAAGTCGTGCCCTTTAGCCTTACCCTTATCACCTAGAATTGTTCAAACCGAAAAGTTGAAACAAGCTTTAGATACTGAGTTTCCGCCACTCATGCGTTCGCATAAAGAAGATAGCTTGAGATTAAACGCAAACGATTGGGTAAGCTATTTTTGGGAAGGTGATAAGAATGAATTTGATGAAAGTGGCGTATTAACCACTCAACCGTGGGATGAACCCGTTAATAGAGAACGTTGGCAATTTAAACAAAGAGTCATGCATCAAATATCAATCAGGGAAGGTAAACATGTTTCTGTCTAAAGTAACGTTGGCTTCATCAGCACAGTCGGCTATCGAGTTAGCTAAGCTTTCAAAAAATGGTGTTTACGCTTCCCATCAATTGTTGTGGCGTTTATTTCCTAACGAAGAACAACGTAATTTTATGTACAGGGAAGAGCAAGGAAGCGACGGAAGACCCAAGTACTTTGTATTGTCTAATAAGCCGCCAGAACAATCAGATACTTTATTTGAAATTAATTCTAAACAGTTTAATCCTCAATTAGGTGTAGGCACTAGGTTGGCGTTCAAACTTAGAGTTAACCCCACAATATGTGTGAGCGACCATGAAGGTAAAAGTCGCCGTCATGATGTAATGATGCACGCTAAAAAGAAGGCAAAGGATGCAAGTATTGATAGCGTTAGTGATATTAATACCTTAATGGAACAAGCTGCGATTGATTGGATAAGTGATTCAAAACGCCTGGAACTATGGGGAGTGTCTTTAGACTGCATACCTGACATTGAAAGTTATGAACAACACTCAAGCGAAAAAAAACGCTCTCAAAAAATCAGATTTTCCAGTGTTAACTTTCAAGGTTTATTGACGCTCACTGATCCAGAGCGGTTTATGAATCAATACGAAAAAGGTTTCGGAAGAGCAAAAGCAATGGGTTGTGGGTTGATGCTAATTCGACTTGTTTAAAAGTACTAGAGCATAATCATGCCTTTTATTCCTCTAAAACCCATTCCAATTAAAGATAGAAACTCAATGATTTTTGTTGGAATGGGGCAAATCGATGTAAAAGATGGTGCCTTTGTCGTCATTGATAAAAATGGTGAGCGTATGCATATTCCCGTTGGATCGGTGGTGTGTATTATGCTTGAACCAGGAACCAGAGTTAGCCATGCAGCGGTTAAATTAGCGGCAACTACGGGGACATTGCTTATATGGGTCGGTGAAGCAGGTGTTCGCTTATATTCTGTCGGCCAACCAGGAGGCGCTAGATCTGACCATTTGCTCTATCAAGCAAAATTAGCGTTAGATGAAAATTTAAGGCTAAAGGTTGTGCGTAAAATGTTTGAGTTAAGGTTCGGTGAACCTGCCCCTGAACGGCGAAGCGTTGAGCAGTTACGAGGCATTGAAGGTGCAAGAGTTCGTAAAACTTACCAGCTATTGGCTAAGCAGCATAATGTAGACTGGCAAGGTCGCAGATATGATCCCAAAGATTGGGAAAAAGGGGATGTCGTTAATCGTTGTATTAGTGCTGCTACGTCTTGTTTGTATGGCGTTACCGAAGCAGCAATACTAGCAGCAGGCTATGCGCCAGCTATAGGATTTATTCACACAGGTAAGCCCTTGTCATTTGTTTACGACATTGCCGACATTTGGAAATTCGAAACTGTAGTACCTCTAGCATTTAAAATTGCTGCCAAGAAGCCATATGCACCTGACAAAGAAGTGCGACTTGCGTGTCGAGAGTTATTTCGCTCCGATAAAGTGCTGAAAAAGTTGATTCCGTTGATTGAAGAAGTATTAGCTGCTGGCGAAATCCTACCGCCAGCGCCCGCAAAAGATGCACAACCGCCCGCAATACCAGAGCCAGACTCTATCGGTGATAAAGGCCATAGGAGTAAATAGATTGAGTATGTTAATGGTCGTAACAGAAACAGTTCCGGCTAGACTTAGGGGGCGTTTGGCGGTGTGGTTGCTCGAGGTCAGAGCAGGAGTATACGTAGGTGATGTATCTCGGAAAGTACGCGAGATGATATGGTTACAGATCACAGAATTGGCGGAAGATGGCAATGTTGTTATGGCCTGGGCAACTAATACGGAGTCAGGATATGACTTTCAAACGTATGGTGAAAATCGGAGATCTCCAGTAGATTTTGATGGCTTAAGGTTAGTTAAATTCGCTCCAATAGAATCTGAGACTTGACCTAGTTTGCTCTTTAAAAGTTTGGTAGAATTTTAAAGCTCTTACATTGTTATATAAAACAAGTGTATACGTTTAGAGTGTTCCCCGTACCCACGGGGCTGAACCGCTTATAGTAAAGATGGTCAGCTTATAGGTGCTGTGTTCCCCGTACCCACGGGGCTGAACCGCACATACCATTTCAAGAACTTCAGTGGGCATGGTGTTCCCCGTACCCACGGGGCTGAACCGCGGGCAGAGTTTGAGGATTTACGCGAACGATAGTGTTCCCCGTACCCACGGGGCTGAACCGGTTTTTCAGTGCTAACATGGCGCCGGCAATCAGTGTTCCCCGTACCCACGGGGCTGAACCGTCTTGCGTCGCTGCTCCTTGTTGCTCCACATGGTGTTCCCCGTACCCACGGGGCTGAACCGCACGACTTCGACATAACCGACTAAACACATCAGTGTTCCCCGTACCCACGGGGCTGAACCGTCGAATTCAAAATAAAAGAGTGTATAGAATTGGTGTTCCCCGTACCCACGGGGCTGAACCGTCTGACCAGTGGCTATGCTTTACAACTCATACGTGTTCCCCGTACCCACGGGGCTGAACCGCGGTGGCTCGATAACGACGCGCATGTGGATAAGTGTTCCCCGTACCCACGGGGCTGAACCGGCCAATCGTGTTCAACAACTAGGCATTCTTTAGTGTTCCCCGTACCCACGGGGCTGAACCGCGCCAGCAACTACCAGCGCTTGATTGGGTGGGGTGTTCCCCGTACCCACGGGGCTGAACCGCATCCTATTTGTATAAGGTATTTAATCTTCCCGTGTTCCCCGTACCCACGGGGCTGAACCGAGAAGGTGTACCGGCGATGTTTACGCCTACCTGTGTTCCCCGTACCCACGGGGCTGAACCGCAACAATACTAGTTCGAGATTTGGTTAAGTTGGTGTTCCCCGTACCCACGGGGCTGAACCGCGCAGTTGGAGCTTTATGTGCAATATAGAATTGTGTTCCCCGTACCCACGGGGCTGAACCGGATGACCACCGGCGGCAGTCATGTGGCAAACAGTGTTCCCCGTACCCACGGGGCTGAACCGGTGATAGCCTGAGTTATAACCGCTATCAAGATGTGTTCCCCGTACCCACGGGGCTGAACCGACTTACACACCTCAGGAAGTTCTTTGTATTTTGTGTTCCCCGTACCCACGGGGCTGAACCGCTCGTATTTGACGGCGTATTCTGCGGAATGAAGTGTTCCCCGTACCCACGGGGCTGAACCGATGTAAATATTTTCTGGGAGGGGCGGCCGTTCGTGTTCCCCGTACCCACGGGGCTGAACCGCCCTGCTGCACAACATATAAAAAAAACATTGCCGTGTTCCCCGTACCCACGGGGCTGAACCGCCATGACTTATAACTCAATCGAATCCGCCCTGCGTGTTCCCCGTACCCACGGGGCTGAACCGTTTATTAAAATAAGGCTCTCTTGCTTCCCACTCGTGTTCCCCGTACCCACGGGGCTGAACCGGCTAGAAAATTACCATCGCATCTAGAGGCTCAGTGTTCCCCGTACCCACGGGGCTGAACCGGTTCCATCACTAACTTCTAATAGCTTTGAGCAGTGTTCCCCGTACCCACGGGGCTGAACCGCTCATCCCTTAATTGCTCTATTGATATTTTTGGTGTTCCCCGTACCCACGGGGCTGAACCGCTTGTTTTCATCCTCGAACATACGTTCAAGCAGTGTTCCCCGTACCCACGGGGCTGAACCGGTGTTCCATCTGGGGCAATACACGGCTCTATAGTGTTCCCCGTACCCACGGGGCTGAACCGGCCATTAGTCAGTTAATGTCACTGAACGTCTCGTGTTCCCCGTACCCACGGGGCTGAACCGGTGACACGGCGCAGTTGTGCTTGCTTATAGATGTGTTCCCCGTACCCACGGGGCTGAACCGTCGGAATGCGAATGCTGTCAATTCATGGCTCAAGTGTTCCCCGTACCCACGGGGCTGAACCGGCGATGGAAGAAGCGCGAAGCACTAAAGACGTGTGTTCCCCGTACCCACGGGGCTGAACCGCCTGTGTGGCTGCTAAGAGTGAGCCTGAGTGGGTGTTCCCCGTACCCACGGGGCTGAACCGCAAACGTAAATCCGCTAGCTATTTTGATTAAAGTGTTCCCCGTACCCACGGGGCTGAACCGGTCTAGTAATTGGCAACATACGCCGGAATGGTGTGTTCCCCGTACCCACGGGGCTGAACCGCGTAATACATATGAGCGTAAAGCATATAAGCGGTGTTCCCCGTACCCACGGGGCTGAACCGTAGCACGAACGCATGCAGCGTGTGTGTAGAAAGTGTTCCCCGTACCCACGGGGCTGAACCGCATGCGCTTTGCTTTGTCTGCTTTCTTGGTCTGTGTTCCCCGTACCCACGGGGCTGAACCGCATCGCATACATCTCAGGCGCAGCGTCTTGCAGTGTTCCCCGTACCCACGGGGCTGAACCTGTCTCTTATACACATCTCCGAGCCCACGAGACGGACTCCTATCTCG
>OJIR01000532.1_pt1 | contig 12119 bp, 9 predicted proteins | sample 1595711 | NCBI WGS metagenome assembly OJIR01 (sample SAMN05416846, study PRJEB24817) | seawater metagenome | isolation source: Sea water | place: Canada:Atlantic | collected 2013-07
TTGCGGTATACACCACACCACTAGTGTTTTCATCCACGGTAGTGGTATTTCCCGAGGTGAAGCTAGGAGCTTCGTTAGTTGGAATAATCCCTAACACCTCAATGGTAATACTTGCAGTCACTTCATTCGTGCCATCAGAGGCCGTAACCGTAAAGCTATCACTACCACTAAAGCCTGCATTAGGGCGATAAGTAAACCCACCCTCAGCGGCAAACGCAATTAGGGCGCCACTGGTTGGCTCACTGGTTTGGCTAAAGGCAATACTCTCACCCTCTGCGTCTGAGGCAGCTAAGATAGCCGTTAACTCGCTATCTTGTTGAGCCTGAAACGCAGTAGAGTTAACGGTTGGTGCGAGGTTATTGACTGATCATCCCCTCCTCCACATTCAGCAAGAGTAAGGACGCTTAAAAGGACCAATAATTTAACAGACATATTTATTGCGTTCATATATGTAACCAAAAAGTAATACTAAATCAAATCATCATGGGTGTTTTCGTGATAATTCATTTAAAAATAAATGAAGTTGGAATTAAGGAAAAATAACTGCCTCCTTTGCCGCAAAAACGAGCGTAGACGAGGGCTTTATAAGCACCGCACACAAACAAAAAGTAACAAAAAAAGGAAGAAATACTCATAAGGGCATTTAACATTGGGTAACTTTCAAAGTGATGATTTTATGAGTTCAATACTTAGCGCGCTAGATGCCTTGGTAGTTATCGACCTTGCAACGGGGGAGCGAGTTATTGCCTTCAGGTAAATATACCCATCACACTTCAAAATGTAGAATTTAACACCTGAAATAGAAAAGTGAATGTCCTAGGTTTCCCAAATATATTCAATTATTTCATAAGAGCAGTGATATGTTTTCAGCATGATGTGAGCAACGACTTCACCTGTTTGTGTTTTACTCAATTAAGGTTGTGAGTCGCCCTTCCTTGGGGTTAACTTATAATCATCAAAATGCCTGACAATATTCGTTTCATGAAGTCGTAATGCCTGCGCAATCATCGACGTTGACCAACCTTCTGAGCGAAGTAAAACTGATCTGGTTTAATGTCATAGGACACTTTGATAAAGGATAATATCCTAGCTAATCGAGGTGTTTATGAATCAAAAACGACAATACAAAACTTATACGAAATAATTTAAAGAAGCTGTAGCTTTAGTTATTGCTCAAGGCTACACAGTTCCTGATGCAGCACAGTCTTTAGGGAGCCGAGCAAATTTACTTTATGGCTGGAAAAAGCAGTTTGAAGAAAAAAAACGGGTAATGTTTTAAGTGGTGATGAACGAAGTGAATTAATGAAACGTCGTAAAGAAAATAAACAACTGCGTATGGAAAAAGAAATCTTAAAAAAGGCCAAGGTGATATCACAAGAGAAATGAAATAAAGTTTAGCTTTATTTAAAAGAACGAAGGCATTTTCCCCGTAAAAAGCAGTATTATGTGATGAATGTTAGTAGGAGCGGCTATTATGCTTGGCTCAATCGACCCGCTAAAATTATTAGCGAGTCAGAGTTGATGCTGTATCGACGCACTAAAGCCTTATTTAAATAAAGCGGACAAAGTTTAGGCTCCACAGTTCATGAAAAAACTGCGTAAAGAAGGCTTTGAGGTTGGGCGTGACAAAGTTATTCGTTTGATGGATAAACTTGGTTTACAAGTTAAACAGCGCATTGCTTATAAAGTGACAACGATGCGCAAGCATAGCCATAGTGTTGCCGATAATATTGTTGATCAGAATTTTAACCCAAAATACGCTAATTAAATTTGGGTAGGCGATGTGACGTATCTCAGAACGGGTCAAGGCTGGATGTATCTAGCGATTGTGATGGATTTATACTCTCTCCGTATTATCGGTTGGGCTATCCATAAGCGCATGACCGTTGACTTGGTAAAACGAGCCATGCAAATGGTGCTTAACTTAAGGAATCCCACTAAAGGGTTAATATTTCACAGTGACCGAGGCTCCCAATATACGAGCCATAGTTTCCAGAAGCAGCTAACAAATAATAATATCACTGCTTCAATGAGTGGCAGTGGATCATGTTTAGATAATGCGGTTGTTTAACGATTTTTTGGCAGTTTGAAAAACGAATGGTTGTTAAATATTCATCATTTAACACGTTGTGGCATGAAAGAAGATATTGAAGCTTATATCCGATATTACAATCAGATCAGGCTGCATACATCAAACGGTGATTGTTCTCCAATTGAGTTTGAACAGTCCACAATAAATGTGTCTTATGCTGCTTGACCAGAACAGTAATGGAAAGAGCCGCAAGTTGTCAGCTTTACATGAATACGACCGATTAATTAAATCTATCTACGTTTTGGAGTATGTTGATAATTCAACGCTTCGCCATTATGTCCAGCAAGCCTTAAACAGAGGGGAGGCTTACCACCAATTAAAACGTGCTATTACGTCTGTTAATGGCAATAAATTTCGTGGTGGTAATGATTACCAAGTATCACAATGGAACGATTGCGCTAGGCTCATTTCAAACTGCATTATTTATTATAATTCCGCGTTACTGTCAGCATTTTTACAAATCCAAGAAAGGAACGGTAGACAGGACGTGGTTGAACTTATATCTAGGCTCTCACCTGTTGCTTGGCAGCACATTAATTTGAACGGGGAATATGCCTTTAATAAAGATCGTAAAGAAATTGATTTAGCAGGTTTGCTTAGTGATGTTGACCCAATGGATAATGATTAACAAATGCAAACGCCATACTTTCAGCAGTGTTTTTATGCTGCGCTGCACAATGATTTCCTTCTAAGGGTTTTGGTTGATTTAAGTCCATAATAACTAAAGCCGCCATCACATTTACATGTGTCGCACTTCCATTCATTTATAAAGTTTCAAGTGAGGATAAATCTTTAAATTGGTAGTGAACATCAGTTTTATTCTCTATTAATTTAGCTTGTTCATTAAATATCGCGAGGTCAAAACTGACATTACTGATGATTAAAGGTTTATTTTTACCTATGCAAAGATCGTAATATTCTTGTACTTCAACTGCCAGTGGGTCACGTTCATCTTCTTTTTGCGCAGATAGTATAAAAATAAGATCGTTTCATTACTAATCTGTATGCTCTGTAATATGCTGATCTAACATATTAATAAGCTGTTCTCTTGAGTATTGATGTTGTTCATTGTCATTAAACTGCACAAGCCGTTGAAGTAAAGCATTAATAAGTCGATCTCCTTCTTGTTTTGTACCGACTAAATAACGCGATTTTGGCGAATGATTAAATAACGCATGGTAAGTTGCCTTTGAAACCATATCAGGTGAAGAAGAGTCGCGTTTGATATCTTTGTTTTGTATTTGAGAATTTTCAAGTTGACTCAATACTTGTTGGGATTCGTCATTAAATGGAAACTGCGCTTTATGGAAGCGGGCTAAGCTATCGGAAATTGAGTTTTCTTCCATATTAGTGTGTATATTCCCTGGTTGAACTAAACTGACCTTAATTTGATAATCTGATAATTCCTGCCTCAATGTTTCTGTATATGTTTCCAAAGCCTGTTTTGTCATTGTGTATGGACCGAAATATTTCGAAGTAATAAAACCGCCTTGTGACCCTATATTAACAATACGACCTCTAGCTGAAAGTAACATATGCATACAAGCATTTGTTATCCTCCACGGACTAAACACATTTACATTGAAAATTTGTTTTAATTCTTTTTCACTCCAAGTATTTAAACTACCCATCCCACCTAAGCCTGCATTGTTCACCAACCCATACAATCCGTTCCCCTGAGACTTAATAAAGGTTATCATATCTCGAATTTGCTCTTCGTTTGTTACATCCAAAGAAATTGGAATAATATTATCTAAAGTACCCATAAATTTCAAATCATTCGGATTACGAGCTGTTGCATATACCAAATGTCCTCTTGTTGCTAAATGTTGAGCAATATTGAGGCCAATTCCACTGCTAGCACCTGTAACTAATACGGATTTTCTCATAATGAACTCTGTTGTTATTCTTTATTAAAAAGATAGGTGTGATGCACACATATTGATACCCTCTTAGTTATCGCCTATATTCACTCACACAGATAATAACTAAGAGGTACCATTACATATTTAGTATTCTTTGAGCTAATTTAACATCAGGAGGGCCAATAAGCCGCCCAGCTTTACTCTTAATAATAGTTTTTTGAGAGCTACAACTATTAATAATATCATTAGCCCATGCCACATTTTCTGAATTAGTAAAAACTTCATTCAATACTGGTACTTGGCTGGGATGGATGGCTAATTTTCCATCAAAGCCAATATCTCTGGCCATGGTAGCTTCGTTACGAACAATCTCCATATCGTTTATTTCGAATGACGGGCTATCAATAACTTTCACTTTAAATCTTTTTGCAGCCATAACCAACTGATATCGGGCAAAGAGTAAATTATCCCAAGTATCTTTTATTCCCATCTCACAGGAAAAGTCTTTTGCACCAAAGACTAAGCTATCCCCCTCAGATAAAGTGGCTGATATTTCATTTAAATTTGACAAGCCTAAGGGACTTTCAATAATAGCACCTAACTGTGTATTGGGTGCACTCTCGACTAACCAATCAGAAACTACCCTTATTTCAGAGGCATATTCAACTTTAGGTAGATGAATAAGAGCTAAATCAACACCTGAATTAATAATCTCAATAATATCTTTTAAACCATGAAAGGAGCGAATACTATTGATCCTTATTGCTAATGGAATGTCGTGTGTAATCAGCTTAAATGCATTAAGCCCGTTTAGTCTTGCACTATCTTTCATTAAAAGGGGAATTGAATCTTCTAAATCCATTAACGCTATATCAGCACTACAGTTAATTGCCGACTTAAATTGGGTCATTGTCGCAGGAGTACAAAGTATGCTACGACTTAGAGTCTTCTTGTTCATATTTATCCTTCATTAATACAATATAGAATAACCAGTTACTTCGAATAACTATTATGCTAATTGATATTGCTTTACTGTATTAATAATTACATCAAGATCATTTGTGGCAATATCCGCTCTGATCATAATTCGAATTGAATCTTGTCCTCTTGGTACACCTGGGAAAAATACTGGTGCAACATAATAACCTAACCTAAATAACTCTTTAGAAATTGCCATGGTTTTATCAGGACAACCAATGGGGATCAACCTAACGGGTAATCCGTTACCTTTATCTTTTGTAATGATTTTTGAGTCAAAATAATTCACATTAGCATTAAGCTTCTGTTGTAATGTAGTTAATTCGGATGTCTTATGAATTTCAGCAGAAGCAATGATAGCACCCAATGCTGGTTCATTAGGTGGTTGAGACCAACCAAGAGGGCCACCATAGCGAACTATTGTATGGTGCCAATTTGGGTTGTTGTAGGTTAAATAACCACCAGCAGCACCAAACGCTTTACCCAAAGAGCCTGCAATTATAGTCAAGTCATTGATTTCATCCATAGAAGAGCGAACCAAACCTTCCCCTGTTTCACCAATAATTGATACTGAGTGAGCATCATCAAAATACAGAAATAAACCATATTTTTGTTGTAAAGCCAATAATTCTTTTACAGGTGCACATCCCCCCATAGAATAAGCTCCATCGGCAATATATGCGACTTGTTTATGTTTCTTACAAACATCTTCCAAAAAGTCAAGGTCATTATGCTCACAAGTCAACACGTCTGTTTCATCCGCACATATAGGTTTAATGTAAGCCATTGAAAAATGACTTTTTTTATCAAAAACCATCACTGGCTTTACGTCTTTGGTAAAATATCCAGATGCTATAAGCGGTAAAACACCCGCACTAGCTGCACTCGCAGACAATGCAGTAGTTACATTTCCTCCAAAAATTTCGGATAAAATATTTTCGGCTTGAAATTGACGTTCAGTTTTAATTCTAATTGCAGATATTGAAAGTAATAGCCTGTTTTGTTGTCTTAAAGCATCAATGGCGGCTTCTATTAATTTTGGGTGGACATCAAGACCAAGATAAGAGCATGAACACATATTAATAAATTCATGATTATCCTGGGTAATCAGCTTGCCATTTAAATTATCGCGAACAATAATATTAGCTAAATTATTATCTAAAGCAGAGTCCCAAACAGCCTCAGAAACTTTAATTGTTTTCATACCATTTCGAAAACGATTCTTTTCTACAGCAACATTCATACATATATCCCTTTATTATAAATAAACATTCAAATTGTAATTAAGTTAGATTCTTTCCAATATTTTCTTTATCAAAACCATTTGTATCTTCGCTTTTCTCTTTATTGTAAGCGCTAAATTCAAGTTGAAACCACAATCCAGATATCAAGATTAGAACTCCACCGAAAACAATTGGCCAAATAGTACCTAACAAGGCTATAACACTACCAAGTAATGCCATCACCATGTTGGCAAAAAAAGTAGTGGCTGTGAGTAACCCCATCAACTTCCCCTGTCCAACATAATTAAAACGTTCAGAAATAAAAACAGGGAGTAAGCTATTATAGACAGCCATAACTACACCAATAAGACCATAAAAGTACCAAATATTAGTATCATTAAATGCGGGATGAGCTAATAACAACCCAGATAATAAAAATATACTTATTGATATTGCTAAATTTATCCCTAATTTTTCTTTAATTCTAGCAACAAAAATAGAGCTAAACAGAATCATCATACCAGTTACTGTAGCTGTAATAAGTCCGATTTTAGTGCTAGTGAATTGTAATTGTTCTACCAGCCATAAAGGATTAAACTCGGTAAATGCACTTACCCCCAAAGTCACAATAAGATAAAGAGAGAGTAACCTTCGAATTGCGTTGTCTTTTAGTAATCCCAGAGAATTTTCTTTTTTTATTAAGGATAAAAATTGAGATTTTTTTTGAGGCTTAGGTTGCTCGTTAGTTAACCATAAAGTCACGGCAATACAGGCTAGAGCAATAGAAATCGCTGCAAAACCAAAAGCAATATGATCACCATAAGGCTGCAATAGTCCACCGACAAGAGGGCCTATTAACCACCCTGTATACCCAGAAGCATTTATAAGCGAAAAGGTCTTTGTTTTATCCAGTACAGGGGACAAATCCGATGCAATCGCTTTCGCAATAGCGATGTTGCCTTCGCAAAAACCAGTCAATAAACGTGTAAGGACGAACAACAAATAGTTTTCCTGCATTAAAGCAAGAGCACTTAACCCATAACCAATGATGCTAAAACCCAGGGTAATAGTCAGAACTTTTTTTCTTCCATAAATATCAGATGCAGCCCCAAGAATTGAACTACCGATTAATGCACCTAATGGATAAACAGCTAGCGCGATACCAAGTAGAATTTTTGGTTCAAACCCGCCAAAATCCCTAATTCCTGAAGAACTGGAAATAAATAATGGAGCTAATATTGGGTAAGGTAGGGCTATACCTGCACAACTGAGTAGCACAACCAACATGCTGATATAAAGAGTTTTATTAGCACTTTTCTTCTTCATAATGAAATTTCTCTTCAATAACGTTAGGGTGATAAAATAATAAAAATTGAATAAGCATTTGTTTTAAAAATCCTTTATAATCGCTGCCCTATGTGGGAATCACAGCATAAATAATATAAAAAGTGTAATAATAGAGGAGTTATCGTTTGAGTAAGTTAGACGCGTTATTCATCTAAGTATTAAGTGTTTCAATACCATTTAATAAAACCTTATTATGATAATTTGAATTCGTAATGTTAGTGTCAATTATCGTTGTAGTTACAGTGGTTTCTGTATGAAGTTTTAAATAGATAGCCTTTCAAGTGATTCAAAGCAAAATACACTAATAAAGTGAATCAACAATCAAATCATCTTTATTCAACATTAATTTTTTCATTATTTCTTGTGCTGATAAGGGTTTAGAGTACAAGTAACCCTGTATGTAATGACATTTTTTAGCCACTAAGAAATCTAATTGTTCTTTAGTTTCTACTCCTTCTGCAATACAATACATGTTAAGCCTTTTAGCTAAAACTAAAATAGTATCAATAATAACTTCATCTGATTGAATATTGCCAATACCAGAGATAAAGCTACGATCAATTTTAATTATGTCTAAAGGTAACTGCTTCAAATATGATAACGATGAAAATCCCGTACCGAAATCATCAAGCGCTAATTTTATACCTAGACTTGATAATGCGCACATAGTTTTAATTACTTTTTCAGGCTCATCTATGAAAGTGCTCTCTGTTATTTCAATTCTTAATAAATTCGCTGGTAGTTCATGTAAAGCCAATAAATTTTCAATATAAGGCACTAAAGTGTCGTGAGTAAAATGCTTTGGTGTTATATTGACAGATAAATATAAATTACTAATTACTGCATTCCATTGCTTTAATGCGGCAAGTCCTCTGTCAAGCGCCGACTCAGTCATGCCAATAATCAGCCCAAGTTCTTCTGATAATGGAATAAATTCATCTGGTGCTATAAGACCTCCCGTGCCACTCCAACGCATCAATAACTCAAAACCAATAGCTTTCCCTGTATGAACATCCACAATAGGTTGATAATGATTAATAAATTCGTTATTTTTTACCGCTTCTTTTATGGTAAGTACTTTACTTGATTTTTCTTCGGCTTTTAAGGTCATCTCCTCAGTAAAAAATTGAAAATTATTACGTTTAGACTCTATAGCATGGTACATAGCGACATCTGCATTTCGTAATAATTGTTCTGAGCCGCCTGCATCTTGTGAATAAATAGTAATACCTATACTAGATTTTGTATTGATAGTATTATTATTTAGTTGTATTGATTCATTAATAGAATCAATCACTCTTTGTGATATATTTTCTAATTGAGCATTATTATCAAATTCCTCTAATAAAATAACGAACTCATCTTCGGCAATACGGAAAACTGTATTGTTGACTATTAAAGCTTGCGTTAAGATTTTAGTTATTTCAATTAATAGTGAATCACTAAAATCTTGGCGCAGTAAGCTATTTATCTGTTTATTTCTTTCTAAGTTTATAAAAAGTAAGGGGATTGCTTTTTTATGGATAGAATATTCTACAGCATGGTTTATACGTTCTAATAGTAAGAAATAATTGGTGTAGGCTGTTAATTGAGCATAACTAGTGCTTATGGTACTAATTTTTTTATCAACGGTTGATACCCAATATTTAGTTTGCTTAAAAGTATCGTTGTAGTATTTAACTTGCTTTTTAATATCTAACATTTGAAAATCCTTAAAATTATCTTTATTTAAGTTGATGATCTTGCTTTAGCATATCGTTCAAGAACTTTAGATTTGCAAGACTGCGTAGGAGCAAAGATTGTGTTTTTTAATGTTTAATACAACCTTAAAGTATTTTATTACTCAGCTCTACGCAGGAGATAATGCGCAAGTATTTAAAATTGACGCTACTCTGACGTAAAGTTTCTCCAAAGGGGTTTTACGCCTTCATTGCAGTTTATTCACAATAAAACAAAACCTTTGTCATACAATGTATTTTCAATATAGGTACTCAGTATTTTAATTAATCTAGAAAGTAGAATAATGTCGTTTTTTTAATCGTGGTTAAAGTCGTGGTTAAAGTTTTTTTGTAGTTTTGATATATGTTTTAGCTGTCGAATATGAGCAAGGGAACTTATTGAATATTATATAAGCCAAAAGAAAGCTTTACACGAGCGTGTTTTAGACTAAAAAATAAAATAACAATCCAACTCGTCATCAAACTATAGTCAAAGTATATTCTTTTCTCTTTTTAATTATTTCATGCTGTATTGTGGCTGCTTCTTTTTCACCATATTTTTTGAGCATAACTTCAAGGGGTATCGTCAAGTGCATTAGCTTTTAAGTTTTCGTCAATATCCTGCATCTTGCGCTCGGCTAGTTGTACATAATGAAGCATAGTTGTGATGGAAGCATACCCGTTTAATCCTTGTATACGTTCTAGTATTATACTGGCTAGATGTTACCTACCCAAGTTGGAGTTTAAGCTCTTAAGTTGTTGTAGCGCCGATAATGTGATCGAGCAGCAGCGAAATAAATGCGAGGCGAGTTTAAGCTTAGTATTCTTATATTTATTCCTATTAAGTCTGGATTTAGCTTTTCTAATCCTATCTAATTCATTAATATTACACTCATCATAAAACCTAACGATATACTGTGCGCAGGTGATTGGAATCGGGATTATCTTAAGCTTATCTTTGGTTATATTGATCTTTATCCATAGACTACCTTTATTAATTCTTGACCTCCGGTGAATAGCTTCAGCAGCTTGTAAAGTTTTTTATCAATAGTCAATTTAGTCGATTTTGTAAGTTAAGACAAACCTATAGGAGTCCATTTAACGAAGATGTTAACTGTGATCGTAATAATTTAATTGAGTGTTCATTAATATTTTTCGCTTCACTAACTCTTATACTTGTTTTCTCTAGATGAGCGATTAGAGTCGTCAACAATTCATATTTTAGCTCCTGAGCAGATTCAGTCGACTTGTCTAGAACAACTTATAAACTTTCAATAGTTTCTTCTGTTATAGGGGGTCTGCTCGGATAGTCTTCAATGTGTGGAATGGCTTATGATACAGATATTTCTTTTCTTTGAATTGGTTAATGAGCCATCCAGCATTAACCAATCCTTCTTCAATACATTCATTATTTGAAGAAATAGATATCAATTTATACTATTATGGTAAGTGTTTTGTATTAATTCTAGAAGGGGAAAAACAGACTTTACTCCTCCTATAATAGCAATACGATTTGATCTTATATCTTCTTCAATATAGTTTACTAAGTTGAATAGATGATTATCAGTAACCATTACCATTGAAAAAGCGTATCTAAAGCAATCCATTGTTACAAAACCTAATAATTATCAAAGGATTACAAGGGGGCATCTCTTTAGTACATTCTTTAGTACCGACAGGTACTGAGATCGTTATTACCATAAAGAAATATGCATGAATCTTTTGCATTTTCTGAAGCTTTGGAGGTAAATACCCTTTTTACGTCCATTTTGTAGTATTCAAAGGGCATAACTAATCATTTACTCATATAGAAAAATATCGTCGTTTTTGCCTTACCTTCAACATATTAAGTTCTTCTGAAACATCATAAGGATAAAATTAACATCATTCGACTGAGAGACGTGTATTACTCTAGCCTTTAGTCGCTAATTTGATGATTTGCGTAATATGGTCTCAAAGTCATATGGTGACGATGATCCGTTTCTTTGATCCGAGAAATCAACTTATTACTTGTACTTCGTTACAATAATAGCTCACGTACAAGTGCTCTAATTAAGCCTGCTTGTTTATTGATTACCTCTTTACGTCTCCCCTTTGTAATGACTTTTGATGTATTATTGGTTTCAAAGCTATCTTTACTATCGCCTCCTTCAACAAATTTCCTTGCTGTTTAGTGATTACTTCTATTCGTTTCAGCTCTATATAATCAAGACAATTTACAATTTACAATTTTAATAGGATCAATTTTACCTACAGGACAATACTTGTGAACAAAAGCAGGTCTACTTCTCAATATTATTTCCTCCTCGTTGTCGGAATAAGTTAAAAAGTTGATTGTAGTTCATGAGGACCAAAGCCTTCTATAATGCTATTTTAAGAAAGTAATTTAATAAGCCAATTAGTAGCTTTATGACTAAATAAGAGCAGAAGGAGTTTATTATTAACTTCGTTAAAGATTGGGCTGGTTTAAAAAGTAGCACTTAAATGGTATGAATCAGAGATTATTTCTGCTTTAATACAGAGATAACAACAAGCTGTCGATGATGGTGGTTTATTTAAATATATTCAGGTAAATTTTTACATATTTTAATTTTAGCTAACTAAAAAATGTCAAAAGCAACTCTCGCTATCTTTGATAACAAAGGACTATCCAAGTTAAAATATAGACCTATTTGCTAAAACAGGTGAATAATAGAACGAGTTAAAGGTTTTTTGATCACTTCAATCATTGTTATTTTTAATCTCTACTATATTAGATTTTACTAAACGTCTTTGAGTTCAGTTTAATAAATATATCTCATCGATTCCTACAGAAACCCTTAAAAATAGAAAGACACAGAAAGCCCAGAGACGACAACAGGTGGTAATGCATTAAAATTCTACGCTTCTGTACGTT
>OJIR01000534.1_pt1 | contig 12066 bp, 11 predicted proteins | sample 1595711 | NCBI WGS metagenome assembly OJIR01 (sample SAMN05416846, study PRJEB24817) | seawater metagenome | isolation source: Sea water | place: Canada:Atlantic | collected 2013-07
GAAGAGAAGAGAAGAGAAGAGAAGAGAAGAGAAGAGAAGAGAAGAGAAGAGAAGAAAAAAGAAAAGAAAAGAAAACCGTTGATTCAAGCCCTATTAGTTTTACTACATTAGCTGAGCGTTTTAGCGAATCATCAACTTTACGCCTGAATATTTCGTTCAATGGGGCTAGCATGCTCAATGATCAAATCTTCGATAGCTGCAAAAATTAAACCCTGTATTTCTGCCTGCAAACAGCGCCCTTGCACTACTTCCACTAAAGACGATTTTTGATCTAAAGGATGAATATAATTCGACTTTACATATGAGCTATAAGCCGCCTTATCGTTGGCCGTCATATTGCTATCTGAGCCGTTGCTAGGTGCAAAAATAAACACTGGCTTGTCGGTATAAATGGCTTCGGCCACCATGCTCAAACTGTCCTTAGTACAAATAATGAAATCCCCTTGTGCAAAGAATTTACTCATTACTGGCTCGGGCTTTCGTCCCCACCACACAGCCTGACGAATACGCACATTTGGTGTTTGCTCAAGTTGCGCGCGCATAGCCGACTCAGCGGCAACCCCAGTTCGCCTAGAGGTCGTCAGCAACCACTCAATATCTTGGGCGAAATAATTGGTCATAGCATCGATCAACCGACGCCAATCTGCGGAATTGTAAGTCATTCCCGCACCATCACCACCGACAAGTAGCACGCCCACTTTGCTCTTGTCCGGGTCTTGCGAACTATTTGCCGAGGTATTTTTTTCCAGCATTGAAGATTCACCGATCTGACCTGAAGCGGGCGCAGGAGGCAGCGGCAGAACCAAATTGTTCTTCTGTGACCGACCGCCAGAAAGGGGTGCCACAGTGACAATCAAATCAATAAAACGCCTTAGCGAGGGCTTTACCGTGCCGCTGTAAATTGATTTAGCCCCAGTGATTTGCGCAAGGCAAATTTGCGCTACAACCGTATTCCCACCTGAGGACAAAATGACATCCGGCAAATTGCTCGGTGTCTGACCCATGGCATAAAAGAGGTTGAGCAAAACTTGCTGTTTGGCGCGGGACAATCTGGGTCCGAGAAACCTTAGAAGTGGTCTGATCCACTTATGCTTGGGCTTACAATCGATCCAATGCACTTCGCTTGGCGCATATTTTTCAATCGCGTTGCACAGACCAGCAGTTTGGCTTTGGTGTCCGGGCTTACCATCAGTAAGCGCCCAGATAACCCAGGAAGTTCGTGACATTATTATTATAGTTATTCAGCGATGTAGCGCTCACTTTAACTGTTCTTTGACCAACCTTCATGTCAATAAATACCGATTTGAATAAAGTTCACGTTCATTGGTCAACATAAAGACGACTAGCGCACGACACAAATTGGTTTATTTTTTGCCAGTCGCTGGACAGTGTAACCAGACCGAACTGTAAATTTAGCAACTCGCAACCTAACTTTTTCTTCACCTGGCATTTGCATGTCAACGCAGTTACCTAAACACATTCCATTGACTCGCGCGCAATAATCACTAATAAATAGGGCTCAATTTGCAGGAGTGGGAATATGATCGATTTTGAAATACCAGAAGAAACTAAGGCAATACGAGCAAAGGTAAGGACATTTGTACAGAACGTCTGTTTACCCGCCGAGGAAGTCTGCACCGCTGAGAACTTCGACGAAGTGCTTGCCGAGTTGCGACAAAAAGCGCGTGCCGAAGGACTTTGGTGCCCGTTCATACCCACCGAACATGGCGGTATGGGACTAAAGCCCCTAGCTAACGCACTGGTACAGATGGAGCTAGGCGAAAGCCACCTTGGCGCTTTATCTATGAACACCCAGGGCCCGGATGACGCCACTATGCTTACTCTGTTGGAACATGGCACTGACTTCCAAAAAGAGAAATTCCTCAAGCCGCTGTTAAATGGGGAAAAGCGTATTTGCTATTCCATGACTGAAAAAGCTGCTGGCGCTGATGCAACAGGCATGCAAACCAGTGCGGTTTTAGAGGGCGACAACTGGGTACTTAACGGCGAGAAGTGGTTCAGTTCATCCGCTTCTGTGGCAGATATCGCTGTAGTAATGGCTAAAACTGATCCGGATGCTCCACGCCATGAGCAATACAGTACATTTATCGTAGAACTACCCAATCCCGGTTACGAGATTTTGCGCAACATAGAAACCATGCAGCCGCACACTGACCTTGGGCTTAAACTCGGTGGCTCCCACTCAGAAATCAAAATTGAAAATCTTGTGGTGCCCCGCGAGAATATCTTGGGTGGACGCGGCCAAGGCTTCTCTATGGGTCAACATCGACTGGCCTACGGACGCCTACGCCACGGCATGCACAACGTTGCCATTGCCCAACGCGCCTTGGATTTGGCAGCAGGCCACGTGGTCAGCCGCAACACCTTTGGTAAGCGCTTGGCAGACCGCCAAGGCGTGCGCTGGATGCTGGCGGACTGCGCTGCTGAAATCTACAAAGCACGACTCATGTTGTTGCACATTGCCTACAAAGCAGAGCGTGGCGAAGACTTACGCCAAGAGAATGGCATCGCCAAGGTTTTCCTTGCGCACATGGTGCATCAAGTGGTCGACACCGCCCTACAGCTACATGGGGCATTAGGCTATAGCCACGACACGCCGCTAGCACGTTGGTACACCGGCATTCGCAGTCAGCGATTGGTAGATGGCCCAGACGAGGTACACCGTTGGCGTACTGGGGCAAATGTCATCAAGGCATTTGAAGAGCATGGCACTACAGCTTCAGCCTGTGGTGGCGAACTGCTTTAGTTTAACGACGAACTTTGTTAAACAAATCTAGTGAGAGGGCAAAGGGTATCCAGTGGCGATATCTTTTGCCTTTCCGTGCCCTTAGCCGCTCTTTTCTTAGTGCCTCTTACCCCTGCAAAGAAGAGCGCTTCCAAATATCTTATTCTCGCCAGGCCTTTCTTCTTGTAAATCACTTAGCCATGCCGATAAACGGTGCAATACTGTCAATCCGTGCTGGTAATTTCCCGGTAAATTTCCTAAATTCGTTGTTTACAGAATCTATAAAAATTCCCTACCAAACCCTAATAGGAGGCTCCAGTGCCCACACCCACTAACACTGAAGCGTTTGAAGAAGAAGTTAATGCATTCCTCAACGCAAACCTGACCCCAGATCTAGTCAAATCAGCATCTTTAGGCTTTGGTATTCCGCGGGAAGAAGGCACGCGCTGGCACAAGGCCCTCTTTAACAAAGGCTGGATCGCCCCAGATTGGCCCATAGAATTCGGCGGCTGCGACTGGTCGCTAAGGCAAAAACACATATTTTCCCAAGCTACAGCTTTTGCTGGTGCCCCCATGATTATGCCATTCGGTATCGGTATGGTCGGCCCTGTTATCTACACCTATGGTACACAGGCGCAAAAAGACCAACACCTTCCCAGCATTTTGGATGGCAGTACGTGGTGGTGCCAAGGGTATTCAGAACCCGGCAGCGGCTCTGACCTGGCCTCATTAAAGACTTCTGCGGTGCGAGACGGCGACGACTATATAGTCAATGGACAAAAGATCTGGACCACAAATGCACACAAAGCGGATTGGATTTTCGCCTTGGTACGGACCAAAACAGAAGGCAAAGCCCAGCAAGGCATTAGCTTTTTACTCATAGACATGAGCACACCGGGGTTAGAGGTAAAACCTATCGTATCTATTGATGGCATGCACCATTTGAACGAAGTGTATTTTACCGATGTTCGAGTGCCTGTGAGTAACAGAGTGGGCGAAGAAAATTCTGGCTGGACCTATGCAAAATTTTTACTCGGGCACGAAAGAACTGGCATTGCTGGCGTAGCCGCGTCACAGCGAAAAGTCAGCGCTATCAAAGAAGTCGCCGCGGTAGAGCATGACAACAATGGCAAAAAATTAGCTGACTCTCACGAATTCATGAGCGCACTGAGCGAAATTGAAGTTCGACTGAATTCGTTAGAAGCAGTAGAGGCGAGAGTTATCGCAAACATGGAAGCGACCGGCGCACCTGGAGACTCAGCATCTATGCTGAAAATCATAGGTAGCGAGATTCAACAAGCCTTGCAGGAGCTTACCGTGGAAGCAGTGGCTTACTACGCCCTACCTTTTGATGTCGCCTTAATCAGAGGTGAAATCAACGAGCCATCAATTGGCCCTAAATATGCTGAAAGCGCGGTATCTGATATGAACTTCGGGCGTGCCGCTTCCATTTATGGAGGCTCGAATGAGATTCAGCGTGGCGTGATTGCCAAAGGTGTTTTAGGTCTTTAGCGCTGGCTTTTAACTCTAGGCTTTAACTCTAGGCTTTAACTCTAGGCTTTAACTTTAAGAAGCGTTAAAGACTCTGCGAAAGCCGGCCAATGCGCCGGCATCTTGCGTTGCCCCAGCCGCTTTATTCACGGTCGGTTTTGCCGCCAAGCGACTCGCTAATTTGCTCAACAAAAAGTAATCTCCAGAGCATCTGAGCCGAGAACTAGTGCTCCCAGTGATTTCGCAAAATCATTCGGGTAAGGATGGCCAGAGTTTTTAACCGTATTGTCACAAATAGAGTATTTAATCCCAAAATGTAGGAGACAAAATGTTTGCGCCGCATAAAACTGATGTAAGACCAATGGTTAGGATGCAAAAATGCCAAAATCAATACTGGTTGTAGAAGATGAACAAGAGATTAGAGAACTGCTCGTATTTACTCTTTTGCGCGACGGTTATGAGGTTGTCGAGGCTGAAACTGCCGAGGTAGCCCTAGAAAAAATTGATAACTCACTTCCTGATTTGATCCTAGTTGACTGGATGTTGCCGGGCATGGATGGAATAGACTTGGCTAAACGCCTGCGTAGAGATGAACTGACCGCGGATTTACCCATTGTTATGCTTACCGCTCGCGGCGAGGAAGCGGACAAATTACAAAGTTTTGCCGGCGGGATTGACGATTACATCACCAAACCATTTTCACCCCGAGAACTACTGGCTAGACTAAAAGCCCTGCTGCGCCGAAGTGGCGGCCCAAAAAACAACCTAATTGAGGCCAGTGGTATCTGCCTTGATCTAAACAGCTACCGAATCACAATCAACGGTAACGAAATTCAAATCAGTCCCACTGAGTACAAATTATTGGAAGTACTTATGCGCAACCCAGACCGCGCATTTGAACGCAGCCAGTTACTAGACAGAGTTTGGGGCAGGCAGGTTTTTGTGGAAGAGCGAACCGTAGACGTGCACATGCTCAGACTACGTAAAATTCTCAAACCATACGGCTTAGACGCAACACTGCAAACTGTTCGCGGCATCGGCTATAGGTTTACGTCAGTCAGCTAGCACTCTAAACGCGCGCGCCTGACTCTTCCGTTGGGCTTGAAGCGTAATTTTGCGAGGCTTGTTCAGCGAGTGCAGGTCTGCGCAACTGCGCAATTGTATTGACCTTGATTTGACTCGACGAAGTGCGCGGATTGTACTGAACTTGAATGACCTGCTTACCATGCAGCGCCAAATAAGATTCCACCGCGACATTATGCGGCTTGCTGCCCCAATCTTCGCCAATCACAAAAATATCTACATTCAGTTCTTTGCAGCCGGAAACGTACTCAAGCTCGTGATACGGACGCACAATGTCAACACAGCGCAATGCTTTGAGCATTTCTTGGCGCTGATCTAGAGGAATAACCGGAACGTTAGGTTTGTAGGAGTTCACCACCCGATCCGAGGCCACGCCTACCGCAACCACATCGCCCAAAGTGCCACAAAACTCTAGTAGTGCTAAGTGCCCAACATGTAATAGATCAAAAGTTCCTACTGTATAGACAATCATTGGGTTCACTGGTTCCTGAATTAGTTTAGTTGTGGTCATTAAGTAGGGGTGTTCATTAATTGCTCGCTCAGATTCCACCCGTAAAAAAAGGTTATGGCTAAGGTATAAAAGCCGAGAAGGTAAACATTGCGCGGATTACTGGACAATTTTGGCGTCTTAATTTGCGCGACATTTAAGCCTGCGAGCAAAACTCCACAAACGTATAACACCACCGAGAATTCCACCTCACTGAAGAAACCTTCAAAGAGGAACAAGAAGACTAAGAAAACACTATTATTATCCAGCGCTAGACCCGTGTACTGGGCGTTATCAGAAAGCCCGAAAGTACTGAAGTAGCTTAAGCGAATTGCACTGGCTGCAAGCATGAGAAAAGCGCCAACAAGAAATACAGGATTAAAGCCGCTATAGCTCATAAGCAACACGGCAGGAGCAACGCCATAACTGACAATATCTATTACTAGGTCAAGCTGGCCTCCAAACACTCGATCATTGCCCGAGCGGCTCTTAATTCTTCGCGCAATCAAACCATCTGCCCAGTCGAATGCGACAGCCCAAATCATGCCAATCATTGCGGCAGAAAAAACACCTAAAATGCTAAAATATATTGATAGCAGCGTGCAGGCCAAACCCGCTAGGGAGCACAGGTTAGGTAGGTCTTTAACAAAAGACAGGATAGTTGGCAGCGTTTGATTTTGAGCTTTTGCTATCGTCATAAAGATCCAGATTAATGTACCTCGATGATTTTAATATCGAGCAGAGCGAATCTTCCGGCGCCTCAGGGCAAACCGAGCAAGATCAAGGAAGCGCGAAAAAAGGCGCCAAAACGAAAAAGAAAAAAGAAGGGTCAGTTACTACTAATTTGAACAAGTTAGGTTCTGCTAACTGTGTAATCTGACTCTAAGAACTGGCAGCAAGGGTGGCAACAAGACGACCACCAAACCATGCGAAAGAACTACAACATCTGAGACTATGTAATAAAGGCGGAGGCTAACACGTCTGCGCCCACTAGTCGTGATATATAAAAATTTTCACTACAAATCGTTAAAAAGAAACAGTCAACCCAGCAGAGGCCTAACGGCTAGCCTCCCGCTGTTGGGAATTCCTGCAAAAATAGCAGGCCAATACCCGTTCATCTAGCTTAGCGCCCCAAATCTGAAACCTTAGTGATTCCACCAAGCCCTATCGGAGAATGAACGTAAATCCATTTCATGTGTCCACACGGACCGATGCTGCTGATGAATATGATAGTAAGAATCGGCAATGCGCTCAGGCAACATCAGCCCATCATGTTCCATACCCTTTGTTTCTCGAAGCTCCTGAAACTTTTCAGCGCCAAGCATTTTGCCAAGCGTGTCAGGGGCATCTACCGCACCGTCAATGACGATATGCGCTATGTGGATGCCTTTTGGCGCAAACTCGGCATTCAGCGACTGGCATAACATGCGCCTACCGCCCATTGCCGCAGCGTGAGAGTGCTGGCCTGCATTGCCGCGCATTGCAGAGGTTGCCGACGTCACAAGAATTGTGCCGCGCCCTCTTTCTTCCATCAACGGCGTAACAGCAGACGCCATTCTGAACAAAGCAAACGTTGCCATGCGCCAGCCAATCTCAAAAGCCTTATAGCTTGTGTTAGCTAAAGAGCGGTCACCAATTTGTGCACCGAGATTAAACACAACTGCGTCTATAGGACCAATATTGGCTTCCACGTCCGCAATGCGTTCTTCTAATCCATCCGGCTCTACGGCGTTGAGCAAATAACCGCTGGCGGAACCACCATCGGCCTCAATTTCAGCCACCATTTTGTTCAAGCCATCTTCATCACTGCGCCGGCAAAGCACCGCGTGGTAGCCCTCCTTTGCAAAACGCTTTGCTACGTTGCCACCAATCCCTGCGCCCGCACCTATTACTAAACAAACTGGCTTAATCAATTTCTTTCTCCTAACCTAATCATGAAACTCCGAAATCTGCCTGTAGATTGCAGTAATACGCATATGGCAGGCAACCACTAGAGCAAATTTACTTACCTTTTTCCACCTCATAAATCTAACTTAGAAAACCACTCAGACCTTGATAAGCTCGGAGCGATAAGAACAGTCACCCGCAAAACTTTGCATGCACGTTTTAAGGCCATACAAATGAACTATACCCATCCTGAGTATCTTATTAGCTCCGAGGAGCTGCAAAAAATAATCGGTAATGACAACGTTAAAGTCTTCGATACCAGCGTTTTATTGCACCAAGTAGACGGCGCTCACAAAGCCGAGTCTGGCGTTGAGGCGTATTTAGAAGAACATATCCAAGGCGCAGGGTTTATAGACCTTATTACTGACTGGTCAGATACGGAGTCAGCTCTTAATCACACCCTACCGCCGCTAGATGCTCTGACCAAGGCCATCGGCGACAGCGGCATTAGCCAGGACGATGAGGTGATTTTATATTCCTCAGGCCATCTTATGTGGGCCACCCGAGCGTGGTGGTGCCTACATTACGCCGGTCACAACAATATCAAAATCTTAAACGGCAACATTCGCGCTTGGAAAAATGCCGGTTTACGCTGCGCATCTGGGCGGCATGAATTTGCTAAAACAGAATTCTCCGGCACGCCTAAATCCGCGGTATTTACCAATACTCAAGGTGTAGAAGCGGGCATCGCACAAAGTAGCTGCACCATCAATGCCCTGACCACGCCCCTGTATGAGGGCACAGGTGATTTCTTCTACAAGCGCCGCGGGCATATTCCCGGCAGCCTCTCACTGCCGTTTTCCGACGTACTGGACAATGAATTCTTCCTCGAACCTGAAACACTCGCCGCGACCCTAGAAAGCCAAGGCATGTTAAGTGCTGAAAACGTCATTGTTTATTGCGGCGGTGGAATTGCAGCTACGCTGGATGCCTTTGCGTGCAAACTACTTGGACAGGAAAAGGTTAGCGTTTACGACGGCTCTATGTCTGAATGGGTGCTTTCCGAGGAACGCACACTGACGTTAGGCACTAATCCGTAGGATCATTACAGTGGATGCTTGCCGTGCTTTAATGCCTCAGGGCTGTCTCCGCCAATCCAAAACCTTTACATTTTTAGGCGTCACCGCCGACAAATAGATTACATATTCAGGAGAGCATTCAATGCAAAATTTTGAGCAAAAAGTCGCCGTCATTACCGGCGCAGGCTCTGGCATGGGTCGCTACTTAGCGATTCTTATCGCTAAAGCCGGTGGCGATGTAGTGATCTGTGACGTTAACGAGGAGTCCCTGGCAGAGACTAAAGCACTACTCCACAGCTACAATGTTGCCGTTTCCAGTCACATCTTAGACGTGGCCGATAAAGACGCGATTAAGGCGCTTCCGGAAAAAGTCATCGCGCAGCACGGCAAGGTTGATCTGGTTTTCAACAACGCTGGGATAACCTTCGACTCAAGTTTTGAAAATCTCGCCGAGGAACAATGGGATTCGGTCATGGACATCAATCTCCATGGCGTGGTGAATATGACCCGAGCGTTTATGCCCCACCTCAAAGACCGGCCAGAAGCAGCTATTGTTAATACTTCTTCAATTTTCGGCATGGTGGCAGTGCCTAAACAAAGCGTATATCACGCAACTAAATTTGCTGTACGTGGCTTCACAGAAAGCCTTGCAAAGGAGTTAAAGGGTTCTTCTGTTCAAGTCCATTGCGTGCACCCTGGTCACATTGGTACCAACATTCTTGCTACCGCCAAGTTCAACGAAGATGATGAGAAAGGCCCCGGCAATGCGTTGGGCTTAGGCCCTCAAACCCGCGAAGAAATGGGCGACGCGTTCAAAAAACACGGCATGCACCCAAGCCGCGCGGCGCAGATTATTTTACAAGGCGTGCAGAAAAAGAAGACGCGGATTTTTGTCGGACTGGATGCTAAGTTGATAGACCTCTCACAACGCTTAATGCCTACCCACTACGAGAAAATTTGGCCCCTATTCATGCTGCCTTTGTTTTTCTTCCGCAACAAAAAAGCCATCGAAGACACGGAATAACTTAAGAACAACTTAAGAACAACTGTAAGTGGCAATTCGACGCCTGTCTCTAAACTGTGGCCATTCGGCCACAGCGCCCCCGACCCAAAAGCAAATTCAACTTTTATGACTCAGCTCAATGAGGTAACTTTCGGTGTAAATAAATCCTTGGAGGGGAGTTATGTCAGCAAATATCAACATTAGCTACGAGTACGTGCCGCGCTTTAAAGCAGGCGATCCTGCAGGCGTTAGCTACCTCGAAGAACACGGTTATGTGGTCATTGCCAACGCCTTGACTGACGTACAGAGCACGCAAGCATTGAGCCTCATGTGGGACTATTTGGAAGGCTTAGACACTGGCATTTGTAGAAACAATAGAGACACTTGGGACAATGATCGTTGGCCTACGGCTGTACACGGTGGCATTTTACCCGGTCACGGCATAGGCCACAGCGCAGTCCAGTGGTACATCCGAGACATCCCAGCTGTAAAAGATGCTTTTGCGGCGGTATGGGACGATGACGAATTGCTGGTCAGTTTTGATGGTATGGCTTTATGGCGGCCTTGGACATATAACGAAAAATGGCGAACTAACAGAGGCCCAAGCTGGATGCATATTGATCAGCACCCTATTGGACGACCAGGCAAGCATTGTGTGCAAGGTTTAGTGAATTTGCTGCCATCTTCACCAGCAACCGGCGGCAACGTCATGGTCCCGGGCAGTCACAAGCGTTTTGAGAATATACCTACGGATTATGCAGAACGGCTGAGTCGAATCCACCCTAAAATTGACCACTTCAGATTCCCCAAAGACGATCCATTACTCGCTGACGCACAGCCAATCATTTGCCATATGGAAGCTGGCGATATGATGCTCTGGGATTCTCGGACCATTCATTGTAGTAGCCCTGGCTTAGAAACACCTGCCGACGACCAACAACTGTTTCGAGCGGCGAGTCTCATTTGCATGATGCCCAAAGCCAAGTCTAACGCTGAAGTAATTGCGCAGAGAAAAGATGCAGTTAATACACGCACCTCCACCACCAATTGGAGTGACCGGTTCATTAACGCCGATGAATTTCCCGACGTCCTATCTGCCGAGAAAAACAAATACAAGCTGCCGCCAGTACCAACACTCAATGCGAACCAGCGAAAGATGGTGGGTTGGGACGACTAGCTAGTATGCAAACTGGACGCATTGCGCGGTGACGGCAACTCAATGGGCACTACTATCTGTTGCATTGCTAGCGGGAGCTGCCACACCCGGTGCTAGCCTTGCCTTGATTATAAGCACGGCAACCAAATATGGTCGCGCAGCCGGTGTCATTCAGGGTCTGGCACACGGTATTGGTATAGGATTTTACGCACTACTGGTAAGCACTGGTATCAGTTCCGTGCTCTTTGCCTCCGAGCGTGCGTTCCAAATTTTGCAATTTGGCGGCTGCTTACTCCTCATTTATCTCGGCGGAAAAATGATTAGGGGCGGTTGGCAAAGCCGCCAACAAAAAGATATAGGTCTAGCACTGGACAGCATAGGCTCTGATATAGGCAGCAGCACTTGGGCCCATGCCAGCAAAGGCTTTCTCATCGTCTTTCTCAATCCAAAAATTGCACTGTTCTTTTTTGCTGTGTTCAGTCAATTTTTGCAACCAGGGCAAAGCCTATTGCTACAATGGAGCATGGCCTCATTAGCCGGAGCAATAGATGCACTTTGGTACTTATCCATGGCGGTTTTGGTTTCTATTCCCAAGGTGAATAAAACCCTTAACCAGCTCAGTTGGCAGCTAGACATATTGTGGGGCAGCGTACTGATTGCTATTGCTGGCGCACTTGCGTTCGCCATTTAGTATCAAAAACTAGAGTAACAAAAGGCCAAAGAGCCAAGCTTATTAAAGAGGGAAAAATATGCTCACTACAAATACAGTACTACTAAATCAAGAAGACGGCGTGGCAACCATCACATTGAATAGACCAGAATTCATGAACGCCATGACCAATGAATTGATGCGTGGCATTTCGCAAGCGCTGGAGGTCGTCCGGAGTAACGAAGATATAAGAGTTGTGATACTCACAGGCAACGGTAGAGGTTTTTGCGCAGGCGCAGATTTAGTGCAAGCCGCAGAGCCAAAAAAACCGGCCACAGGCGCAAGCAAACAAGGTGATGACTTCAATGCAGCTCTGCGCGCGCTGATGGATTGCCCGGTGCCGACTATCGCTCGGATCAACGGACCAGCTGCAGGCGGCGGATTTGGCTTGGCCTTAGCTTGCGACATTACTGTTGCCGCCCACT
>OJIR01000544.1_pt1 | contig 11932 bp, 9 predicted proteins | sample 1595711 | NCBI WGS metagenome assembly OJIR01 (sample SAMN05416846, study PRJEB24817) | seawater metagenome | isolation source: Sea water | place: Canada:Atlantic | collected 2013-07
CCTACTATTTCTAATTCTTGACCATGATTAATAAAGATAGGAGGGTACTCAGGATTATCCGGCATTAAACACATTTTTGGCTTGAGCTTTAATCGCTTGCAGACAAACTCACCGTCAAGAGAGGCAACAACAATACTGTCATGTTTTGGTTTGATGCTTCTATCTACAACTAGTACAGCTTGATCGGTTATCCCAGAACCAATCATTGACTGACCTTGAGCTCGCACTAAAAAGGTCGCAGCTCCATTTTTAATAAGATGCTTGTTTAGATCTATAGGGCTTTCAATATAATCGCTTGCAGGGCTGGGGAACCCTGCATGCACAGACTCAAGAAAATAAGGCACAAATATCGCCGGCAGATTTTCTTCAGAAATTTTTCCGATGTAGTTAACTTTCATAAGGGTTTTTAATAAATACTGTACAAATATACAGTATAAATATAGCTACAACAATATCTTTTTTACTCTTATCAAACACTGCGTAATTAAACACAAGAAATAAACTTAAATTAGTATTATATTTATACCAAAATTAAATAAGGAATTTTTTAAGCTCATGGCCATTCTCATCTATTGATAAAAACCAGCCGTGAGTATTCCAGTCACCTAGAACAACTCGTTTAGATAAATTAACATTATGAATATCAGGCCTATGTGTATGGCCGTGTATAAAAAGACTTGGCTTGTGTTCATCTACAAAGCTCTCAACAGCCAAAGCATTCACATCAGTAATAGTATTAGATTTCTCTGCAGTAGCTTCCTGGCTAGCGCCTCTCATTGCTTCCGCAATTTCTTTTCGTTCAGTTAGATCTTTTTGAAGAAAGTTAGCCTGCCATTCTTTAGTACGGACTTGATCTCTGAATGCTATGTAATCAATATCGTCTGTGCATAGAAAATCACCATGGCTTAGAACAACCTTTTGTCCGTTTATATCTAATGAATAAGGATCAGGCAAAATAGTTATGCCTGTATCTTTGGCAAAGTCGTTGCCAATTAGAAAATCTCTATTGCCATGAATAAAAAATGTTTCAGGGCCATTGGTAGTGAATTCAAGAAGGGCTTTTTTTATCTCTTGATAAATAGGGGTATCGTCATCGTCTCCAATCCAGGCCTCAAAAAGATCGCCTAAAATATAAAGATGAGTACAAGCCTCTTTTGATTCGTTTAAAAATACAAAAAAGGCCTGAGTAAGTTCTGGGTGCTTATCGCTTAAGTGAAGGTCTGATATAAAGCGTGGCTTCATTCAGTAATAGTAACCGACTCTATAGTGATAGCCTCAACAGGAACATCTGAATGTCCACCAGTGTTACCAGTAGCAACTTCAGCAATTTGGTCAACAATATCCATGCCTTCAGATACTTTTCCAAAAACTGCATATCCCCAGCCTTGTGCATTTTCACCAGTGTGGTTTAAGAAGCCGTTGTCATTGTGGTTAATAAAAAATTGTCCTGTAGCTGAATGAGGATCATTAGTTCTTGCCATGGCAACAGTTCCACGATCATTTACTAAGCCATTATTTGCTTCATTTTGAATTGGAGCAGTTCCACTAGATTTATTGCTCATATCAGCGTTTAAACCACCGCCTTGAACCATAAAGCCTTTAATTACTCTGTGAAAGAGAGTTCCTTCATAGTATCCAGATTTTGCTATAGCAACAAAATTTGCAACAGTAATAGGCGCTTTTTCACCATCTAATTCAAGATGTATATTTCCAGCAGAAGTTTTAATAGTTACTTGTGTCATGCTCGTTTCCTCGATAATTGGCATTACTGTTTCATTTTCCTTCTTAGAACAAGAATTAAGAACAAGTGCTAGAGCAAGAGTACATAAAACCGATTTTATGAGAGTATTCATTTTACAGATTTAGCTTTAAATTTAAAAAAGATGATTTTATCATTAAAAATCATAGTTGAGCATGTAGTCCCTAAATTGTTCTTTTATGATTGTTTCATCCAAACCAAATTCGGTTAACGAGTATTGATGAGAGGGTTTGGAATTAATTTGATCTTTCGAAAGGTAATGCTCAATAGCATTCTCATTTTCAATAGTCATATCAAAGTTTAATTGATGATAAATATTCTTAACTTGCATCAAAGGGCTTTTGATAAAGTCATGGTAATTTATATCAATAATTTGATCAGGGGCTAATTCTTTTCTATCTTCCATTCCTTTATTGAGATTATGATTCCAAAAATCGATGACTGTTTTTCCAATATCACGGGTATTAACTTTTTTTGAAAAAGCTGATCTCACATTCTTTGTTAAGCTGCAAAAAGATCCAACAGAATCAGCCGGATCTCTGTGTATATGAACAAATTTTGCATTAGGGTATGTTTGTAAAATTTCAGGAATATGTCCTATGTGACTTGGATCTTTAAGTAGCCATCTCTTAGGCTTGCCATTCAACTCCAGGGCTTGAAAAAATCTCTTATGCCACATGAAAACTGAATCAAAAGAGCAATATTTTAAATAGTCTATATATTCAGGAACGTCAGCCATGCACATATACACAAAGCTTCTAGCATTCATAGTTGCTATTTGTTCGCACTCCTCCGGAGTATTGGCACGAATAGTGTGGATGGAATTTAATTTAGGTATCAGAGCTCTTGCTAGTTTTAAATCCCTGTTAACTTTTCTTTCTCTTCTGTCTTTTTCTTTTGCATCTTTGGTTATAGGAAGAGGGCTCATAATCTCCCAGTAAAGAGGTGATCTATGGGCCTCGTCAAGAGATAGAAGGTTGAATAAAAAAGTAGTTCCTGATCTTGGAAGGCCAATTACAAAGACGGGGTCAGAGGGTTCAGAAAATTTATTATCTAAATGCAGTTGATATAAGTCTCTTCTTACTTTTAATCTACTTTTTAATTGGTGATTAAAGGCAATTTTCCCAAATGCATTAAATCTATTATTTTTATTTATTGAATCAATAAGAATCTCAAGAGGTTCGACATAGTCTTCCTCTCCTAATTTCCCATCCAGACCCCTTAGCATGGATTTAATAGTAAATTGTTGCTTCACAATATTGATTACTCCTAGTACTTATAAGATACTCTCAATTTAGTTAATCCTCAATTTTAATATATGAACATACTATTTTTATGTGTTGCTAACTCAGCTAGAAGTCAAATTGCAGAAGGCCTTGCCAAGGCTATGCTTGGAAGCAATCACAACATTCAGAGTGCTGGCTCTATTCCATCAGGAAAGGTTCATCCTCATGCTATAGCAACTATGAAGGACATAGGCATAGATCTTTCAGATCATTACTCTAAATCTACCGATGACTTGGATGATAATTTCTTAGAAAACTTAGATTACGCAATTACATTATGTGCAGAAGAGGTATGTCCAGTTCTCCCCGATAGTGTCAATAGCCTTCACTGGATGAATGAAGATCCGGCAAATGAGAATTACACTGAATTGCAATTACAAAATTCTTTCATGACTACAAGAGAAAATATTTATAAATTGATCAAGAAGTTTATGATCATGAACGTACAATAACCAATTGATTAACAGTTAACTGCCATTATATGTATGCTCAATTAATGCGTGCAGTTCCCCAGTAGTTGTAGCCTGCAAAGCTAGGAGTACTTGGTAAGTACATTTGCTCCATATTTTCTATCACAAAACCGGCAGAGGTGATGAGCTCTGGAATATCTCTATTTAGATGACAGCCACCGGCAATCTTTCCCCAAATTGGATCAATTCTTTTTTGCCATTTAGCAACCTTAGGATCTGGTGCTAAGCCATGCTCACAAAAGATCAATCTTCCATCAGGCTTTAATACTCTGAGCATTTCTTTATTTGCATCCATAACTTCTGGAATAGTGCACATGGTGTAAGTAACTAAAACAGTATCCACATGATTGTCAGGCAGAGGTATGTTTTCAGCACCGCATAGAATAAATTCAACATCAACCTGATGTTCTCTAGCAACATCTTTTGCAAGGTTGTTTAGCTCTACTGAAGGGTCAAGACCAATAACCTTATCAATTTTTGTCATGTCATAAAATGGAATATTAAGACCTGAACCAATTCCAACATCTAATACAATACCTTTTGCTAAAGGGACCACTTTCTTTCTTTGATAATTAATTGGCTTAGAGCTGCAAGTGCAGTTTAAGAATTTGGGCAGTACATATTTATTATAAAAACTCATACCTAAAGTATATTGCAAAGGTATAAAACTATTTAATTAAATATAAACTTATTAAAATTTGAATTCACTGTATTAAAAATAATAATCTTTAATTACAATGAAATGGCTCCCGAAGTTGGGATCGAACCAACGACCAATTGATTAACAGTCAACTGCTCTACCGCTGAGCTATTCGGGAACGCGGACGTGCATTATAAGTAATTTTTAACACAGAAGTAAATGACAAAATCACTAAAGGTTGTATCTAATTTCGAACCAGCAGGAGCTCAACCCGAAGCTATCAAAAGTTTAGTGGCTGGTTTGGAGGATGGATTGCTTCACCAGACGCTTTTAGGGGTTACCGGGTCTGGTAAAACCTTCACTATGGCTAAGGTTATTGAGGAAACTCAAAGACCTGCAATTATCATGGCGCACAATAAAACGTTAGCTGCTCAGCTCTATGGTGAGTTCAAGGATTTCTTTCCAGAGAACTCTGTAGAGTACTTTGTATCTTATTATGACTACTACCAGCCCGAAGCTTACGTCCCCACCTCTGATACCTATATTGCAAAAGATGCTTCTATTAATGAGCATATAGAGCAGATGAGATTATCAGCAACTAAGGCATTGCTAGAAAGAAAGGACACTATAGTCATAGCAACAGTATCTTCAATCTATGGTCTTGGTGCACCTGAGTCTTATTTAAAAATGGTAGTTCATTTAGATAGAGGGGATATTATCAATCAAAGAGACTTCTTGCGACGTCTTTCTGCATTGCAATACACTCGAAATGATATGGATTTTAGAAGAGCTACTTTTAGAGTTCGTGGCGATACTATTGATATCTATCCAGCTGATTCAGACAGCCAAGCTTTGCGCATAGAGTTATTTGGCGATGAGATTGAAAAGCTTGCTTGGTTTGATCCAATAACAGGAGCTATTATTAATGAAGTTCCAAGAGCAACTATTTTTCCCAAGACGCACTACGTTACCCCTAAGGATACAGTCGTAAATTGTATCGACAGTATTAAAGAAGAGCTTAAAGAGAGACTAGAATTTTTAAGATCTATTAATAAGTTAGTTGAAGCTCAAAGATTAGAGGAAAGAACTAACTACGATATAGAAATGATGAGAGAGCTTGGTTACTGTCAGGGTGTCGAGAATTATTCTAGGTATTTATCAGGAAGGAATCCTGGTCAATCTCCACCTTGTTTATTTGATTATATTCCCAAGGATGCCATCGTATTTATAGATGAATCTCATGTCTCAATACCTCAAATAGGGGCTATGTACAAAGGTGACCGCTCAAGGAAGGAAACCCTTGTGGAATATGGGTTTAGACTACCTTCTGCTATGGATAATAGGCCGTTAAAGTTCGAAGAATGGGAACTGGTAGCTCCTCAACGAGTTTATGTATCAGCTACACCCAGTAGATATGAAAAAGAGCATCAAGATAATCTTGTTGAGCTCTTAATTAGACCAACAGGGCTTACAGACCCTGATGTGGAAATACGTCCAGCTAGCAACCAGATAGATGACGTAATAGGCGAGTGTAACGAACGAATTGCTATGAAAGAAAGAGTGCTTATAACGACTCTTACAAAAAGAATGGCCGAAGATCTTACAGACTACCTATTTGAAAACGGTATTAAGGCCAGATATATGCATTCAGATACTGATACTGTTGAGCGTGTCGAAATTATTCGAGATCTAAGACTGGGAGTATTTGATGTCCTAGTTGGAATTAATTTACTTCGTGAAGGTTTGGATATCCCAGAAGTTAGTTTAGTTGCAATCCTTGATGCAGATAAAGAAGGTTTTCTTAGATCAGAAACAACTATGATTCAGACTATTGGAAGGGCAGCTAGAAATCTAAGAGGGAAGGCTATCTTATATGCTGACAAAATGACCGGCTCTATGGAGCGAGCAATTGCAGAGACGGATAGAAGAAGGGCTATCCAAGAAAAACACAATGCAGAAAATAATATCACTCCAAAATCTATAACTACCAAAGTAAAAAATATTATGGAAGGGGCTAGATTAGTTAAAGGAAAAGATAAAGTTAGGAAGGAAGATATTGAAAAATCTTTACCTTTTAAAATCAAAGATGACTCGATTAAAAATCTAGATGAGAGTATTAAAAAGATAGAAGATCAAATGTATATCTACGCAAAAGAAATGGAATTTGAGAAAGCAGCTCAGTGCAGAGACAAGATAAAATATCTTAAAAGAAGGTTAATTGATCTTTAGGATTTGTACACGAATGGGCCGCCATTAATTCATAGTAATTCTTAATTCTGTAGACATAATCTATGGCTTGCTGCCCTCTAGAATAATCATTTACATCAACAAGGTTTACATCCTCTCCTTTAATTTCCTGAAGCTTATCCTCTATATCAAACCACGTTATTTCCGATGGAATCTTATCAATCGTTTTGGATATATTGATAATATTAGTAGGTCCTAAATTGTAACTAGCTAGAGTTATAGATAATTGATCTCCGGTAGTTTTTCCGTATATATTTTTATCCATTAAAATAGCTAAATACCTAGCTCCACCTTTAATATTCTGCTCAGGGTTTAATCTTTTTTCAACACCAACGAGAGCTGCGGTTTCAAGAGTAACCATCATCATTCCTCTAACACCCATATTGGATTGTGCCCTAGGATCCCACTGAGATTCTTGAAAAGATATAGCTGATAATAAGTCAGTATTTATAGAAGTTTCAATCGACGCTTCATCAAACATTTCTTTGTAAAGTGAATGGCGACTTTCTAGAAGTTTTAAAAATTTCTGTTGCGCAAAGTTATTTAATGGAGAATTTTTATAAACCTCATCAAGCTGAATTTTACATGATTCTGCATGTCTCTTTTCTTGATCAAAGTAATCACAACCACTCAAAAGTAATATCGTTGATATGCTAAAAAAAACTTTAAAGATATTACCCATTTTTAATTAATTTTTACAAAAGACTTTATAATTGCCATATACAATATTTCAGACCGAGAGAAGTGTCAAAGACTAATACCTTTATATTGCAGGGCAAGAAAAGTTTTTCAGACTCCAAGCTTGAGCAACTTAACCTCGACTTTAATAAATCAAATAATCTTCAAGCTCAAATTAACTCGAGCGAAATTTATATTCTTTCATCTCAGAATCAAAATCTAGATTTAAGTGAGCTCAAAGATATCTTAAGTGCTGATGATGAAATCAAATCATTTTCATTCATCGTAGGTCCAAGATCAGGAACTATTTCACCATGGTCTTCAAAAACAGAAGATATTATTAAAAATGTAGGTGTCGCAGATATAGATAGAGTTGAAAGATTTTACGGTTTTGATATTCCTTCATTTAATAAGGACTCAAATTTAGATCTTTCTATGTTCTTTGATCGCATGACTCAATCAATTTATCCCAACTTAGATAATTGTGTAGATTTCTTGCATGTCGATGAACAAAGATCTGTAAATATTATAGATATTCTTAAAGGAGGTATTGAATCTCTTGAAATAGCTAATAAAGATTTTGGTTTTGCTATGAGCTTAGAGGAAATTAAGTACTTATTTAATTTTTACTCTAATGCAGCTAGAAACCCTACAGATGCTGAGCTTATGATGTTTGCGCAAGCTAACTCAGAGCATTGCCGCCATAAAATATTTAATGCTAAATGGACGGTTGATGGAGTATCCAAGGACAACACCCTTTTTGATCTAATTAAAGAAACAAGCAAGCAGTCACCCAGAGGAATTATCTCGGCTTATAAAGATAATGCAGCTATTACAGAGGGTGAAGAGGTAGAGCGTCTTAATTTGAACGCTAAAAATGAATACAGTTTTGTTACAGATAAACTTAATTCTACTATCAAGGTAGAAACTCATAACCATCCCACAGCAATTTCTCCTTATCCTGGTGCCGCAACTGGGTCAGGCGGTGAAATAAGAGATGAGGGAGCAACAGGAAGAGGGGCTAAGCCTAAAATTGGCCTGGTAGGTTTCAATGTCTCAAGTCTTCGTATTCCTTCATTAAATAGAAGTTGGGAAGGTCAAGAGCATAAACCTGAAAGAATTGCCTCGCCTTTAGATATTATGATTGAAGCACCTATTGGTGCCGCAGCTTTTAATAACGAGTTTGGCAGGCCATCTACTTTAGGGTATTTCAGATCTTTCGAGACTGCATTTGATAGTAATCAAAAAGCTTTCGGTTATCACAAACCGATCATGCTAGCCGGCGGTATTGGAGAAATAAGGGATAGAAATAATTTTAAACTTCAGATAACCGAAGACTATCATGTTGTGGTCCTTGGCGGACCAGCAATGCTAATAGGTCTTGGCGGGGGAGCTGCATCATCAGTTTCTTCAGGTGATAGCGATGAGGATCTAGATTTTGCATCAGTACAAAGGGATAACGCAGAAATGGAAAGGCGTTGTCAGGAAGTTATCAATGTCTGCTCCTCACAGGATAATAGCTTTATAGAATTTATCCATGACGTCGGTGCTGGAGGCTTATCTAACGCCATACCGGAACTAGCATCAGATTCAAACTTAGGTGTTTATATTGAATTAGATAAGATTCCTAATTCTGATAAGTCTATGTCTCCTATGGAGATCTGGTCAAACGAATCTCAAGAAAGATATGTGATGGCTATCCATCAAGATAACAAAGATGCATTTGAAGTTATATGTAAAAGAGAGAGATGTGTGTATGCATTTGTTGGAATTACAACTTCTGAGAAATCGATAAAACTTTACGATTCAACAACGGATTCTTATCCTGTAAATGTTCCTCTTTCTATGCTGTTCGGAGATTTACCCATTACTGATATCTCAGTTAATACTAATAAAACTGAAGATATAGTTGAGTCAATTGCTGAGAGTTATTCTTTTTCACAATCCGTTCAACATGTTTTACAGCACCCCACGGTGGCAAGTAAATCTTTTTTAATAACTATCGGGGATAGAACCGTTGGCGGGATGGTCGCTAGGGATCAGTTTATAGGACCTTATCAAGTGCCGGTCTCTGATTATTCAATGAGCTTGAGATCTTTTACTTCTAACTCAGGAGAGGTTTTAACTATTGGAGAAAAACCAACATTAGCCACCAAGAACCCTGGAGCTTCCATGAGAATGGCCATGGCTGAAGCTATAACTAATATGTCAGGAGTTTATATAAAGGGCTTAGATCAGGTCCAGGTTTCAGCAAATTGGATGGCCGCAACCGGAGAAGAGGTTGAGGATATTGCTTTAAGAGAAGGTGTTGAGGCGCTTTCTAAGTCTTGTGTTGATTTGGATATATCAGTTCCGGTTGGAAAGGACTCCTTATCTATGAGAACAAAATGGGATGAGAATTCAACTGAGCATGTTGTAAAGAGCCCGCTCTCCGGCGTAATCACCGCTATGGCTCCTGTAGCTGATGTTAGGACTTCAGTTACCCCTGAGCTAAATATTGATACACCTTCAAAAATTATTCACGTAAGCCTTAATAATCAAAAAAGACTAGCGGGTTCTATTTTTTCTGAAGTAACTCAATCTGAATTCTTAAATACTCCTGATGTTGATGATATGGATAGATTTAAGAAAATGTTTAATGCCGTCCAAGGGCTTATATCAGAACATAAAGTTTTAGCTCTGCATGACGTTTCAGACGGTGGCTTGATAACTTCTCTTTTAGAAATGGCTTTTACTAAAAAAGTTGGTTTGGATATTATGATTGACGATCTTGATCCTAAAAATCTAAATAATTATTTCTTTGCCGAAGAGGTGGGACTAGTTCTTCAGGTAGATGAGGCACATCTCGATGAAGTGACTTCAGTTCTAACTTCAGTCAATTCAGTGGTGAATGCTATTGGTACTATTTCATCATCAAAAGATATTGTTATTAGTAATGCTGAAGAAAATCTATACAGAGAATCAATAACTGTTCTAGAGAAAAGCTGGAGAGAGACATCTCATGCCATTCAAGCAATGAGAGATAATCAATCTATTGCTGATTCTGAACTATCACTGCTAGATGATAATAATTACTCAGGCTTATACGCAGATGAATCTTTTAATGAGGGTCCTGCAAAGATTTTTAGTATCACTAAAACAAAACCAAAAGTTGCTGTCCTAAGGGAGCAAGGTGTTAACGGTCAGATGGAGATGGCTGCTGCGTTTACACTAGCGGGGTTTGAGGCAGTTGATGTTCATATGCAAGACCTTTTGGATAATGAGGTGAACTTGAGTGATTTTAATGGATTAGCAGCCTGTGGCGGCTTTTCTTATGGTGATGTTTTAGGTGCTGGAGGAGGCTGGTCAAAAACTATTCTTCATAACAATGCAGTTAAAGATCAGTTTGAAGAGTTTTTTAATAAGGAATCTACTTTTACTTTAGGCGTTTGTAACGGTTGCCAGATGGTATCAAAGTTAAAAGATATTATTCCTGGTGCTAATTATTGGCCAACCTTCGAAAAAAATACCTCAGACCAGTTTGAAGCTAGATTAGCTCAAGTAAAGATTCAAAAAAGTGATTCTATTTTGCTTTCTGGAATGGAAGGTTGGTCTATGCCAATAGCATCTGCACACGGTGAAGGTCATGCTCAATTTGCAGAAGGGTATTTAGAAAAACTTAAAGCTTCCAATCAGGTAGCATTGAACTTCGTAAATTCCTCGGGTGAGAATACTGAAATCTATCCATTAAACCCTAATGGCTCTATAGATGGCACTTCTGGGATAACAGCAGCTAAAGGAAGAGTGACAATCATGATGCCTCATCCTGAAAGAGTTTTTAGAAAACTTCAGATGAGTTGGAAACCAGATCATTGGGGTGAATACTCCCCTTGGATGCAAATATTTATGAATGCTAAAAAATTTAGCGAAGGCTCTTAATTACCAAAGATTTATATCTTCATCTCTAAATATAAAATCACCCGTCTTAACATCTTCCAAATAAAGCTTTAGGGTTCTTTCAACTGTTGGAAATGCAATTTCATCCCATGGTATTTCATCTTCACTAAATAATTTTACTTCTATGCTTTCCGATGTAGGTCCGAAATTATCATCAAGTAAATCAGCTAAATAAAATAAATGAACTTGGTTGATGTGTGGCAGGCTGAACATTGTATATGGCATGACAACACTTGCTTCAGACATAGTCTCTTCCATAGTTTCTCTGAGAGCTCCAACTTTAAGTGTTTCTGCATTTTCCATAAAACCAGCTGGTAGTGTCCACAGACCTTTTCTAGGATGAATATTTCTTTTAGCTAGGAGTATTTTGTTATCTCTAATACAAATTGCGCCAACAATCATATTAGGATTGGTATAAAAGATATTATTACAATCAGGGCAGCAATACCTCTTAATATTGTCACCTTGAGGAGTTTTAAATTCGATGTTTGAGCTTCCGCAGTCTGAACAATATTTCAATTTTGTACCTTAAAAAATAAAGAAAATCATTGCTTAAGAAGTTAAACTTAGCAATATGATTGACAGCATAAAGCAAAAGCTCGAAAAATTAAATCCTCTAAATTCATCAGACTATAAAAAAGCTGGAGTTTTTATTGGTATTTTGAACTATGGCGAGTACCTTAAAGACCCTGAAATTATTTTTACAAAAAGATCATCTTTAGTCTCTACTCATTCAGGTGAGGTAAGTTTTCCTGGTGGTAAGTGGGAAGAGGGAGATGTTGATTTATATGATACTTCCCTAAGAGAGTCATATGAAGAAATGAATCTAGATAGAGCAGGTGTTACTAAACTTGGAGCATTAAGCTATCTTATTTCAAGACACAAAATCGAAGTTCATCCATTTGTTGGAACAATT
>OJIR01000556.1_pt1 | contig 11775 bp, 9 predicted proteins | sample 1595711 | NCBI WGS metagenome assembly OJIR01 (sample SAMN05416846, study PRJEB24817) | seawater metagenome | isolation source: Sea water | place: Canada:Atlantic | collected 2013-07
TAGATAGCAATATTCCGGTATTGATAACGGATACAGGACATTTATTTCCTGAAACTTATCGTTTTATTGAGCAGTTAACGGATCGTTTGAACTTAAACTTGCAAGTGTACCAAGCAAAAGAAAGCGCAGCATGGCAGCAAGCCAAATACGGTGAAGAGTGGGCACAAAGTGATGATGCACTTAAAGCCTATAACCGCCGTAATAAAGTTGAGCCATTAGAACGTGGTTTATCTGAGTTAAATGCAAATACTTGGTTTTCTGGTGTTCGTCGTCAACAGTCGGCTCACCGAGAAGGTTTAGGTGTTGTTAGTACTTTGCGTGGCCGTTATAAAGTACATCCAATTATTGATTGGAGTAATAAAGACGTACATGAGTACTTAACTAAGCACAATTTACCCTACCATCCATTATGGGATGAAGGTTACGTATCGGTTGGTGATGTGCACAGTACTAAACCACTAACTTTGGGCATGACCGAAGAAGAAACTCGCTTTGGTGGTGGTAACCGTGAATGTGGACTTCATACAGATGGTGATGGTATTTAGTGTTTGCTCACATATAGTGAATAATTAGATCGCCATACAAAAAAGCTAAAAGAGAAAACTCTTTTAGCTTTTTTTGTGCCTGTCATTTGTCATTGCTTAACTGCTATAGCTTGAGTTTGACTCCCTGCATGGCGTCGCAGTGGCGACCACACCCAAAGGGCGACGTACCGCCGCGGCTCCCCTTGGAACCCCTGCGACGCCCTACTCAGCAGAACATTCAACCACCAACTAGCGTAAACCACGATTCCTGCCTATTTATCTTCCCTGAACAACGACAGCCCTCTACGTCAGGACAATAAGCTCCTGCATTGTCCTGATGTGCATTCATTGCTGTTACGTCGAAGATATTGTGTTGAATGTAGGATTACGTTTGATGTAGCAGCTCCGAGGGATTCCAAAGGGATGAGGAAAGAGTGGAGGCAGTCTTCCCCCTTTCTTCTGGGTGTGGTCGCCACCGCGACAAATCGATTAAATTTACTCTTACCTACTTATTTTGCCACTAAGCGGTCTAAATTATTAGATAAGTAAACTGCATTTTTATGTCAACTATCTTCAAGGATAGCTGACATTAGCAATATTTATCTATGGCGCTTTCGCCCCCAAATTGAGGTAGGAACATAACTAGATACTATAGGCGAGTATGTATTCCATAGCTTCAAAAATAAACGATGAGTAGAACTCTAGAAATAAGACTAAATAGATAGCTGCTCAGATAAATAATCAATTAATAATCTAATCCTTCGAGATAAATTTCGATTAAGTGGGTACAGGGCTGAAATTGCAGTGGGAAGTTGATAATAATCGCTAAGTAACAATTTTAAACGGCCTTGTTTTACATGTTCATTGAATAAAAAACTAGGCCCAAAGCCAATACCTAGGCCATTTAGCATACCCTCAACAACCAAACTGCCATCATTACTTATAAGATTCCCTTTTGCTTTAACAATAATTGATTCCCCACTAGGAGAGCGAAATGGCCAACCTTTATTTATTTTAGAATCACCGTAAATCAAACAGTTGTGCTGCATCAAATCTACTGGTTGAGAAGGCTCCCCCCACTTGTTGATATAGTCAGGAGAAGCAACCACCTGAAAGGTGCAGTCAATTAATCGACGAGAGATAAGGCTTGAATCCTCAAGTTGCCCTACTCTTAGCGCAATATCGATTCCTTCTTTTACTAAATCTTCAATACGCCCACTGGCAATGACCTCTAATTTTATATCAGGGTATTGGAGTTGAAAATCGATGAGTAGTTTACCAAAACCTGAAATGATCAGGCTCTGTGGTATTGTCATTCTAATTTTCCCCCTAGGTGCACCTTGCCTATCCATGACTTCAGCGCGAGCATTCACAGCTTCAGCCATGATTATCTTACAATGGTTATAGAATTGGCTACCTTCATCAGACAAGCTCAATGTTCGCGTGGTGCGATAAAGTAAGCGACACCCTAGATCTTCTTCTAGTGTTGAGACTTGTTTGCTGACAAATGATTTAGACAGTCCAAGCTTTTCAGCCGCAGCAGTAAAACTTCCTGTTTCTACAACAACAGAAAAAGTTTCCATTAGAGTTAAAATATTCACATTAGATCTTCTGAGTAAACAATGAGTTGATTAGTAGCATATATATCTACTCAATTGAATACAATAAAATTGGTATTAACAATTAGTAAGGTCTTTATTAGCTTTAATTTAACGTAAATGTGAATGATGAGAGCGAACCCTATAAATGATCAGTATTAATGTTTAACTTTTGACCTTTTAACACGACTAACACTATAACTTTTATCTAGGAAATTATTATGAAAAAACTACTACTTACTTTTTCACTTATTTTATCAAGCCTTTTTTCAATTTCATCAGTACACGCAAGCGATGCAGATATGCGCAATACGTATATGGTTACTTGGACAATTGAAACGAATGATACTAATTTTTTCAAGAATACACTGAACGAGCATATGGCTAAGGTGCTAGATTTATGGGTAAGTGGCACAGTAGAAAACGTATACCTAGACAACGAAAAATCGGAAGTAAGTGTACACAAAGGTGATGTCGGTAAAGTAATTTTCTTTATCAAAGCAAAAACCGAGAAAGAAGCACAAAGCGTGCTAGATGAGTTGCCTTTAGTTGAAAATAAAGTAGCGTCATATCAATTAACACTTGCTGGTGTACTTTGGTTAAAACAGTATTAATTTAACGATAATGTGAGACAGTTTGTTTACTGAGCCTTCAAACGACAATACAACATACTGGCTATAAAACATCACTTGTAGCCAGCAGGCATTAATTGTCTTCAAGATAATTTAAGAGGTAAACAATGGACACTACTCATACAAATGAACAAAGGTACGGAGCATTTGCTAAATTTTTACATTGGGGTATGGCACTAATGATCTTGGTGCTTATCGCTGTGGGTACTTACATGACAGGCTTAGATAAAGGGGACCCAATCAAAATACAGATCATGGGCATGCATAAATCGTTTGGCGTTATCTTTATGCAATTCGCCATTATCAGAGTCATTTGGAGCCGCATTAATAACTCTCCTAAATTGCCCAGCGTGCTAGCGAGTTGGGAGAAGCTAGTATCAAAAACAATTACAGGCTCATTATATATTCTAATGTTGGCAATTCCATTTAGCGGCTATGTAATGACCAATTTATTTGGTTACCCTGTTAGCCTATTCGGATTGGTTGACTTACCTTTGTTATTTGGTAAAAACCCAGAAATGGGATTATCAGCCAAACAAGCGCATTTCTTATTGGTTTATACACTCATGGTGGCATTATTTTCTCATGTTGCAGGCGCACTGAAACATCGTTTTCTAGATAAGCCAGAAGCCGATGTACTGCCGCGTATGTTGCCACTCAAGCCACGCCTATAAAAGCTATTTGGCGTTGTCTATTCAAGCAATAAACGATTATTCAAGCTATAAACAATTATTCAAGTTAACTCTACAGGAATCAACGCTATGACATCATTCATGCTTTATCATCATCCTTTATCTGTGTGCTCAATGAAAGTGAGACTTACACTGGAAGAGAAGGGACTTTCTTGGTCGGGTCGTGTTATCGATATTGTGCAAAAACAAGAGCAGCTTGAGCCCTGGTATTTGAAACTTAATCCAAAGGGAGTAATCCCCACTGTAGAGTTTCGAAACGGTACCACAGAAATATTGACTGACTCAGCTCATATTATTCGGTCTATTGCTTCGTTATCAGAAGGCAACACTTTGCTCCCACAAGATGAAAGTGATAAACCATTAATGGAGCAATTAATTGATTTAGCTGATGGTATTGATCTACATATTTTAAGTTATGCCCGACATCCATCTATGGAAAAATCTGAAAAAATATTGAATGAACGAATAAAAAAATCACTATTAATGTCTGAAAAACATCCTGAACTTAGCGCTAACTATCTTGTATGTGCTAATCGTTCAGAAAAGAGCAAAACCTTTAGGGTTGATAAACAATATATAGAAACAGTTGAAAAAAACACATTCGCAGCAATTACCTTTATTGAAAACCAATTGCAAGATAATGGTTTTTTACTAGGTAGTACCTACACCTTAGCTGATGTGATTTGGACTGTAGTGCTCTCAAGGATTGATTTGTTGGGTTACAACTGGCTAGATAAAAATACATTTCCACGACTTGCGTCCTACTATTTAAGAATGCAACAACGAAAAAGTTACACACTTGCCCAAATTCAAAATGAGTGGTGGGATAAATAATGATTCACATTAATTTAAAAAGGTATAGTTTATGAGAACAATAATGCAAAAAGCCACGTTAATCGTTGGCTTGCTGATCTCTTCACTTGTAATGGCATCTTCAACATTTCCAACACAAGAACCTATGGGGGGTAAGACATTTGGCCACAGTGTTAAGCATGTTGGTAACGGAATATACGTATTTCGTTGGTGGGTATATCGCAATTTTTTTGTGGTAACTGACGACGGTGTAATTGTTTCAGATCCTCTAAACCCAAAAGCTGCAAAACTAATGCAGAGTGAAATTCGAAAAATAACAGATAAGCCAGTTAAGTATGTTATTTATAGTCACAATCATCATGACCATGTCTCTGGTGGCAATGTATTTAAAGCAGAAGGCGCAAAATATATTGGCCACAAAAATATATTAAAGCAGTTTGAAGATCACCCTAGCCCTGTATTACCAATCCCTGACATTGTTTTTGACGATAGCTACACGGTAAAGTTAGGTGGACGTACAATTGAACTGTCTTATTTTGGACCTAATCATGGTGATAGCCTTATTGTGATGCGATTCCCCGAAGAAAAAATTCTATTTGTAACTGACATCGTAACGCCACGCAGAGTTGCCTTTAGAGGCATGCCAGATTTTTGGCCTGACGAATGGGTGCGTTCTTTAAAAGAGATTGAAAAAATGGATGTTGATTATGTTATCTCTGCTCACGGTCCAGAAAGTGAACCGGCTATTGACCCTGCCTCAGTAATAAAAGAGCAACGAGTTTACATCGAGGACTTAATGGTTGCGGTTAAAAAAGCGATGGATGCTGGAGTACACAGCCCAGATCAATTAAGAACACAGGTTAAATTACCTAAGTATGAAAACTGGCAGTATTACGAACAATGGTTACCAATGAATATTGAACGCATTTGGGCGTTTTATCATATGGGCTGGTAATAATAAGTGCATTTATCCTATTAAGATTTATTTTATTATTTTAAATCAAAAAACACCTTAAAATGGATTGAACGAACAGTAATTGTCATATTTATAAAGCTTATAGGAGGTATAGTATTTCTAGGCAATTAACATATCGCGAATTATGTACAGAACTGATATATATAAAATTTTTATCGGCACCAAAATTTTAGCAAACAGTTTTATTCCCTTTTATTTGGGTATTAACTGAATTTAGTCATCAATATGGAGATAGATACATGATTAGAAAATTAGTTTATATAACACTTACTTCTGCACTTATAAGTGGGACGTTTTCCACGGCCTTTGCCGCAAGCAGTGGCGGAGAAGTAATAACAAGCGACCCAAGCAAGCATTTTGATGTAAAAGGTAAAATGCCGTCAAAATTCACTATTGAATTACAAAAGGGGCAACGTAAAAGCCTGCCGTTTCAAGACAAACGTGATTTTGAAGAAGCAAAAAAAGGTTTTATTGCTGCACCAAAATATAAACAGATTATGGCAGAAGCTGGTAACGTAGCATGGGACATGGGTAGCTATAAGTTCCTCCTTGAAGAAGGCCAGAACTTCGACAGTATGCATCCTTCACTACAACGTCAAGCTACACTTAATATGGCCTATGGTTTATATGAAGTACTACCGGGAAAAATTTATCAAGTACGTGGTTATGATCTAGCCAACATTAGTTTTATTAAAGGCGATACCGGCTGGATTATCTTTGATCCGCTAACGACAAAAGAAACGGCTTCAGCCGCGCTTAAATTTATCAATGAACAACTTGGCGAACGTCCTGTAGTCGCTGTTGTTTACTCTCATTCACATGGAGACCATTTTGCTGGTGTGCGTGGTGTTGTTGATGAAGCCGATGTTAAAAGCGGTAAAGTAAAAGTTATTGCCTCTACCGGTTTTATGCATCACGCCGTTGCTGAGAACGTAATGGCAGGTAATGCCATGACACGACGTCTGTTCTTTCAATACGGTGTTTTGCTGCCACGCAGTCCCTTTGGTCATGTTGATCAATCCATAGGTAAAAACATTGCAAGCGGCAATGCGGGCTTAATTGCCCCGAATGTTATCATTGAAAAAGATTTTGAGACCATGACCGTTGATGGTATCAAAATGGTATTCCAAAATACCCCTGGCACTGAAGCACCTGCTGAGATGAATACTTGGTTTCCAGATATGAAAGCGTTCTGGGCCGCCGAGAACATTACTGGCACCATTCATAATATTTATACTCTACGCGGGGCATTAGTGCGTGATGCGCTGGAATGGTCTAAGCAAATCAATGTTGCACTGTATAAATTTGGTCAAGATGCCGATGTTATGTTTGCATCGCACAGTTGGCCACGCTGGGGCAATGACCGCATTCAAGAAGTGATGCGTACCCAGCGTGATACCTATGCCCACTTAAACAACCAAGTGCTACATTTGGCTAACGAGGGTGTGACGGTTAACCAGATTCACAATGTATACAAGTTACCAGATAGCTTGCGTAACCAATGGGCAGCACATAGCTACCACGGCTCTGAAGAGCATAATAGCCGTGCAGTTATTAACCGTTACTTAGGGTATTGGGATGCTAATCCTGCGACATTGATGCCTTTGTCACCTGAAGATTCGGCCCCGTTGTATGTTGAAATGATGGGTGGTGCCAAGAAAATCATGAAAAAAGGTAAACAGCTTCATGATCAAGGTAAGTATTTTCACGCGACCGAAATTCTAAACAAGCTGGTTTATGCAGAGCCGAAAAATCAACCTGCAAAAAATCTACTGGCCGATGTGTATGAGCAAATAGGTTATCAAAAAGAGAGCCCGAGCGTTCGCAACAGCTTCCTAGCTGCAGCTTATGAATTACGCCATGGTATGCCAAGCGGAGCATCCCCCTCATCGGCTGGACCTGATGTGATTCGTGCTATGTCTACCGCGCTATGGTTAGACTTTTTGGCTGTACGTTTAGACGTTAGTAAAACGGAAGGTAAGCATTTCACTATTAACTTTGTTACTCCAGATAATGATGAGAAATACTTGGTTGAACTTAGCAATTCAGCACTAACCAATATTGAAGGTATTCAGTCACCAAAAGCTGACCTAACCATAACCATGAATCGCTCTGAGCTTAATGACGTGATGATGGGGATGGCAAGCCTTGATGATAAAATCAAGGCGGGTAAGGCGAAGCTAAAAGGGGATCGAAAGGTTTACGATGAACTAAAAAGTATGTTGACTACTTTCACTATTGATTTTGAATTAATCCCTGGCACTTTGCCTAGTACTAAATAGCTTTTCAGTGTACATTTCTAGTGATAGTACTGCCAATTACAGGTAGTTAATAAATGGCTTCAGCGAGCGGTTCACAGCCGCCGCTGAATCAATAATCTACTCAAAAATACTATTCCTAGCTAATGTAATGTTGACTCCCACAACCTTTCTCTAAGTATTCACTGAACTTACGGATCGAAAACAAACAACGGAATGTGCTTATTTATACAGGAGCAAAGAATTAGAGAATTAAAGCTAACGAGTAGCCCGAAATTTGTTAGATTTCAACTAACTTTATGTCAACTAAATACTGCCGTTTTAGCGATATCCCCCTCTTTGCATTGTTTGATGTACGCCACAGAAGAGCAATTTATTGTGTATCTAATTTCGATTAAATTGGAATGAATTAATGCTTTTAAAAACTACGCTAGGCTTGGTTTTATATGTGTTTTGTACTTTTTGCTGTGCAAAAGAACTTGAAGATAAAGTGCGACCTAGAGCTGACCTCTTTCAAAGTAAACTTAATAACATGATGCAAGATACCGCTTCTTGGTTAGATGATATTGATGGCTCTACTGAGGGCGGCGCGTCTGCAAAAGGGTATTTACAGTTAGGTTGGTTACCACGTACAGCAGATTTAGATGAGTTTGATGCCAAATTTAAAGTTGCCTTTAATTTACCTAACTTGGATGAAAGACTTGCCTTAATTATTGATAACGACAATGAAGATGAGCTTTTACTAGATTATGAGTCAGACCCTTTTCAAGACAGCCAAGAGAGTGTTAATTTAGCAATTCAGTATGCAACAGATTTTAACAAAAATAACAATATAAAAACCAGAGTCGGTGTTAGTCGTAAACAATTATACGTAAGAACCGAAGCGAGTGTAAATTGGAAAAGTGACAAATTTAAGTTTGAATTGCTTCCACGTATAGATTACTTCTATAAAGACGGTTGGGGGCCAGGTTTAAAGGGCGCACTTGCCTATTTCTTAGCAACCAGTACGGTTTCTTTTTCAGCAAGTTGGCAAAAGATTGAGAGTGAGGCTAGATCGAGAAGAAAGGTCGGTATGTTCCATGTTTTCAAGCTTGAAAAAGATCAATTGTTAGTTAGTGGTGTTCAATATTATAAAAGTAATAATAAAGAAGATGTATCTAACGAAAGCTACTATTTATCGGTGAGATATAGAAACCTAATATATAAATCATGGATGTATTTTGAACTTGAGCCTTTTGTTGAGTTCAACCAAATGCGGGATTTTAGGAGAGAATACGGTATTGCATTGAGTTTAATCAGTTATTACGGTACTTAATTTTTAAGCTAGTAAATGCATCTACTTTTGACGTTAATTACTATAGTGACTAGGTATTATTAGCTACTCTTTTAGTGAGTTAGTATTGTTTACTAACTCACTATGTGCCCCTTAACGCCATAGAACTTATAAATTGATGTCCGGTGTATGATCAGAAAACTGACATTTGATATTTTGGCTACTTTTATTCCGCAATGCGCACGAAACTGTCTTTACAAACGCTAGTGCAAGCTCAACATGACCATGCCTTGCTTGGTGTTATTTACCACTAAGCTCGTTCTATTGAAAAACTCTGCACTTCACTGATTTCTTTGATATCAAGCGCTAGCATCACTAACCTATCTATACCTAAAGCAACACCTGAACACTGCGGTAAACCATGCGTTAACGCGTCAATAAAGTTTTTATCTATGGGTTTAACAGATAATCCTTGAACTGCTCTTTTAGCATTATCTTCTTCAAACCTCACAGCCTGTTCATCAGCATCGGTTAATTCATTAAAACCATTAACCAACTCAATCCCTTTGAAGTAACATTCAAATCGTTGTGCCACCCGAGGATCATCAATTGATCTTTTTGCTAGTGATGCTTGTGCAACAGGAAAGTCATAAATAAAATGCGGTTCATTAACTCCAATAGTTGGCTCAATAATTTCAGTGAATATAAACTGAAGAAGCAAATCTGCATCGTTCATTTTAATCAGCCAATCAGCAGCCTTATTATATTTATTTAATACCTCAACAAGTTCGTCAAAAGTGGCGGTTAGCGGATCTACAGAAACTATTTTAATAAAGATACCCTGATAGCTAGTAAACAGCGCCTTATCACCACCTAAAACAGCTTGAAGTAGCTCTGCCACCTCAGACATCAAGTCAAACTGATCAAAGCCAATACGGTACCATTCAAGCATGGTGAACTCAGGATTATGATATCTGCCTGACTCTTCATGACGAAAAGCCTTAGCAATTTGATAAATACAACCATAGCCAGAAGCTAATAATCGCTTCATATGAAATTCTGGTGAGGTTTGTAGGAACAAATCAGCCGATTGCTCAGAGCTGCTATCAGCTAAGAAATTATACTTGCACGTTAAAGCATCCAAATAAACATCAGTCACCGTACCTTGAGACAAAGCAGGCGTTTCGACTTCAACAACGTTTCGCTCGGCAAAAAATTGTCTTATTTCTTGTAAAATATTTGCTCTTTTTTGCGCATTTCCCCAAGTCAGTGTGGGCTGCCAAGTCATGTTTATTTCTCCAATACGCCTTAAGGATTTAAGGTTCTAATGTTTTAGTGCGAACAAGTTCCCGCCTACAAAACTAAACCATAGATTCCCGACAAGAGACTTCGGGAATGACAGATTGTTTTTTGTATTAACCACAGCGTGTAGTCGTCATATTCGAGGTTTCTTGTCGAAGATCCATTGTATTTATTCTTGTTTCTGTTATTTCACATCCACAACTAACAAGATCAAAAAAGGCCGCGTTAGCGACCTTTCTTATAATTCACACTATATTTTAGTATGAATTGATAAAGTAATTTTATGCTAGATGAAGTGTTAGCAAAGCGGAAGCACGGAGTTGACGTGAGTCAATGAGTACTTCCAATGCCGCTAACACAAGTTCTAGCGAAAATTAGTTATCAATTAGTCTAGGATTGTAGAAACAACACCAGCACCAACAGTACGACCACCTTCACGGATTGCGAAGCGTAAACCTTCGTCCATCGCTACTGGGTTGATTAGCTCAACAACAAACTTAAGGTTGTCACCAGGCATTACCATTTCAACACCTTCAGGAAGTTCTACTGAACCAGTGATATCCGTTGTACGGAAGTAAAACTGTGGACGGTATCCTTTAAAGAATGGAGTATGACGACCACCTTCATCTTTAGAAAGAACATAAACTTCTGATTCGAATTTAGTGTGAGGTAAGATTGAACCAGGTGCACAAAGTACTTGACCACGTTCAACATCTTCACGCTTAAGACCACGTAGAAGAACACCACAGTTCTCGCCAGCACGACCTTCGTCAAGAAGCTTACGGAACATTTCAACACCTGTACAAGTTGATTTTTGTGTATCACGGATACCAACAACTTCTACTTCTTCACCAACTTTGATGATACCACGTTCAACACGACCAGTTACTACTGTACCACGGCCTGAAATTGAGAATACATCTTCGATAGGCATGATGAATGCACCATCAATAGCACGTTCTGGCTCTGGAATGTAAGAATCAAGTGCGTCAGCTAGTTCAACAACTTTCGCTTCCCATTTCTCTTCGCCTTGAAGTGCACCTAAAGCAGAACCTTGGATTACTGGTAAGTCATCACCTGGGAAATCATATTCAGAAAGAAGTTCACGAACTTCCATTTCTACTAATTCTAGTAATTCTTCATCATCAACAACGTCACATTTGTTCATGAAAACGATGATGAAAGGAACACCAACTTGACGTGAAAGCAAGATGTGCTCACGTGTTTGTGGCATAGGACCATCTGTAGCAGCAACTACTAAGATAGCGCCATCCATTTGTGCAGCACCAGTGATCATGTTTTTGATGTAATCAGCATGGCCAGGACAATCTACGTGTGCGTAGTGACGAGTTTCTGTATCGTACTCGATGTGAGAAGTATTGATTGTAATACCACGTTCACGTTCTTCAGGAGCGTTATCGATTTGTGCGAAATCTTTAACTTCACCACCGTGAACTTTAGTTAATACCGCAGAGATAGCGGCTGTTAAAGTTGTTTTACCGTGATCAACGTGTCCAATAGTACCAACGTTTACATGTGGTTTATTACGTTCAAATTTTTCTTTAGCCATTTTAAAATACCTCTGGGTATAGTAATAATTTACTGTTTAAGTTTGCGATTTAATTTGAGATAAGGATAGATTAATCTAGGAATGGTGCTGATAGGCAGATTCGAACTGCCGACCTCACCCTTACCAAGGGTGCGCTC
>OJIR01000562.1_pt1 | contig 11696 bp, 4 predicted proteins | sample 1595711 | NCBI WGS metagenome assembly OJIR01 (sample SAMN05416846, study PRJEB24817) | seawater metagenome | isolation source: Sea water | place: Canada:Atlantic | collected 2013-07
TTTATATTCAACGCAGTGACAGGGTTAAGTTTATTAGCCTGTTCATTACATTCTTTAGCACAAACTACACACCATAGGGTTATTTGGGATTCTGATCCAGCAACTGCTGCGGTTATTGGGTTTACCACTAGTAACTTAGGGGGGCAGCCGTTTGTTAAGTATGGCTATAGTACTGATGATACCAGTTGGAATACTGAGCAAATCAGTTATAGTCATCAGTTTGGGGAACAAGCAAATGCTCTTAAAAGCAGTTTTGTCCGATTAACTAATTTAACACCTGATAAAGATGTATATTTTCAGGTATGCGAACAAAACATTTGTGGTGATAACTTTTACTTTAAAACAGCACCTAAAATAGCCAAAGAGTTTATCTTTATTGCTGGCGGGGATACCAGAACAGGCCACACCAACAGAAAGCAAGGCAATAAGCTTATCGCTAAAACTAGGCCTTTATTTATCATGCATGGTGGAGACTACACCAATAAAAATAATGCGGATGAAATGAGAACGTTTTTGGACGACTGGGCGTTAACCTATAGCAAAGACATTATTTCAGGGCAAGCCTATAGCCGTATTTATCCACTATTGCCGACACATGGTAACCATGAAGACAAAAACTATTCAACCTTGTGCCAGGTCTTTGGTTATGACTACAACCAAGATAGTAAATGTGATGATTTTGATACCTTTGGCGCGGTAACCGTTGCTGACACATTGCGGGTTTACACCCTTAATACGGAATATCAAGAAAGTGGTTATAGTGCTCATGCTAAAAAAATGAATACTTGGTTAGCGGACGATTTATCAACTACCGGACAAAAGGTTTCATGGCGTATCGCGCAATACCATAAACCTATGTTCCCTCATTTTTCTAAAAAGCGTGAAAACAAGACAATTCATGCATGGTGGTCAAATATATTTTATGATAAAAATATGAACCTTGTGGTTGAGTCTGATACCCATATATCTAAGATCACTTACCCAGTTAAACCAACTGAAACCGGTTTTGAGCCGGCCTTACAAGGTGGCACTATGTATATGGGGGAAGGCAGCTGGGGAGCACCTGCACGTCCAGCTGATGATCCTAAAACGTGGACATTAGATACTGCGTCCATTCAGCAGTATAAAATAGTCAGTGTATTTAAAGATAAACTGGAGTTGAGAACAGCACAATTTGACGGAGCCGCAAAAGCAATTACTCAAAAGCAACGAGAAGAATCAAGTACAGTATTGCCACAAGGAGTAAATTGGTGGGATACCAGAGCGTTTGGTGTGATGATCCCCTTAGTTAAAAATACTGACAACAAAACGGTCATTGATGTCCCAGAAGACTCGATCACTATTATTCCCGTGGTTGAAAAACCAAGGAAAACCAAGAATAAAAACAAGAAAAAGAAAAAAAATAAGAATAAAAAGAATAAAGACAATGCAGGCTAAAACGCGTTATTGAAATATCAATCCCCGTACATAGGCGCTGTTATTCTTTATCTGAAACAATAACTCCATTAAGATATCCGCGCCTATAATGATAAATCATACCGAACTTAACAGATTAACAATGAAAGGTGTGCTGTTGAAACTATTATACTTGCCTTTTTAAGACCTATTTATGCATCAAAAACATTGGTTGTGGATCTCACTGCATATTGCTCTTATTTGTTCTATTATTACTAACCTTTTCACAGGGTTACGCTTGGCTATCCTGTCTAAAGACTGGTTATTACCACTTTCACCTATTTTGCCACAAGGCGATATGTATCAAGCGCATAGTATCGGTGCAGCAAGTTTAATTGTCACCACAATTATTGCTGCTTTATGTCTGATAAAAAACAAACTCTTCGATAAAGAAGGGTCGAAAACAGGCGATGACACAACAGGCAACAGTTTCAATCACAGCACTAAAAATAATAGGAGTCTTTTTTTTGAGCTCAATAAAATCTTCGGTTATTTTGTTATTCTTGCGCTTATCGCTACCGGCATAAATCATTATTTTCAATGGTTGCCAGTGGAAAAAATAAACTTACACTGGTTGATGGCCTGTTTATTAGTTATCTATTTAATCAGCCATTGCATTGTCTATTATTTATTGCATGGTAGAGCCGTTTTTCATTACATCGTTAATATCACTCACCGCATACATCAAATAAAATCACTAGCCGTATTTATTGTTATTGTTATTACGGCGCTCTATATAGATAACTATCGTTCATTAAATCACTATAAATTACTTTATGTTGCGCCTATAAAAAACTCAACGGTTATTCGAATAAACGGAAAAGGCGATGAAAGTGTCTGGCAATCTGCACACCCTATTAGTATTAAAACATTTGGAGGAGATAATTTTGATCATGGTCAAAGTGCAGTAAATATAAAATCAGTAGCCAACGATGATGAGATTTATTTCTTAATTTCGTGGGACGATCCCAGTAAAAGTGTAGCGCATTTACCGATAGTAAAAACCAAAGCCGGTTGGCAAGTACAACAAAATGGTTATGATGAGTTTGCTGAAAAAACCTATTACGAAGATAAATTTGCCTTGATGTTTTCTTACCAATGCACTAAATATGCAGGTGACAGTATACATTTAGGTGTTAGACCTTTATCAGGTAAACCGAAACATACATCAGGTAAAGGTTATCATTACAAATCAGATGGTGAAATTAATGATTTATGGCATTGGAAAGCCGTTAGAACCAATGATATGCACCAAGCTGATGATTATGTTATTGAAGCGCCAAGTTTCACTGAAGTCGCCAGTCGCCGTTATACGGCGGGTTATCATAGCGACCCTAAAGAAAGCGGTAACTATGTGATGAATTGGCAGTGGTATCAACAAAACGGATTGATTGAACCTAAGCGTCTTCCAATAGCAGAAAAATATAACGATGAAAGTATTATCGGCTCTTGGTTTGCTTATCAGCCATATAAAAAAGCGTTAGACACACTACCTTTAGGCTCAGTCTTACCTTCAGTTCTTTACCGCTCAAACAAATTTGAAGGCGATAGGGGAGATGTAGCTGCCTTTGGCACCTATCAACAAGGGAAGTGGACGTTAGAGCTGGTCAGAAAAATTGCTACCGGCTCTGATCATGATCTTGCGATTAATGATGGCATTTGTTTATGGGTTTCAGCCTTTGATCACAGCCAAATTGGGCATACCCGCCATCTTGTACCGATTAAATTATTGATTGGATCTGACTAATGACTAAGCGAGTGTTTTTATTCTTATTACTGATTTTTATTACGGCACTGTATTGCATAAAAATAAACAAGCAAACATTAGATGTAGTGGGTGAAGAGCGCTTTATAAAACTCGATGTTGATGCCAAAGCTTTAGCAAAATTTCAAGGGCCTTGGCATTGTATTTTAGATAAAAAGACAGGGCTTACTTGGGAAAATAAAACCAGTACTGAAACCATTCACGATGGTTATTGGAGCTATTCTTGGTATCTTGATGGTAAAGGAACACAAAATAGGGGGGACTGTTATTTTGAACAAAGTCGTTGTGATGTATCTGATCTCATTAAGCGTACGAATCAAGAAAATTTATGTCAACGAAATAATTGGCGATTACCTACCGTGAAAGAATTAAATACCCTCATTAATCATAATGCACTTGATGGTCGAGCCACTACCTATAATGATTACTTTCTACAAACCCAACCCTCTCATTATTGGACTGCAGAAACTATAAAGCTATCGGGTTTTTTTGCTCACCTTGGACAAGGTGCTATCACTATAAACTTTGGAAGTGCACAACCAGACATATTGCCTTTTAATCAAGCCGCCTTTGTCAGATTAGTATCAAGCCATTGATAAGTTATTATATAATAAAATCACTTTTTGTTTGGTAAATAAAACATTCTACTCTTTAATATTTGACATATTATCGATATATCATCCCATAATCTATCTTTGATAAAACCTCGTTAGTTTAACAGTTAAATGAATAGACTCTCGCCTACATCTTACGTCAACTCTTGCTTGTTTGGTTGTAGGTCTTTGTTTAAAATAATAAAATTATATTTTCAAAAAATATTTCTTGTGAATACAGCGTTGTTTACTCTGTTCTGCTTATTGTATATAAGTTCGTCTTGTTGTTTTTTATTATTTTTGGTAAAGTTAAATGTGATAATTATAAATAAAAAACACGGTCAATAAGTATGAAACTGATTTTGAATAAAAGTACCCTGCTCATTACTCTAGCGTTGTCCACACACGCTTATGGTCAAGATTATTATGTTGATGTTAAGGGGTTAGCTACAGGTGTAGGCACTGAGAGCGACCCTTTCAACAGTGTATCAACAGCTATTACTGAAGCTAACGCCATAAAAGCAGGTAGCGACACTATTTATTTACGTGCAGGGCGGTATCAAGTTCCTGTTATTATGAGTGATATTGGCGATGCAACTAACCCTATTATTATAACTCCGTATTCTGGCGAAGAGAGCGATGTTATCTTTGATGGCTCAAAATCAATCAGCGATCTTGGCGGCACAACGTGGGAAAAATTAGCACTAGATAGCCCAATATATAAAACCACGATTACCGAAGATATTTGGCAACTGTGGGTTAATGACAAAATGGCAGTAGTGGCTCGTTGGCCCAATGTTACCGTAGGTCATCCCACCGATCCTATTCGCTTAAAAGCGGATAATTTCACCCCAGAAGATAATACCTGGTGGGATTTGAACGGTACTTGGGGCCATATGGATGGTGGTTGGGTAACAAGTACTGGCGATGCCACCATGTTTAATGACAGTGATTATCATCAATTAGCGGACTTAGGCAAAAGTATTGCCGGTGGTTCAGTTATTTTAAACTTTCATTCAGAAACGCAATTCTCTCGTAATATCACCACACATGCCGCAGGCACAGAATCATTTGATTATGATCGGGTAAAACGTCCTTACGATAAAGGCCAAGGGCACTTTATTATTGAACATAAAAATGCTTTAGACATGCCGGGTGAGTGGTATTACGACAAAGATACGGGTGAAGTTTGGCTATGGCCTGAAGTCGGTCAAGACTTGAATAGTCTTGATGAAGAAATTCGCGGTAAAGTATCAACATATGCCTTTGAATTAACCAACGCACAACATCTCACCATTAAAGGCGTCACTTTTTTTGGTACTACCATATCCTGTAAAGATTGTGACAGCGTTACGATAGAGGGAAATAGCTTTCTTTATCCTTCATGGCATGACCGCATGTTAGGTAACCATCGTATTTTTGATGACCAAAACAAAAAAGATTCCGACGGTGAGCATGTCACTAGTACTGGACCTGGCTTAGGCGATACCATTTTTTGGGGTAAGAATTACCGTATTCGAGACAATGAATTTGCCTACAGTGATGCTTATATCACTATGAATAAAGGCAGTGAGAATAAAACGCCAGATAATAACCAAGTGGAAAATAATCTTTTCCATCACTTCAGCTTTACCGGCATGGCGCACTCGATCTTAGCTATGAACAGTAATGGCGGTGATTCTTGGCAAAAGAACAATACTTTCCATACCCAAGGCTCACGTGCAATTTCTAAGGTAGCCAAAGTTGATGTCAGCATGTCGCGCGCCTCACATTGGGGCTACTTACAACAAGATGGTGTTGCTTGGCAGGCTGCCGGCGGTTTTGGTGCGGGCGGTGGCAGTGATGGTGTAGTGCGCAATCATTTATGGGTGCATGATGCTTTTAAACCCGCGGTACGTTGGGATGGCTTTGATGGCATTAACGGCACTGACCATCATGTTGTCGCCGTTAATGTACCCGCTTTTGGTATGATCAAAGGCGATTATCACAAGGTTTATAATAGTGTTGGCGTGCTACCGCATGATCCTAACGAAACCATGTTTAAAATACTGAATACTAATGAAGGTTGGAAAGGCGCACCTTTAGGAGAGCGGAATGCTAATTCGTTAATTAAAAATAACCTATCAACGTCTATTTCAGGTCAACGTACCGGATACCTTGCCCTAACGGCGACCGATGAGAATAATTGGAACGGTTATCACAAAGACACATTGGCAGCTGAGCAGTTACGTGACCCAATGAACTTTGATTTTCGCCCTAAAGCGACCTCAACAGAAATTATTGATAAAGGGCAAGTACTGGTTGGTTATACTGATGATGTTACCGATGGTTCACCTGATATTGGTGCTTATGAAAATGGTGCTAGTACCTATTGGATCCCAGGGTATCAATACCCAGATAAAGCTACCTCACCAGTACCGCGTTTAAATACTCAAACCGCAAAAGAAGATGCTGATTTAATGTGGTTAAAAGCTAAAAATGTGATTGAAGATAAAGTGTTTTTTGGTACTTCTCCAGCTAGCATGACCGAAAAATCCGCGTTTACTGATGCCACTAATATTTATAATCCTGGCACATTAATCCCTTATCAAACTTACTACTGGCGCGTAGATACTAAAACGGCTGAGTCAGGCAGTGATTTTATTGAAGGCGATGTTTGGAGCTTTACCGTTGAAAAACCGTTAACTACCACAGTGCAAGCCGTTACGGTGACGGAAGATACTCATGTAGAAAGTGGTAATCCTACGAAGAACTTTAGTACCTCAACTCAACTTAAAGTTCATACTACCGACTCGGGTATTGTTGATAAAGTGGCTTTCTTAAAATTCACGGTTCCAACAGTAGTCGATAGTGAATTAAATAAAGTGACGCTACGTTTACACCGTGATTCAGGCTCAGCGACTCAAGGAGCACAACTTTATGCGATGGCAGATACTAGCTGGGATGCAGCAACGTTAACCTGGAATGATATTGCCGATCCGAATAATTTAGGAACACTGATCAGCACATTTAGTGTATCAGGTAATACGTGGCAAGATATTGATGTTACAGCCCATGTTAATGAAGGCGTGGTGGCTTTTGCATTAGGTAGAGAGCCTAATACCAATAATAGAACGGTAGACTCTGTTGAATCGGCTTTTGCACCTGAGTTAGTGGTCGAACATCAAGAAATTGACCCTAACGCACCACCACCAGCACCCGCTAATTTAACCAGCACTAATGATTTAAAAGATATTGCGTTAACTTGGTCAAGTGTAACTGGTGCTGTGGGCTATAACGTTTATCGTCGTATTTCGCCAGATGATCATTTTGTTACGCCATTAAATTTAACCCCACTTACCGAGCTAAGTTTTTCAGATAATGGTGCAGTATTAAATACCACTTATCAATATGTGGTGAAAGCGATTGCAAGTAATGATAAAGAGTCGTTTAATTCTAATGTTGAAATAACTGTGTTAGTTGATGCAGAATTTGATGGCATGGCTGACAGTTGGGAAACCTATTATGGTTTAGATACGGCACTTGACGATAGCGCTGGTGATTTAGATAGTGATGATAAAACTAATATAACAGAGTATATAGCTAACACAGATCCAAGTCGTGCTGGAAGTACTGAGCCAACGCCAGAGCCGACGCCAGAGCCAACACCAGAGCCGACGCCAGAGCCGACACCAGAGCCGACGCCAGAGCCGACGCTAGAGCCGACGCCAGAGCCGACGCCAGAGCCGACGCCAGAGCCGACGCCAGAGCCGACGTCAGACGAAGCAGAAGTTAGCAGTGGTGGTGCTATAAATTATTACCTGTTATTTACCATGTTATTATTCTTACGTTTACGTAATGCAAGAAAAACATAAAATACACTAACTTTTGACCATCAATGATGGTCAAGGTTAACCCAAAAAGCTCAGCAAGTTCTTGCTGAGCTTTTTTATTACACAAAATATCTATTGAAGCGCTTATTGAATCATCCTAATACTAATTTGATAAGGGGATTTGGCTTTTGGCACGACGTTTAATAATCAGATATAGCTGTGGAAAGTGATTTTGCTCATTGTTATTCAACTTGAGTGTCTCCGTTTTTTTATGTTTTTTAATGGTTAAAAACAAGTGAGGGAGGCGCTTAGTTCATGATTACTCCAAGTTTATGTCAATTAGATAGATGATTTTTTGGGGCTTTTGAGCATTAAAAAATAATTAGTCGAATAATTACTCATTGACTTATTTATTTATTATATGTAGGTTTTGTGTGCTCTTTATAAATAGAGGGCAACATGATTGCTCTAATATGCTTAGTTAAAATTAAAGCGTTTAAAGCAGCTGACTATATAAAAAAATATAAATATAAATAAAAATATAGAGAGTATTTAATATGATACATGTATTCAACAAGTCAATTATCGCCGTAGCAATCAGCGCATGCTGTGTAAGCAATGTTATGGCAAAAGATGTTTATGTTAATCCTAATAGCGGTTCAGATGCCGTCACATCGGGTACATTAGCAACCCCATTTAAAACCATTAAATATGCATTAGAAAACACTAACGGTAATGCTAGCCCAGCTGTTGCAGGCGATACTATTTTACTTCTGGGCGGTCGTTATCGCGAAGCAACCGTTGACTTAAGTGCATACGCAGGTACAGAGACACAGCCAATTACAATTAAAGCTGCAGATGGCGCTAAACCTATTTTAGACGGAACGAATCGTATTAAGTCAACTTGGACTGCAACAGACTCAACAACACACCCAGAAATAGGTACTAACCCTATTTATCAAATTTCACTCGGTTATGCGGCTTATCAGTTATGGGAAGATAAAGAACCATTAACCTTAGCCCGTTTTCCTAATGCCAAAGCATGGTCTGATACCATGTGGGACCGTCATGCGGCAAGACGTTATGAAGGTCCAGGTTCATACAACGGCACAGCTGCCGTCATTAATCCCGATGGAACTACAACGCCAGCAACCTTGGGTAAAATGATTGATGATGAAAGCATTACCATCAACACTGATACGCTAGCAGGGGCTGGCGTCTCTTTTAATGGTGCCATAGCCGTAATGAATGCGCGTAACTGGAATTCATATGCGCGAGTTGTTCAAAATCATCTTCCGAGTGAAAAAAGCTTTGAGTATGATAGAGTGCCTTTTTATACCAGTAACCACGGTGGCTTTTTTCTTGAAGGCGGTGTTGGTAAAACAGAATTAACAATGGTCGATGAAGCCGGTGAGTGGGCTTTTGATGAAACCAATAACACCTTATTTTTATGGCCCTCAGACGGTTTAGACCCAAGTAATAAACTTTTTCGCGCGAAAGAGCGTGCGTATGCCTTTAGCGGTGCAGGGACCACTAAACATATTGTCCTTGAAAATTTAGCGTTTTTTGGTACCACAATAAACTTTGCTGGCTCAGATAACATTACCATTCGACATAACAAATTTGAGTACCCAAGCTTTTCAAAAAGAGCGTTAGGCTCTCTTGACAGTGCCGAGCCGACCACGGTAAAAGGGGTTAAATACACCAGCACGAACATTGATTTTGCTGAAGATAATATTTTATACGACAATACCTTTGAAAAAATGGACGGCACCGCGCTTTATTTCCGTTATACCGATGATATTATTATCGATAATAACTTATTCCATGCCGTTGATTATGCCGCTTTAGGCACAGGTTTCGCTTTAGACGGAAACAGCGTGAATGGTCCTACTTACCGTTATAATACCTTAGATTTATCGGGCGACTCTGAAGGTTACCGTCTAGGCATACTTGACCCCGTTGACAATCATTCGTTAATTGAGTTTAACTACCACAGCCGAAACGGTACACAACAAACCGATGGTGGCAGTGTGCAATATTCGCCAAGCTCTGTTGATAATTCAATTAACCGCTACAACTGGTTTATTAATAACGAACGCTTAGGTTTCCGTTTTGATGGTGACCCTGCCGGTAATGCTGGTACCGTGCATCATAATGTTTCTATTAGCGAGCATGACCGTGGTTTCCGTTTAAAAGGTGATAATCATACTATTTATAACAATACCGCGGTTAATGTAGCGGGGCAATTTAATGTCGCCACAGAAAAAGGCGGTAATGCGGGAACGGAGACCTATAATAACTTGGCTGATTTAATTACCGATTGGCCGGTACCCGGTACATCCGACAAGAACGTGAATGCGAATGCTGCAGGTACGTCATTACGGACGTTATTAAGAAACCCTAAAAATCTTGATTTTCGTCCAACCGCACATTCCTTAATAGAAGATCAGGGGAAAACGGAGACCGGTATTACCAATTTAGTGCCTCAAAATAGTGCGCGAACAGCCCCTGTTGATACTGTATTTGACAATGCATCAGACCCTCTTAACCCTGAAATAGGTGCCTATCAACTGGGTGATAATGACTATTACTGGATCCCCGGTCGTCGTGAAGCGGGTGCTTCTCACCCTGTGCCACAGTCAGGCAATGATGGTGTTAAAACCACAGACGATTTAATGTGGCGAATAGCCAAAGATGGTCAAGAGTATAAAGTGTATCTGTCTACCGATGAGAATGACTTAGGAGCTGTGCAATCGGTTCAAAAAGGCAATATCTTTACGCCAAGTAATTTACAGCCAGATACTGTGTACTACTGGCGTGTAGACAGCTTTGATAGTACGAATATAAAAACCAAAGGTGAGGTATGGAGTTTTGATACCACCATTCCAGCCATAGACATTGAAATTCATGCCAATAACGATACTTGGGTAAATGCATCTAATAGCAATAATTATGGTACTAATAATAATATGCGTATTGATGGCAGCACGAAAAAAGCCTATTTATCGTATGCTATTTCAGGGATTTCTGGCACGATAGTTTCAGCGAAATTGAAAATGACCAGTTTACAGGCGATGCCAGATACATCAGTTTACTCGGTGACGGGCAGTTTTGATGAAACGCTATTAAGTGGCTCAAATGATGCTCTAGTGTGGGATACCACAGCGATTGATACAGTAACAGGTATTATGGCTGCAACAGAATATGAATTTGATGTGAGCTCAGCAGTAACGACCAATAAAAACTATGTCTTGGGTATTAATACCACAGGCTCAGGTAGTGGCATGAAATGGTCAAGTAGCGAGTCAAGTAACCCACCAATATTAGTGTTATCAGTACAAGGAGCATCATCTAATAATGCACCTTACTTTGTGAGTAATTCTTATAACTTAACCGATGGATATGATGCGATTTTGTATGAGCAAGATATTTCAGCGCAAGCAAGCGACCCTGATGCGGGAGATGTATTAAGCTTTAGCTTAGCAGGAGCGCCAAGTTGGTTATCCATTTCAAGCGCAGGTATATTAGCGGGTATACCAACAGATACTGGTACTTTCAGTGTTGGTGTTAAAGTGGTTGATGACCAAGGGGCGAGTGCAGAAACAACGATGACCTTAAAAGTACTTTAACCATAATCGACGTTATTAACCAATAATAGCGTTGATGTAAAAAAGCCAATAAACATAATGTTTATTGGCTTTTTTTATAACCTATATTGGAGAATGTTATTAAGGTAGAAGATAAAAATGCATCACACTTTGGTCAACAAAAGGCACAAGACCACAAGTTGTACAATAACAACAGTTTGAATATGCTTACTTTTTTGGGGCCATTTTTCCAGCAAGTGGTGCAACCCAAGCCTTAATAAGTCCTGTTGTTAATAAAGAAGTCATTAAGCTTCACCTTCAACAGATATCAGCAGACACGCCAAAAGGTTGACCTGCTGTAGTGGTGATGGACGGTGCTGGCTGGTACACCCAAGCGCTAGCTAATGAACTGGATAATCTAAGTCCCTTAAAGATACCACCATATTCTCCTGAGCTAAATTTAATAGAATAAGTATGGCTG
>OJIR01000565.1_pt1 | contig 11626 bp, 9 predicted proteins | sample 1595711 | NCBI WGS metagenome assembly OJIR01 (sample SAMN05416846, study PRJEB24817) | seawater metagenome | isolation source: Sea water | place: Canada:Atlantic | collected 2013-07
AGATAGGAGTCCGTCTCGTGGGCTCGGAGATGTGTATAAGAGACAGCTTTCAAATGGGTCTCCTTGGAGTTAAAAACTCCACTCGAGAGAACTCCCAAACAATAACGATCCCCCTCAAACCTGGCTTCCACAAAGTCAAAATACAAGATGGCGCCAGATCTTTAGTGGAAACAAAAATACTGCTTTCTGCTGGCCAAACTAAAGAATTAATTTTGGAGTGATACACATGAGTAAAGTTATTTTTCGAGCCTTTATTATAATTAGCACGATTTTGGCTATCGGTGGGTGCTCATCAGTTTCAGAAGCAGGATATTATTGGGGGAAATATCCATACACTTATCTAGAAACGATTCGAAGCCCTTCACCAGAGTCGACAGAAAAACATATAACAGAACTTAGGGAAATAGTTAAGTATTCTGAAGAGAAAGAGCTAAAGCCCGCTCCAGGGATTTATGCAGAGCTTGCATTTTGGCTTAGTAAATCTGAGAACGGAAATGATACGGAGGTAACTAGTTTATTTAATAAAGAGATGCTTTTGTATCCTGAATCACGCACCTTCATCGAGCGTTTAGTAAGCAAATAATCAGTATAGGAATATAGTATGAATAATAAGAAATTTTATTTTCTTTCTGTGCTCGCGTTCTGGATACTTTCCGGGTGCGCTAGCGTAGAAACAAAGTTCGAAGCTTTCCCCAAAATGTACGATGAAAATCAAAAACCGCTTTCCATCGTTGTAGTTCCTTCTATCAACAAAACTACGGCAGCGGATGCCGCCGAGTTGATAAACTCAACATTAACACAGCCTTTTGCTGATAATGGTTACTACGTGCTACCCATAGCTATATCTTCCGAAATCTTTAAACGCGAGGGAGTAGTGGCTGGAGAACAATTGATCAATGCACCGATGTCTGTCTTCAAAAACAACTTTGGGGCTGATGCAGTGCTTTTCATTACTATAAATGAATGGGATAAAAAATATCTTGTCATCGCCGCTAACGTCACTGTTGGCATGAGTTATGTTTTGATGAGCACAAAGGATAGAGAGATATTATGGTCATATGATGCGGCATTAACCGTAGACACTGCAGGGCAAAGTTCTGGGTTTATTCTCGCTGACATAATATCTACGGCCATCACAACGGCTGCCACCGACTATGTACCGATAGCATCTCAAGTAAATAACGCAGCAGTTGGAACTCTGCCATTTGGGAGTTATCACCCCAAGACTGGAGAAGATGGTGATCTTAAAGTTGTGCTTACGAAAGCAAAAGAAAGGGCTTTGGACTCGGATTAACAAAAACTCTCATTTGCTTGTATCGCATAACTTTAGCGTCTGAAGCTAACGAAAAAAATTGGCAGGGTATGGAGGCTATTCTTTAAGGATATCTTTCATATCTATTTGATCGAAAAAAAACCCTGTAACTTATTCCATTGTTCCCTAACTTTTTTAGCCAAAACAAGGTTCGAGGCCTCTCTTCTGGAAGCCTCAGGCGATATGGTAGTGCTCCAGACCTGTACACAACGGCTCCAAATAAAAGTTCTACCAAAGTCTTATTTGACCGAAACGCTCGTCCTGACAAGCTTGTACGCCTTTTGGAGTTGTTTTACGTTTCCCGTCCTGCCATCACCTTTTGCTACAAGCTTCTTCAACTCGCTAACCAAGCGCTCAAAGTCATTCAAAGTTTCAGTCGCGCCAATGACTCTTGTCTTCCCAACCTTTCCTTTCGAGGAATTTGGGCGGGGTTTATTAGGCTTGCCCCTTCTCACTAAGTTACCGTCTCTTTCCCAAGAAATTGAGCCTTGCCCTCCATAGCCAGTGACCCATCTCGCGATGTGCTCTTCTCTGGTCCTTATCATGTCTTTTCGTTCCATGAATTTAACCTTGCTGAAGGCTTTGGCGTTGGGTCGGCTTTTGGTCAGACTATGCAGACCGCCTTCGAGTGAAGTTAAGGCTTTCATATCTTTGAGGCTCGTATATTCGGGATCTAAGGCCATCGCCGCTGTCCGAAGCATTGCTTTCGCTTCCCTCAAGCTTCGCCCTGATTTTACAAGTTTGATAAGTTGGTATTTGGCTTCATTTCTTGAGGTCGAAATCATGGCCTAACTCCAGAAGCGAGAGACCTTTGAAGCTTTTCTTGCTCTGACGTTGTCTTCTTCAAGGGCTTCCTCCCTTCTTTAAAGACTTTGCCATCTTCTTTTAGAGAGGTCGCAGGTCGAGAAATTAGCTCATGAGTTGATTCCATGGGTAAACCTCCCTATTTCGCGCTCTGCGGCTCGATTGACCCAATCCTTTTTGTAGTAGTTACCCCTATTGATCTTCACTCGTTCAAAGTAGAAGCAAGCCATCGTTCTAAATTTATCAATGCCTTCGTCATCAAATTCACTTTTGGTCGCCAATAGCCAAAGTTTATAGGCTTCAACCCAACGCTTATCCTCCCAACTTTCATGTCTTATCAAGTAACCTTTTGCCAAAGCGTCAAAGCTGCAATTCTTCATGCCAGTGCTAGTTTCAGGCAAAGTTACAGCTTAGAATTCTCAATTTAAAGGAGAAGCGCTCAATGGCACAAACAACTAATGGCAGCTACGGCCTAGGCGATTTCGTTTTGCAATCTGGCATCGTTCTCTCGAACGCTTTTATTGGTTATCAAACCTATGGCGCCCTCAATTCCCGTAGAGACAATGTCATCGTTTTTCCGACTTGGTACACGGGCACTAACGGTCAGGTCGCACCTTACGTTGCAAAAGGCAAAGCTCTTGACCCAGAAAAATATTTTATCGTCATACCAGATATGTTTACCAACGGCAGTTCGACTTCGCCCAGTAATGCCGCAGGTCCTCATCGAGGTCTAGACTTTCCGCTCGTGACACCATTTGACAATGTAATCGCGCAACGCAGATTGTTGGAAGAATACTTTAACGTTACAGGTATAGAGTTAATGGCGGGTTTTTCTATGAGCGGGCAGCAGGCTTATCATTGGGCGGCCCTCCACTCCGATCTGGTCAAGCGCGCTTGTTCCATTTGCGGGACTGCCAAAACCTCGCCCCATAACTGGGCTATGCTACATGCCTATAAGTCGACCATGGAAGCCTCACCGAATTGGGCAAACTCCGCGTGCAGCGAATGGGACCCCAAAATTTTAACCATTGTCTCGAGTATCGGCGCGACTATGGCCATGTCTCAGGATTGGTATCGCCAAGGGCAGCATTTAAGTGGAGATATAATCAACGTTGCCGGTGCTATCGAAAATTTGAAGTCATTGTTTGCGTCCTGGATACCTGCAAATCTATATGCGCAGACGCTGACATGGATGGCTGCAGATGTATCAGATAATTCGACGTTTAATGGCGACCTTGCCGCAGCGTTAACTGCTATCAAAATTCCTTTTTTGATGATGCCCTGCGATACCGACCTCTATTTTCGAATAGCGGATAACGAAGCCGAAATCCCTTATATGAGCAATGCTAAGCTCACGGTGATTGAATCGTCCAGTGGACACATGGCAGGCCTTCCCGGCTTTAATTCTGACGATGATGCATTTGTGAACGAACAACTCCTTAAACTTCTTCGCATTCCGTCAATCAATTGACAATGCTGGGCGTATCGGTTTTTTGTTGGAACCCTTAGAGGTTGGTAAAAAGCCAGTGTCTTGCGTCAAAGTATTGGGCCATCCGGTGGTAGATGGCAGAGTTGAACAGGCTGCTATTCGGGCAACAATCTACTAGGAACAGTTAATAGTGTCTTCAGAACGCCCTCGCCCACAGCAAGAAACATGAGAGCCCTTGCAGAACAGGGCTTAAATGGGATAGACAATGGGGTTTGAACCCATCGACGATTACTGTAGCTTGCTGCAAACCCAATAAAATCAATAATTTACGAAGGCACCCTACTGTGGCTTGCTGTGAAATGCTGTATTTCGACGTAAAAGTGTCCGCGAAATGTCCGCGCTACACCCAAAGATTCAACGTCGATCACGACGCCAGCTGCTGCACTTCGACGCGACCAGATTGAAGGAGCCGCGCAGCGTGTCTATATCGACGCATAAAATTCGTATATCAATGGGTCGCCAACTAGAGCGTATTCAATGCCCCCCTAAATTCGTTGATACCCAGATCCTCGCGAGCTTCAACGGTTGCCAATTTCATAGAGTCATCAAGAGGTATGCCTGTCGCATCTGCCGTACGCACCAAACCGTTGAAAATGCCAACGATACTGGCGGCCTCAACAAAGCCATCCGCGCCAAGGCGTTCTAGCAACACTTCCCGCACTTCATCGACATTACCCAAGCCCCAAGTCACTGCTTCGGCAAAGGCCACCAACTCGGCACCATGATCTACCGTTTCAGCTCCCTCTCCGCCCATGGTAGCGTTTGTATCGATACTCAAGTCTACTGCCTTGCTGCTTTCACGAAGCAACATCACGTGGGCGCTGGTTCAGTAAAAACACTCGTTAATTGACGAGACTCGAGCCGCCAACAACTCCGCTTGCGGGCGCGACAGCGGACCATCCCACATCATGTCGTTAAAACCGCCGCCGTTACCCCCATACATACTCCGCACATTGTTCATAAACAGTTGATTAGCGGAGGGGACTAGGCTCAGAGCTCTGGAAACGTTTGGGCCCTCCCACGGGTCGACCATGGGCAGATAGCCACCAATATCACTCGCACCTTCTGCTTGCGCTGCATGGCAGGAGCCACCGTTTGGCGAAGGCAGCGGCTCATGGGTGCGGCCGAGTGCTTCACAGAAAGCATCAATTGCCGATACCGCAGCCACAATAGAAACCAACTCTGCGTAGGCCCCTGCACCCAAGGAAGCGACATGCTGGCTAGCCCAAGCCCGGTCAATTTTTCCCGCGTCGGCGGCTATTTTCCTTGTAGCGTCTAACGCCTGAGCCGTTAGTTGAGTGGCCGGATAGGTGCGGTTAAATGCCAGCTCTTTGCGCTGGGTTCGCGCTGCCCTCGCCTGGTTGGCTATTTCGATGCGATCAACATCTGACCAAAAAGCACCAGCCTGCGCGAGCGCATCCCAAGTCTGCCGATGCGCATCGGCAATATCCTCACGGACATCTACGTTGTCGTAAACAAAGGAAAGTGTATTCATGGGTATTGCCTCTATCTTCTACTTACAGGTATTTGTTCGTTTTTGTTGTTTGGCGAAGCGCTTTGCCGGCCGCGCGTAATCAGCAACTCTTTCTTCCTAGATAGCCGTAGATTTGCCTCAGGTCCACCGTTTTTTGCCAGCGTTCACGACAATCTAAGGTCATCAATAGTGTAGCAACAACCGATTATCGTTTATCGATAATGGTGTGTTCCTTTCCAAACAGAATCGTTGAACGTTCCATGTCGATGAAGTTGAGCTCATCGTTAATGAAGGCAGCGTTCGCTCGACGGGCTTCGTCCGTGTTGGGTGCTATCCCCATATCCACCCAAGCTTCCGCATGACCAAGATAAGATTCAACCTTGGTGCCGCGTGCTTTTTGTATTCCTTTATCGAGTGGTGAATTCGCGCGATGAACCTGTCGGTAACACAGAGTGCGAGTAGCCTCAGCATGTGATCGAACAATGGGTCCGTGATGGGTTAGCCAATAGTGTCTGGCCTCTTCCTCAGTAAGTTTTGATTGATGACGTAACGGGAAGAAGACGCGAAGAATGTTGCTCCTCGCTTTTGCCGTGATGTCTTCGGGCGCGGGATTGACTTGAGGGTACTCATAAGCGAACCAGAGTGGCGAGTTTGGCAAGTCTATAAACTTGGATTCGTCTTCAAGAAGAGCTGCACCCGCTTTCGCTGCCTTGCTCGATGCAGCGTTCATCTGCTCATTAAGTTCTGCTTCCGAAGACCACCATAGTTCCGCAACACCGTCATAATGAGGCTCCATTTTTCCACGAGCTTTTTGAGCACCTTCATTCATTGGAGAGTCGATTGTATGTGTTTGAACGTAATGGAGTATGTTGAGATCTGTTGCGAAACTGGCAACTAAAGGCGCATGTTGATTTAACCAATAATCCTGGAACTCTGAGAGCGATAGGTGAGGTTGGCGTCTAAGCGCAAAAACTAGTCTAATCACAAAGTCTCTCCGTATGTAAGACAGTTCATACTTCTATCAGACCGCTCTAAAGTCAAATTGAACTCATTGAGGGGGTAAAAGACATTCCCAGTATGACGCCGAATAATAGTTTAAGTTCAGACTGGAAGAGCTTCCCCGATTACATGAACTACTTGTCCAAGCGTCAGTCTGAAATGGACTTTGGCGCTCAGATACCTCACACGGCGTTGCGTGTGTATGAAAAAGGTTAACGCGGCGCTGATTGTGAACCGGCTGCACTTGAAGGCATTGCCCAGATGCGCCAAATCACTTTAGAGAACATGGATGCAGGAGCATTGGGCTTTGCCAGTCCCCGCTCGCTGACTCACCTTACCTTTCGTGGCGAGCCCACACTCACGTTGCAAACAGAAATTGATAAACTGTTAGGCATGGCCGGCACGACAAAACTGCAGGAAGCTGGTTGGTCAATAACTCTCTGCGCGAAATAAAAACTATGCTGCTCGAGAAAGCGCTTGTTAAATTTTTTATGGCGTAATCTAACAGACAAGGACTAATTCAATAAGGTGGGAGAGTTGCATGTAAAAAATTCTTTGGGAATCACACTTCAGCAACGCGTTAGGTTGTGATGATTTATTCGCTGAGGGCGCAAAAAACTTTCAAATCGAGGGTAAACGCACCAATACAGTGCGCTTCGGACAAGTTCACCCCACTTGAAAATCTGACCTAAAGATTTAAACTTGCCTCAGCTTAGGAGTTACGTTTGAAGGATTTCTAAACCTTAACAATAAAAGCTAATAAAAATAATAAGAGGACGGAGCGAAAATGTACTTTAAAAAATTAAGCTGGAGCTTGCTGGCTCCCGCCGTTATGTTCGGTTTTAACGGACCGATCCAAGCTGAGGAAGGATATTTAGAAGAGGTTATCGTCACGGCGCAGCGTGTTGAACAAAGTTTGCAAGACGTTCCTCTGGCTGTGTCCGCGTTCGGGGCTGATGCACTGGCCGAACAACAAATTGAAACCATGAGTGATCTGCAATTAGCGACTCCCAGCCTGCAGTTTGCTGCGGCTGACGGTCGTGGCGGTTCTTTTGCTATTCGTGGCATAACCAACCTTGCAACTTCAGCAACAGCTGACTCTGGAGTTGAAGTTCACGTCAATGATATTCCGATGGGGCGCACTACCGCCCAAGATGGCGAATTTTTTGACCTTGAACGAGTGGAAGTGCTGCGTGGACCTCAGGGTACCCTTTTCGGACGTAACTCCGTAGGCGGGGCTATTAACATGATCACTGCGCGACCTAACTTCGAAGAATTTAGCGCGAGTATTGATACAGATTTCAGCGAATACGGCGGCCAAAAAATTAAGGGCCATCTGAATCTACAGGGCAATGATTACACTGCGCTTCGCATTGCCTATCAAGGGGTAGAACGTGACGGCTATGCCGACAACATATATTCAAAAGCAACGGTTTCGGAGATCGACAACAGAAGTTCTGACGCGTTCCGTGTTTCTTTAGGGCTGCGCCCAACCGATCAAACGTTTATTACTATCGTTTATGAAGATTACAGCGAAGATTCAACGCGTAATTTGCGTAATAATACTTTCTGTAAGCGGGACCCATCGTTCGTTGCTGGCTGTACTCCTGGTGCAGACTATGCTTACGAGTTGCCTCACCCAATGGGCACTTACGTAGAAAATTTGATGGTGCTAACTGGCCTATTAGATTATACACCTTTCACTGACATGTCCGGCGCGCCTCAGGGTTTTTGGCAGGTTAATCAGCGTGGAACGCCTACTTATGAAGTAGAGCAGGACAGTCTACAGATTTTGATAGAGCATGAGCTTAGTGACGCCTTGTCGTTAAATATTTCTGGGATGACGAAGGATCGTGATTTTGACAACACCAGGGGATACAACTCAGAGGAAATGCAGACACTGCGTTTCAATGATGACGTCGCCGCCTTCCCAGGCGGTCTAGTTCCCCTTTCAGGATATGGTGATAACTGCTCCCTTGAAGATGGGACTTTCGGAGCTTATGGGGGGTGTGTTACTGAATCTTTAAATTACCCGGTTGGTTATGACCGTACGTTACAAAGCATTCAGGATGATGTTTTTGAAATTCGTATGAGTTCATCTTTGGATGGCGCATTAAACTTCATCGTTGGCGGAATATGGAGCAAGTCTGAAGGGGATTATATATACGATATCCCGGCAAACGGATTGGACGCTTTGTCTTTAGCACCTCCTGCGATCCTTACAGGTGGCGCTGCAGTGCAGCTTTATCCTGGCTTATATCGGAACGCGAGTCTTGCAACTACCGAGTCAACGGCGGTATTCGGGGAATTATATTATCTAATTGGCGATCGTTTAAGGTTAACAGCGGGTCTGCGCCATACGAGAGACGAGAAGTCCAGTTACTCCAAACTTGCCTTCTTGAACGTCGTTGGTCTTGGGGCTGAAGGTGCAGGTTTCATCCCCTTAATGGGCTCTCTGCCTGATTATGGCGACGCCTATCGTGCGACTACTGGTACGGAGCCTGAGATGAAGTCATCAGCTAATACCGGGCGTTTGGTACTTGATTATTCTATAAACGATAGCGCTATGACGTACTTCAGCATTTCTACAGGGTTCAAGGGCGGCGGTTTTAATCCTGCATTAGATTCTGCCAAGTACCCAAACACTCCACAGGTGTTTCCTAACATGGAAATGACTTCTTACGAGATCGGTCTGAAAACTGAGTTTCGTGACCAAGGAATACGCTTTAATGCTGCGGCCTACCACTACGACGTTTCGGATTACCACGTTGCTAAAATCATCAACAAAACAACTGTTAACGAAGGTGTAGACGTGGATCTTTGGGGGGTTGAGGCTGATGTACTTTGGGCTCCGCGTCGTGTTCCTGGACTTGAATTTAATATAGGCTTAGCCTGGGAAACTTCTGAGATAGCTAGTGGTGAAGCTGTCATGGATCCGCTTAATCCCGACTTACAGTTAACGAACGGTAGTGACGATTGGCACATGATGAAGGACGAAGTGTCGGAAGTTTTTATTGTTCAAAAAGATGTTTCAGCGGCTATTTATCAGGCATGGATGGCTGGTACCTTTGCAGGGTCGCCTTTGCAAGGAGCGTTGATTCCTGCTGAGTTTCACGGTGATAGAACGATGGGCGAACCAACTCCGGTGAGCTTTTTGACAGCTTCGTCGCTTCCAACAGCGGGTCATTTGCCTTCGCTCGCCGTACGTGCAGGGTATGAAGCTATGGCTACTGCGCTTGGATATGACGCAGCTACAGTTATAACCGACGGGTTGAACACAGATATAGGCGGAAACTCACTTACTCACCCAGATCTGATGGCAAACGTAGGTGTTCAGTACACCATGCCAATGGGCAACTTCGATGTAACTGCAAGACTCGATTATTACTATCAGTCTGAGTTTTACGGACGGATTTTTAACTTATCTTATGATGAGCTAGAAAGCTGGAGTGAGATGAACGCGCAGATTACGATTCGTCCTCAGGATTCTGAAACTTGGACCGTAGCGATTTACGGGCAAAACATTACTGATGAACAAAACATCATGTCGCTAGGCTTGGGTTCCGCGGCAGTTGGATTTACGCGTGGTATTGCGGCTAGAGAACCACGAGTATTCGGTGTTCGTCTGAGCTACTCCTTGCAGTAATCAGGAATCTTGCTCTTTTGAGCGTTTAAAAGCCCCGGTCTGCCGGGGCTTTTTTTTTGCCCATTATTAGCATAAATTCTTCCGGTGCATTTGTTTTGAGATGATGTAGTTTTTCGCAAAGTTTTTCAGCGGGTTGGACGCAGAGCTTAACAAAGAAGCTGGTAGAGAACGCTAGATGTCAAGGCAGACAGTGAGATAGCCTGGGATATTGAGGGAGCTGTAGCCTGCTATAGCCAGAAAACTTGCAGTGCTTAGAGCAGAGTGGGTAACGCGAGTCCATACCACCACCCTCTCTTCAATATAAGGCGCCTACAAACGACGTTCTATGTCATCTTCTGAGGTTGCTTCGCCATATTGAATTTCAATAATGTGGCATGGCGGATTATCTTTATCGTTGATTATTTGATGCCATTCTCCAACACCAATTCTTATCACTTCGTCAGTCTGTAAATCAATAACATCGAATAACTCTGGGTTATCCGTATCTGCGCCATGTTTGACCGAGCATTGCCCCTTACTCACGAACCAGACTTCACTCCGTTTAAAATGACGCTGATAACTTATGCTCTTGCCAGGATCGATTATCAGCTCCTTCACTTTCACAGCCGAATCGCGGAACAAGTCGCTGTATTTACCCCACAGTCTAGATTTAGTGGGTTGCTGCCACTCCTTCAAAATCCAACTACTAGAATTAGCCTTATTGTTGCCGCCAACACCAAAAACAAACTCAACGCCCTCTACATCCATTTCCGGAATATTATCTTTTTGCCTGTCCCCGCCATTACCAAAGATAATAGTCGCATCAGGAAAAGCAGTCTTGGCCCGAACAAGTGCTGCGCTGGCACTTTCATCATCATCATTGAATTGCCAAACGTCATCCACCATCTGTAATTTAGATATGATCGCCGCCCTCTCGTGAAAAGGCATAAAGGGCTGGCCCTTTTTTCTAGCAAGCCAATCATCACTATTAAGTGCAATTATTAGCTTATCCCCCAGACCTCTCGCCGCCTCGAAGTGATTAATGTGTCCAGAATGAAGTGGGTCAAAGCCACCACTTACAATGACTATTTTCACAATAGTTTCCTCAAATATTTTCTTCGCAAGTCCAACAAAACAGCACTACCAGAGCCGCTCTTTGGCAACTCTTAAGCCAAAATAAACCAAAGAGAATCACAGCCCAGCCATCTGATATGGTGTCTTTAATACCGACACTCTTAGCTGTTTTCAGGTATCCCTCGAATATCCAACCGCAACGGCCGCCTTACTAGATGACCTTGTTAACCTGAAATCCCAGACGCGGAAAATGTACGGCCACTTCTCCTACGCGCTCATCCACTCGCTTTACAACCAACTCCTCAAGGGAGGCGAGCAACAGCGTTCCTTGGGTGGGCTGAAAGCCATAGTCGATTGGCATGACAGCAACGTTGTCGCCTTGTGATAAACCTGCACCTATTACATTCTGCTCAGCAGTGATTGCGCTGTTACGAGCAACTTCAATGGCCGCTTCGCCAGTCATTGAGGTTGAGTTTCCATGGCCAAAGGCGGCCATTCTTGCCATCCATTGGGCTAGCGCAGGGAAAACCTCTAAATCACTTTGCAACACTTCATTTTTGTACACAAACCAACAGCAATGATAAGTTGAAAAATCCAAAATATTGGGCGCATCACCGCCTAGAAAGTTAGCCGTTGCGAGTTGGTTGTCTAGGCGTCCCATGTGCATCAACCAATGAGGCTCAGCGACACTTAAATCAATACCTAGTTCTGTGGAGCCTTTGCTGAAATCAGCGCGGTCGGCCATAAAGGCTTCCGCAGAGGCTGGATCGTTAAACAGATCGCTGCCTGCGAGCGCTTTGGGTTGAAACGCTACAGCGACACTGACCTTGAACAAAAATGTATCCGTCC
>OJIR01000568.1_pt1 | contig 11522 bp, 8 predicted proteins | sample 1595711 | NCBI WGS metagenome assembly OJIR01 (sample SAMN05416846, study PRJEB24817) | seawater metagenome | isolation source: Sea water | place: Canada:Atlantic | collected 2013-07
ATGGCTGCTACTTAAAAGAGCATAGGCACCATAGCGAGCGCCGTAAAATGTTAAAGCTACACTTTATTTACTACGAGAGACGCTCACACAATCGCCGACAACAATCTCTCGAACTCGATATCCAGGCTTAACTCTTATTAAAAGCTAAGGATAAAAGCGGCATAGCGATCAAGCTGTACCGCAACAGAGTCTATTTAGCTGGCTTGCTTCTACTTTTACTCAGTGCCGTAACACTTGAACCAATAACTAAAATGACCGCACCAACGATACTTAGTGTATTGAGTGGTTCAACAACAATTGCTTCAGGTAAAATGTAGTTGGTAAGCTGCATAAACATTAACGTTAATAATGGCGTTATTGCTAACGTTGCACTTACTCGTGATGCTTCCCAATGCTCAAGCGCTTCGGCAAAAGCGCCATAGGCCACAAGGGTATTTGCTCCACAAAAAATTAATAGTAACCATCCTATCGTATCTAACTCTAATACTAACGAAGGTGCTGATGATGGTAAAAACATCAAAGTGCCCGATAAATAGATAAGTATCATAATTTCTTCTGAGGCAAAATGTTTCAACAATTGTTTCTGCGCTAAGGCATAAATTGCCCATAGAATTGCGGCAAGAATTATGAAGAAGAGACCAATCGCATAATCACCATTAAAATTAAGTAATTGTTCAAAACGTTGATTGAAAAATAACAACAGTCCTAAAAAGAACGTTAATAACCCCACTTTTTGCTTAGCATTAAATGATTCTTTGAAAACACAAACACCGCCGATAAGTAACAGCATTGGAGCTATTTGAATCATGACCTGCGTACTTTCAGGTGAAGTCAATTCCAGTCCCATCATATACATAATGTAATTTGCTAAAAGGCCACCGATGGTAAGTGCCATTAACGCCATTATTCGTTTATTTTTTAGTGATGATAATGAAGGTAAACGTTTGGTGACTACTAGATATCCACCTAAAAATACTGCAGCAATAAGAAAGCGATACCAGGTAATGGTGTTTACATCCATATACTGTAAAAGCCCTTTTAAGGCGATAGGCAAAATGCCCCATAAAATCGCTGTAGTTAGAGATAAAAATAAACCCAGTCGCCATCGACCACTAATTTCATGCATAGAAAAACACTCAATTAACAACGCTAACATTAGCACTGCTCTAAAAAATGTGGATTATCTAGAAACTGGTTAACAAAAGCTATTATTATTAACTGTTGTGGGCATTTAAAGTTGACTCTTCATTATTTTTATCAGCGATAAAGCCAAAAAACATCTAATGATGCAATTTTTCTGAGGCCTGTTTAGAAATTCTGTTATCTACGAGCATAATTTTATCATTTAAATTTTGTTAGTCATGCCCTCTTCAACTCTTAATATTTGTGGTTAAATAAGTTATTCATCAGTGCTTAGCTTTATGCTGTTAAAACTCAAGCGTGAGCATGACTACCTTTTCATACCATTCATATACAAGTTCCTTACTTCCTCCTAGTTCCAGAAATTGGCTAATACTACTATCTAAACTATATAGAAATGTCGCCAATTGTAATGACTTCTCTTCTGAGGTTTCTGGTAATACCTGAGATAATATACTTGAAAATAAGCTTATCATTTCTTTACCGTGCTGCTGATCTACTTCCTTTAACTCCGGATAAATGCTCATGGCCTTATTTAGCTCTACATCTAACAAGTGTGTGTCATTATCAAAATCCACTCCTTTATAAATTGCTTCAAATAATGCATGAACTAACTCAGTCGAGTCCATTGTCTTTGAAAGTTCTTTATAGGGAATAACTTGCTCTTTTACCTCATTTAACCAATCCAGGTAAATTTTATAAAGAATTGACTGCTTATTGGGAAAATATTGGTAAATAGAACCAACAGTCACACCTGACTCCTTAGCAATATGATTTGTTGTTAATTTTTCAACACCATGAAACATGAGTAACTGTTTAGTGGCGAGTAAAATTTTCTGCACCTTTATTTTTGCTCTTTCTTGTTTAGGCTCCTTTAATGCATTAATTTTCATGTTGTTATCTTTCCTCGGTTTTTCATCAAAAGTACATAACTCGCATATTAGTTATACAAATAATTAATCTCATTTTATATCTAATAATAACTAACTGTCAATTTATACGAATATTTACTTGTATTTAATCGCTTACAATATTACCTTGCAAACACAAGTAATTACTTGCATAAAAAGAAGTGGTCAAAAACTCAGGAGAAACTACAATGTTTTTACGTAAAAAAATATTAACCTTATCCATAGGTTTAGCTTTATCGTCTTCAAATTTATTGGCAGTCGAGTCAAATTTAGAAATCGAAAAAATTGTCGTTACTGCACAGAAGCGCCAACAAAACCTTCAAGAAGTTCCAATTTCGGTAACGGCTTTTAATGGTGATGATTTAAAACAAGCTGGTGTTGTGACTATTTCTGACCTTGCCAACATCACCCCTGGATTAAATATTACGAATACACAATCAGAGGAAACATCCATCAGCATGCGTGGGATAGGCTCAAATGATTTTGGTTTTAGCTCAGATGAAAGTATTCCAATTTATTTAGACGGTGTTTATCTCGGTTCAGGTGTTTCAACCTTAGGTGATTTAACAGATATATCACAAATAGAAGTATTAAAAGGTCCTCAAGGTACACTCTTTGGTCGAAATGCGATTGGTGGTGCCGTAAATATTACGACTACGCAACCAATGTCTGAAGTAGAAGCAAACTTTACTGTAGGTTATGGCGAATACAATCTTAAAACACTTACAGGCATGGTCAATTTACCGCTTGTTGATGATGAATTAATGCTGCGAGTTACAGGGAGTATCAGACAACGTGACGGTTGGCAAAAAAATGAAGCCACAAATATCACAGATGGCTATGCGCAAGATCGGTGGAATACAAGAGCAAAATTACTTTGGACACCTTCTGAAAGCTTAGACATAACACTGACCTTAGACGCGAATGAAGAAAATGATCACTCAGGTTATAGCAATGTAAAAGGTGGAGATGTTGCAAACCTATTAGCTGAAAATGGTTTGTTATCTGACTCATCACAAGACTTTACAGGCACTCAAGCGAATAATGACAATTTTTTTTTGGCGATAGATTCTTCAGATCCTGAAAATCCGTTTCCTATTTTTGATGGTCCCGCAGGAGAGCCTATTGACCTTAACTTGATAAGAAAGAGTCAAGGTAGCGCGCTTAAAATTAATTTTAATATTTCAGACTCCTTAACATTCAGTTCAATCTCATCGTATCGCCACTTAGATTCTGATATATCAGAAGATAGTGATGGTACTGAGTACTTGATACTTAACGTTAGAAGTTATTTAGATACAACAGAATTAAACCAAGAATTTAGACTTAGTGGCCAATCAAATAAATTAGATTGGTTTGTAGGTGTTAATGCGTACAAATCAGAAGTTGAAGGTAGAGTTGATGACTCATTTGGAGCGCTCCCCCTGGGCTTTAACTTTGATGAAACTGCAATTGTTGATGCAGAAACGTTAAGTTATGCTTTATTTGGTGATGTTATTTGGTCTATAACAGACAAAACGAATATCACAGCGGGTGTGCGTGCTTCTTATGATGAGAAAAAACAGCAAATTAAAAATCCACAAGAATTTGGATTGTTATTTGCCAGCCCTAATCAATTTATAAATGAAAATTTTGAATCAGATCCTTCGCTAGCTAATAGTAAAGAAACTTGGAATAACGTTTCACCAAGGTTGGTTGTAGACTACAAACTTGATGAAAGTATTTTATTATTTGCTGGTATCTCTCAAAGTTATAAATCGGGTGGTTTTAATAGTTTTCCAACCGTAGACATTAATCCTGAGTCCCCTACCTTTGGCGCTGTCCCCTATGGCTCAACAGATCCGTTTGATGAAGAAAAAATCACAAACTATGAAGCTGGTGTGAAATCACTTCTACTTGAAAATCGCTTAAAAATGAACGCGTCTGTTTATTACTATGACTTTTCTGATTTACAGTTTTTGGTAAATGATGGACCTGCTGTAAAAGCAGTTAATGCCGGGAGTGCAAAAGGTACAGGCATCGATGTCGATGGTATGTATTTACTTACCGAGGACTTAACCTTATCTGCAAGTTTAGCTTGGCTCGATGCAAGCTTTGGCGAAGATGTCACGGACGGTAATGGCACTGTTATTGTTGAAGATGGTCAAACACTCGCTTACTCCCCAGAATTCACAGCGACCATCTCAGTTGATCATTATTTAACGCTAGGTGATAAAGGGGAATTACGGACCAATGTTAATTATGCTTACGCTGATAAACAATACTTAAACAACGGCTCGGTAGACGATGTGTATCTTGCCAACGCACAGTCTATGCTAAGTGCGCGAATCACTTATACATCACCACAAAATGATTGGCAGTTATCAGCTTGGGGGACAAACTTAACAGATGAAGCGACTTTTGAAAGTATAGGTGATGTTACTGATGATTTTGGTTTTATTCCTGCAAGACGAAATGAGCCAAGAATGTTCGGTGTTGAGCTTTCTTACTTTTACAATTAATTGCTTTTAGTATCCAGTGCCCCTTCTTTGGGGCACCTACTACTGTTCATATCAAGGTCTCTCTATGTTGTTTCGTTTATTCATTCTAATTTTTTTATTAACTGGTTGTAGTGAGGTGGTCAATATTGAGCCTTACCCAACACAAACATCTCGAATTGTTCTTATTAATGGGCAAATTTTTACCCTTGACGAAGAAACCCCATCAGCTAATACTATGGTCATCGAACAAGGTAAAATATTATTTGTGGGTGATAATGTCAGTGCAAAAACATACATAAATACAGAGTCAAAAGTTATTGACCTCAAAGGAAAGTTTATTTTACCTGGTCTTGTTGATTCACATACTCACCCAGGTTTAGTGGCTATTTTGGGGGAAGAGCCAGATGATAATAATCCACCTGTATTACCCGTTAGCTCAAAAGCTGAGTTATTTAATTACTTAGAAAAATACGCGAGTGACAACTGGTATCAACCATTCATTTTATTAGGCTCTTGGGATGTAGCAACTTTTCTACCTGATGGCCCTACCAAAGAAGAATTAGATAGAATATTTCCTTACCGCCCAGTAATACTGATGGACAATTCTGGACACAGTTCTTGGGCTAATTCATCAGCTTTATGGCTTTTAGGTATTGATGAAAACACACCTGACTTGAGTAAAAATATATCTTATTTTGTTAGAAATAAAACCGGTGAACCTACTGGTTGGATTAAAGAGTATGCACTCTTTCCATCTTTAGGTGATTTATTAGTACCATCAGATGAAGTGCTTGAAAATAAGCTACTCACTTTTTTAACCGAGCTTAGAAATCAAGGTGTAACAACGCTGTGGGATGCTGGGAATTTTGATTGGGATGATGCGATTTATAATGTTTTATCCAAACTAGATAACTCAGGCAAGTTACCACTTCACTATGAAGGGTCATACCATATTTGGCAACCAAACCAATTACCTGATGCTGTTAACAGTTTAAAGGGGCTTAGAACAAAATATAGCGGTGAGCGTTTAAATTTTAATACCATAAAAATTCATTATGATGGTGTCAGTGAAATACAAACGGCGGGTATGTTAGAGCCTTATGTAGGAACCAAAAACAATCGAGGTGGAGTGCTATTTTCAGCGAAAGTTTTAGCCAATTTTATGTTAGAACTTAACCGAGAGAAATTACATTTACATTTGCACTCGGTAGGTGACCGTTCAACCCAAGAAATACTCGACGCTGTTGAGATAGCGACAGAAATAAACAAAAAGCCTCTCGAAATAAGAATCACATTGTCACACTTAGAAATCGTTTCGGACAAAGATATAGCACGGTTCAATAAGTTTGGTCTGTTTGCTAACTTCACGCCACATTGGTTTAGTGGCACAGAATTTGGCACAGCGGGAGCTTATAATCTTGGAGAAGAACGAGCATCAAAGTCACAAGAAATCCATAAATTCGCTAGCCAACACGCACAAATAACATTATCCAGTGATGTTACTAGTGAAGCAGAAAAGCATCGAGCAAATCCCTTTATAGGAATTCAAATGAGCGTTACAAGAAAAGAAAACGATTCAACAGTGTCATTTAAAATATCACCTACTCAAGGGATAACGGTACAAGATGCGATAAAGGCATACACTATTAACGGTGCGAGACAATTGGGCTTAGAAAAAGATATTGGATCACTCTCTGTAGGTAAAAAGGCAAATTTCATTATTTTAGAAAATAATTTGAATGAACAAAAAGTAGAAGAAATACATAAGGTTGTTCCATACTCTGTCTATGTAGAAGGTGTCATCAATAATACTTTTTGATTATTATGTTACTAAAGTTTATTCATTATTATCAGGTTAGTTCTGAGTAAATCATTTATAACTGCAAATATTATTGCCTTTAATAGTGTAATAAATCTATAAATCTATAAATCTAACCATGATAATTATATAGTTCGAGGAGAAGAAAGCCCTAAAATAGGGCTTTAATATACAGACTAATAATTAAAACTTAAAAACGGTAATATTTTTAACCTTGTACTCACACCAAATATTACCCAATGCACAAGTTCTTCTACATCAGCTTAGTGTTGCTATCCCATGTTTAAACGTCCTTACTTTCACTAAACACTCATTTCTTGTTGTTCAAATCACCTTACCTAACGCTCACATTGAACAGGCAAAAAACATAAGTTCTCTCGTCAAATATCTAAATATTAATTGAAAATACAGAATGAATTTTTAAGTTAGCAAGAATCGGGTTGAGTAATAAACGACCTTAGTTAAGAATGAATACATTGTCGTGTTTTGGAATGTATTATGTCACCAACGAGATTATTCAGATTACTCATCTTAGCCGCTTTATCTGACGGTACTTGCGTACAGGTTTTCTCCATTAACAATTTTTAAGAAAAGGATATTGAAAAATGGATAACGTTGAATCACACCGTCACTACCAAATTGTTGAAAAAGCGATACAGTTTATCAATACGAATTTTGACAAACAGCCGACACTTTTAGATATTGCTGGTTCGGTAAATATGAGTGAACATCATTTACAACGAGTGTTTTCTCAGTGGGCAGGCATTTCACCTAAACGCTTTTTACAATTCATTACTAAACAAGCGGCATTAGCTGCTCTACAGAATACCAATAACTTACTTGAAGCGAGTCATAGCATAGGGCTTTCTGGCTCAGGAAGATTACATGATCTTTTAGTCACATTCGAAGGTATGACACCCGGTGAATTGAAAGGAGGTGGTGAAGGTGTGATGATTCAATACGGTGTTTGTTCAACGCCTTTTGGTGAGGCAATTTTAGCTTGGACATTAAGAGGTATTTGCTATCTCCAGTTTATAAAAGATAAGCAACAACCAGTGATTGATGAGTTATATCGACAATGGCCCAACGCGAATATATCCACCAATAAAGAAGAAGCGGTGCAAATAGGCAACAGCATTTTTTCATCTTCACTTGAACGAGGAAAAATTCATTTATTGCTTAAAGGAACGAACTTTCAAATAAAAGTTTGGGAAGCATTAATTAATACACACTCCTCACAACAACTTTCCTATTCACAAGTTTCACAACTAATCGACTCACCAAAAGCTTCGAGGGCTGTGGGCACTGCCCTCGCAAATAATACCATTGCTTACTTGATACCCTGTCATCGTGTTATTAAAAATAATGGCGAAATTGGCAATTACCGCTGGGGCACTGAACGAAAAACCGCCATGCTTGCTTGGGAGCGAGCTTCATTAGAAGAGTCTAGTTAACTATTGCTTCAATTTTAAAGACAGCAAGGTAGCCATTGCAACAAATACACTTGATATCCACAAACAGGCTTCCAAACCATAGTTTTGATATACCCAACCTGACAGCACGGTACCTATTAACCTGCCCATGGCATTAGCCATATAATAAAAACCAACATCAAGGGATACACCATCACTGCCAGCATAACTAACGATAAGATAACTATGTAGGGAAGAATTGATAGCGAAAACTGCACCAAAGATGAGTAATCCGATAATAAGAGAAGCTTGCACGTGAAAATTAAAATGTAATGCCAAAGCAATAGCCGCAGGTATTAGGGTTAAATAACTCGCCCATAAGAATGCATCTCTGCCCGTAGGAGCGTTACTTTGCTGTTTTCCAGTGCCCTTACCTATCGCTTTTCCAGTAGCACCATTTGAGCTTCTGTTTTTGCCTCTATTTGTACTTCTATTAGTAATGTAGGGCGCAGCAGATTGAACTAGACCATAGCCGATGACCCAACTTGCCATAAAACCACCGACGGCCCAATGGTCCCAATTAAAAGAGACTGCTAAAAACACAGGTAACGCGACAACGAACCAAACATCTCTCGCGCCAAATAAAAACAGTCGTGCAGCCGATAGTATGTTGATTGATGTGCTTTTTGAGAAAATGTCTTTAAATTTAGGTTTGTTTTTCGCTTTACCTAAATCTTCTTTCAATGCAATTAAACTAAATATCCACACTATGCTTAATAGTGAAGCCATTAAAATAATTGCACCTTTGAATTCAAGTAAGGTCAGTAATAATCCACCTAAAAAGAAGCCAACGCCTTTTAAGGCATTTTTAGAGCCAGTAAGAATAGCAACCCATTGATAGAGCTTACCTTCAGCCCCTTCAGGTACCAGTAATTTAATCGAGCTTTTAGCACTCATTTTATTCAAATCTTTAGCAATACCTGACAATGCCTGAGCAACCATGACATAAATAATGGTAAGCATTTCAGCAGGCACTGTCAGCATAAACAGCGCGATAATTTGCAAGGCTAAACCAATATTCATGGTTTTATTTAAACCAAGCCTTGCGCCTAACCAACCACCAATAAGATTAGTGATAACACCAAAGATTTCATAAAATAAAAACAGCATGGCAATGTTTAAAGGGCTATAACCTAACTGATGAAAATACAGCACAACAAGCATGCGTAACGCACCATCAGTTAAGGTAAACGCCCAGTAATTGCCTGTTATCACCAAGTATTGTTTCACTTGGTTAGACAACGAGTGTGTCAGCCCTTTGAGTGATGAAAGCCCCATGATTTATTAAACCTTGTCCGCCAGTCCAACCATAAGAGCCAATTCAGCTGTTCTATTTGCATAACCCCATTCATTGTCATACCAAACATAGAGTTTTACTTGAGTGTCATTTACCACCATAGTAGACAATGCATCAATAATGCTTGAACGGGGATCAGTTTTATAATCAATTGATACAAGCGGACGCTCTTCATATCCCATGATATCTTTTAACTCACCTTCAGCCGCTTCTTTAAGTAGTTGATTCACTTCTTCAACGCTTGTGCCACGAGCAACTTCAAAAACACAATCAGTAATTGAGGCGTTAGCTAAAGGAACACGTATCGCATGACCATTTAACTTCCCTTTAAGCTCAGGGAAAATATGCGTAATCGCAGTAGCAGAGCCAGTGGTCGTCGGAATTAGACTCATGCCACACGCCCGTGCTCTGCGTAAGTCTTTATGAGGGGCATCTAAGATAGTTTGCGTATTGGTAATGTCATGAATAGTCGTCATAGAACCATGTTTGATACCTATTTTCTCATGAATAACTTTTACCACAGGCGCTAGACAGTTAGTGGTACACGAAGCCGCCGTAACAATTGGATGAATGGCTTTATCGTAAAGCTCTTCATTCACACCCATAACGATATTCAAAACCCCCTCTTCTTTTACTGGCGCTGTCACTACAACACGCTTTACGCCTTGTGCAAGGTAAGCTTCTAATAAAGCTTTGGTTTTTATTTTACCCGAAGCCTCAATAACCACATCACACTGAGACCAATCGGTATCTTGTGTAGCTGTATTCTGCGTATATGAAATGGCTTTACCATTAATAACAATTGAATCGCCTTGATGAGTCGCCTCGTGGTGCCAACGGCCATGGATTGAATCAAATGTCATAAGGTGTGCGAGTGTTTCTGCATTGCCGGCAGGATCATTAATGTGAATAATTTCTATATCATCCCAATCAAATGCTGCACGCATTGATAAACGTCCCATACGGCCAAAACCGTTAATGCCAATTTTAATAGTCATAAGTTTTTCCTAAATTTGCGTTAAAGCTGTTTAAAAGAACTTTAAATAAAAGTTCAGTTTATTTACAAAAATTCGCTCTATCAGGTCTATTTTGCATTGTTGCTAGACGCTGAAGCTCGGTATATATCTGCGGAATATTGTTTTCTGTCGTCTGTGCAATCACCGATTTTGCCCATAGTGGCAGTTCAGGATTGATACGATAAAACACCCATTGTCCATGTTTTCTATCGGTAATCACCTTGGCTTTTTTAAGAACAGCGAGGTTGCGCGAGACTTTAGGTTGGCTGTCTTCTTCCAGCGCTTCCATCAACTCACACACACACAGCTCACCATAATAATGCGCTAACATGACTGTTTTTAATCGAATATTATCAGTAAGAGTTTTATAGAAAGAAATAAGGTCAAAAGTAGTGAGTTGACTACTCGCGTTATCACTGCTTTTTTCGTTAAGATCACTATCTGAGTCGACAGTTTCTTTTTCAACCATAAGAAACATTGATAAGCGATTGTTTAGCTCGGCTAATGTGGTAGAAAAAGGATTATTGCCAGTACGTTTTTTTGGATCAGGAAAGTCCCATGCTAATTGCTTTGCCGCATTAGGATAGCTTCTACATTCATCGTTGGCTTTATCACATAGTGTAATGACGTAATCAAAAACAATATTTTCAAAGCTAGTTACATTTTTAGAAACTAAACCTTTAGTCTCTACGCCAAACTTTACTAATGCATCCATTGCGCGAACATCAACTGCATCAGGTTGAGTGCCTGCACTATGAACCTCATAGCAGTCACCTGCTCTGTGTTGCAGTAATGCTTCAGCCATTTGTGATCTAGCAGAATTACCCATGCAAAGAAAAAGAACTTTTTGTTTATTTGAATTTGAATTTTTCATAGATAATTCAGTAAAAACCAATATACCAAACATTGTATATATGATTTTCCACATATACAATTTGTTTCATAATTATTAGCATCAACCACGATGGAATCTAATTAACTTTAATGCTGATACACATGGATCAGAAACGTCATCCTTGTGATGTATTAATTGGAGATCCAGCTTCTAAAAAGGGATGGAACTTAGATCAGAAACTTCGAAGATGACGTTTTCAGTAAGGTTCAGAGTGGACTACATAGGCATGTTAACTTTGAAGATATATCAGCTTAGCTACAAAAAAAGCCCTGCTTTAGGGCTTTAATTTCCGAAGTAATACTTAATAGCAAAAAGCTTAGAGCTTAATCACGGCCATTTTATCCTGAGACATATCATGCATAGTATAAGCAATGCCGCCAGTATTATAACCAGAGTGTTTACGCCCAGCGAACGGCATCCAGTCAACCCTAAAAGCCGTATGATCATTTACCATCACAGCAGTAGCATCTAATTCACGTATTGCCTTGGTTG
>OJIR01000569.1_pt1 | contig 11510 bp, 10 predicted proteins | sample 1595711 | NCBI WGS metagenome assembly OJIR01 (sample SAMN05416846, study PRJEB24817) | seawater metagenome | isolation source: Sea water | place: Canada:Atlantic | collected 2013-07
CAGTTGTATCGATTTTTCTTTTACCTTCAGCTAAATAGTTTTTTAATAAGCCTTCAATAACACGTGGATTTTGACCATCTTGAATACCTAAGACTGCATCAAGCACTAACTCTTGGTTCATTTTTTCTTCAGCCATACGAAGTTGCAACTTTGAAGCAATAGGAATCGCGATAACATTGGCTAAGAAAGCACCATAGAGCGTTGTTAATAAAGCAACAGCCATCGCTGGACCTATCGACTTTGGGTCATCCATGTTAGATAACATGGCTACCAGACCAATCAACGTGCCAATCATCCCCATGGCAGGTGCAACATCAGCAAGCGCCATCATCATATTTGAGCCTGTTTCATGGCGTTCAGTCGTTAAATTGATATCTTTTTGTAGTGTAGCTCTTACGACATCAGCATCATGGCCATCAACCAACATATCAACGCCTTTTTGCATAAAAGGATTGGTAATTTCAGCTTCCTCAAGGGCTAGAAAACCACCTTTGCGTGCTGCATCAGCCATATCAACAGCTTTCTCAATTAGCTCTTCAGGTTTTTCAAGTTTAAACATAAAGGCTTTGCCAATTATTTTGCCTATACCAAAAAACTGCCCTAAGTTATAGTTAGATAATACGATAAAAATTGAGCCACAAAACACAATCAATACTGACTGGGTATCAGCAAACATCATAATGTCGCCCGATAGCACCATCGCCATGACTAATAAACCAATGGCACCTAAAATACCAATTAACGTAGCTAAATCCACAAAACTCTCCTAAACAACTAACTAATCGCGCTCTAATACTACTCTGTCTGAGAAAGCGCTCACTTCCTTACGCAGAATAGTATTAGAGCCAACTTCAATAAAAGAATAGTACATTAAGTGCAAACTATTCGCTAATGCCTAACGAATAATTTACTCATAAAAAAATTTGTATATAAGATTATTATCGCCCGTAGTGTCAATAACTTAACACAAATGATAAAATATTTTTAAACTATACCTGTTACCAATCAAGATGCATGTTTCAGAGTGCTTGAGCAATTTCAATTCACGGCGCTGTGGTGAAATAATGGTAATTCAGGAGAATATGCTCCTGCATTCTCTAATGGGCTACATCGATGTAGCGTCCTTATAAATCACAGTAACGATGAAGTAATGTTGCTCAAACGCTTCTTTGATGGGTTTAAAATGACTTTATACTGCGTTAACTAATCAAACCATAGAATAACTATGCTTAAATTATTTATCTTGCCTAGAATCATTTTAATTCTCACTGAAATCCTGCACTTTGAATAGTAACGAGTATATAATTGAACTAGGTCAATTGACCTACGTTGCAAGCTAAGGTAAGTTTGCCAGAATTAATCATTACGTGCTTAGAGCGAATATCATGGCTAAAAAGAAACTAGAAAATCTCTCTTTTGAAGAATCATTAAATGAACTTGATACCATTGTGCAAAGTTTAGAGCAAGGTGAATTAAGCCTTGAAGAATCAATGGCACTTTTTGAGCGAGGCCTGAACCTGAGTCAATTAAGTCAGGTCAAATTGCAAGCTGCTGAGCAAAAAGTACAAATTCTGCTAGAAAAAAATGGTACTACTGAGCTAAATGACTTTGATAGCAGTGCGGGCGAAAATTAATGACAACATTAATTTCTTATGCTCATTACCAACTCCGTATAAATGATTTTCTAGCCGCTAAACTTGAAGAGCTTTCCATCAATGATCCTACGCTGATAGAAGCCATGCGATATGGCCTGCTTATTGGCGGAAAACGCATGCGTCCTTATTTAGCTTATATCACAGGCGAAGCAGTTTCAGCTGATTTGAATGATATTGATGCCGTAGCTGGTGCACTTGAGTGTATTCACGCTTATTCACTTTTGCATGACGACTTACCTGCGATGGATGATGATGATTTAAGACGTGGTAAGCCGACTTGTCATAAAGCTTTTGATGAAGCGACAGCAATACTAGCGGGTGATGCCTTGCAAACTCTTGCTTTTGATATTCTAGCTAACCATACCTTTTCATCGAATATAACTTCGTCCAAAATGCCTATTCAAATAAAGCTAATTCAACAATTAGTCCGTGCTTCAGGTTATCAGGGCATGTGTGGCGGACAAGCACTTGATTTAGCGGCAACAGGTAAAAGCATTCCACTATCTGAACTAGAAGTGCTCCATTCTCTTAAAACAGGTGCTTTACTGGAAGCGTCAGTTTTAATGCCAGCCATGTGCAGTGAAGAAGTTAGCAATGAGTACAAAGAAATATTAAGCGAATACGCTCAGCTCATAGGCCTAGCCTACCAAGTTCAAGATGATATAATTGATTTAACATCTACCGAAGAAGAACTAGGTAAGCCTGTTGGCTCAGACATAGCGGCGAATAAAAGTACTTACCCAGCGCTGCTCGGTTTACAAGGTGCACAAGATAAAGCAGAAAACTTATTACAACAAGCGCTTCAAGCTTTGAGCAGATTACCTTACAATACCCAATCTTTAGCAGATTTTGCTACTTTTATTGTTAAACGCAGCCACTAGGCGTCAAGACTGAGCAAAAACTTTAAATAAAATAATAATTACCAATAGACAAACTATGACTAAAAACCTTGCTGACTACCCACTGCTTTCTCAGATTAATATTCCAGAAGATCTGCGTACTATGCCGCAGGAACAACTGACACGTATCAGTAATGAGTTACGTAGTTTTCTACTTAATTCTGTGAGTAAAAGTAGTGGACACTTTGCATCAGGTCTTGGGACTATTGAGCTTACAGTAGCTCTACATTATGTATATAACACCCCATTCGATCATTTAATTTGGGATGTTGGTCATCAAGCATATCCACATAAAATTTTAACCGGCAGACGTGAGCAGCTTCATACGATAAGACAAAAAGGTGGTTTACATCCTTTCCCTTGGCGTGAAGAAAGCGAATACGATACCTTAAGTGTTGGTCATTCAAGTACCTCCATTTCTGCCGCTTTAGGTTTAGCCGTTGCCGCTGAAAAAGAAGCAAAAAACCGTAAAACAGTTGCCGTTATTGGCGATGGCGCAATGACCGCAGGTATGGCTTTTGAAGCATTAAATCATGCAGGTGATATCAAAAAAGATATGTTAATCATCTTAAATGATAATGATATGTCAATTTCAAAGAATGTTGGCGCACTAAATAACCATCTTGCCAAATTGTTATCAGGCAGTATTTTTACTGGTTTTAGAGAAAGCAGCAAAAAATTATTAGGCAATATTCCACCAATCAAGGAACTTGCTAGTCGCGCTGAAGAACACTTAAAAGGCATGGTTGTACCCAGTACTTTTTTTGAAGAGTTAGGCTTTAATTATATTGGCCCTATTGATGGCCATGATGTCGAAAGTTTAGTCACCACGATTAAAAACATGCGTAGCCTAAAAGGCCCACAATTTTTGCATGTGGTAACCACCAAAGGGAAAGGCTATCAAGCCGCAGAGCAAGATCCAATAAAATACCATGCAGTGCCAAAATTTAATCCCGAAGAGACGAACTTACCTCAGTCGAAGCCTAGCTTACCAACATACTCAAAAATATTTGGCGATTGGTTATGTAAAACAGCTGAAGTTGATAAAAACTTAGTTGCTGTTACTCCAGCCATGGCTGAAGGCTCTGGTATGGTAGAGTTCAGCCAACGCTTTCCAGATCAATATTTTGATGTAGCAATTGCCGAACAACATTCTGTAACTTATGCTGCAGGCCTCGCAATTGGTGGGCTAAAACCCGTAGTGGCAATTTACTCGAGTTTCTTGCAACGTGGTTATGATCAATTCATTCATGATGTTGCCATACAGAACTTACCTGTTATGTTTGCCGTTGACCGTGCAGGCATAGTAGGTGCTGATGGCGCAACTCACCAAGGCGTTTTTGACCTAAGTTTTTTACGCTGCATTCCTAATACCGTTATCATGGCACCTTCTGATGAGCGAGAATGCCAGTTGATGTTAAACACGGGTCACAAGCTAAATAGCCCTAGCGTTATTCGTTATCCGCGCGGCAATGGCACAGGTGCACCACTACCAAGTGTTGATGAAACGATTGAATTAGGCAAAGGTATAACCGTATTTGAAGCAAAAGCGTTAGAAAGCAAGAAGCAAATAAGTAAAACCATAGCCATATTAAGTTTTGGCTCTATGCTAGGTGAAGCGAAAAAAGCGGCAGAAACATTGAACGCTAGCTTAGTTGATATGCGCTTTATTAAACCACTTGATGAGACATTGATTGATGCATTAAATAGCAAACATGATTGTCTGGTGACGGTTGAAGATAATGCCATTGCTGGTGGTGCTGGTTCAGGGGTGAACGAATATTTGCTCGCGCAAGGCAAACCTGTCAGCATTCTAAATATTGGTGTTACTGATCAGTTTGTAAAACATGGTACTCAAGAAGAAATCCATCATGAACTTGGCTTAGATGCCGAAGGTATTATTACTAAAATAAAGCACTTTATTAGCTAATTTTCAAAGCTAGCTAACAAATAATAAAAAAGGATAATTAAATGACTTAATTATCCTTTTTTATTGGTCGAACCTTAACAACAATATACTAGTTGCTATAAATTTTCGACATCAATTCTATTTTGTAGATTATGCTCAAGCGCTGCTTTTTTCTCACGCTCTTGTCGCTTTTCACACGGGTTATCACAGTTACATTCTTTATCTATACCAACACTCGCTAAACCACCACAACTACCCGCTAGCGTTTTGTTCTGGAAAATATAACCTACTGCCATGGCAGCACCTACAACGAGAAAAAAACCAAAAGAAATAAAGAAAATCATCATAATACTATGCTCTCAACTCACTCAACTAAAAACGAAACAACCCATGCTCAGGACAAGAGTCATTGAATATATCAATGCAATACTTTTTTAAATAAAACGTTCTTGGCGTTGCATTATTTATGCAACTCACCTCTTACTTTAGGTATTGTTTGAATTTTACCGTAAAACGTTCATCAAAGCCATTTTCGGTTTTAGAAATAAATAATGCGGCAAGGTTATTTTCACTGGCAAAGGCCATCCCTTTTTCCATACCCATGACCATCATGGTGGTTGATAAGCCATCAGCCGTCATGGACGAAGGAGCAATAACAGTAACGGAGACTAATTTATGATTTATTGGCTTACCTGTTTCAGGATCGATAATATGAGAAAAACGAACGCCATCAACTTCAAAGTAATTTCGATAGTCTCCAGCAGTTGCTACCGCATTGTCTTTTGGAATAATAACCTGCTGAACACTGCGCTCTGTTGTTATAGGTTTTTCAATAGCAATGGCCCACAGTTCTCCGGTATGCTTAAAGCCCTTTAAACGCATTTCTCCGCCTATTTCTACTAGATAATTACTAATGCCATTAACTTCAATTAACTCAGCGACTACATCAACACCATAGCCTTTTGCAACAGTCGAAAGATCAATATATAACTCAGGTAAACTTTTACTTAATTTATTGTCTTGTAGACTTACATGTTGTAAACCAACACGAGCTCGAGCTTCCAATAACAATTCAGCACTTGGAACTTTTTCAGCACGCTGTTCCGGGCCAAAACCCCAAAGATTTACTAGAGGGCCAACGGTGACATCAAGCTTGCCTCCACTCAACTTACCTAATCGTATTGACTCTTTCATCACTCGCGCTAAACCAACGCTTACTTCAACCGCTTCAGTAGATGAATTCTGGTTAAATCTCGACAATTCAGAATCTGGTATATAAGTAGACATTTCCTGATTTACTTGCTTCAACACGGCATCAATTTTTTGCTGTAAATTAAGCAATTCAACCTTCTCTATTGTCGAGACAACTTTAATATTGTAAGTCGTCCCCATAGTGCGACCTTGAAGCAATATCTCGGTATCTTTAGAAGGGTTGCTCGGAAAGCAAGCAGTAAGTGTCAACGCCACAACCGTTAACAACAGAAGTTTAAATTTATTCATATCAATTCCAAATTATTATTTATATCAATATATTCTTTTGCAAAAGTATAACGATATAAACAATCTACTATTCGTAATTATTACTTAAAATAAAAAGACGACCGAAGTCGCCTTTATTTTAAATGTACATTCGATAAATCATTGTTAACTTTTAACGCTGAATATTGCCTTTAGTTCAAGAAGGCTGTGCGGAGTTGACGCTAGTCAATTAGCACAGCCGACGACGAAATCAAGGCTATAGGCAAGTTAAAATAAACAATTAGCCACCGAAGTCATCCAACATTATGTTCTCGTCTTCTACACCAAGATCTTTAAGCATACCGATAACAGCAGCATTCATCATTGGTGGACCACACATGTAGTATTCACAATCTTCTGGTGCTTCATGGTCTTTCAAATATTCTTCGAAAAGAACATTATGGATAAAACCAGTTAAGCCATCCCAGTTATCTTCAGGTTGTGGATCAGATAAAGCAACATGCCATTGGAAGTTATCATTATCAGCCGCTAAGCCGTTATAATCATCTTCATAGAACATTTCGCGCTTAGAACGTGCACCATACCAGAAACTCATCTTACGTTTAGAGTTCAAACGTTTAAGTTGATCAAAGATGTGAGAACGCATTGGCGCCATACCAGCACCACCACCAATAAATACCATTTCATTGTCAGTTTCTTTAGCGAAGAACTCACCAAATGGACCTGAAATAGTAACCTTATCTCCAGCTTTTAAACTAAAGATAAATGATGACATTTTACCCGCAGGTAAATGTAAACGTCCAGGAGGCGGCGTAGCAATACGCACATTCAGCATAATAATGCCTTCTTCTTCTGGGTAGTTAGCCATAGAGTAAGCACGTAATGTATCAGTGTCTACTTTTGACTCTACGTCGAAGAAACCAAAATGGTTCCAATCACCACGGTACTGCTCATCAATGTCAAAATCACTGTATTTAACATGATGTGCTGGTGCTTCAATCTGAATGTAACCACCCGCTTTAAACGGCACTGATTCACCATTTGGAATTTGTAGTTTTAGCTCTTTAATGAACGTTGCTTTGTTATCGTTTGAGATAACTTCACATTCCCATTGTTGAACACCGAAGATTTCATCTTCAACTTCAATTTCCATGTCTTGTTTAACAGCAACTTGACACGCTAAACGACAACCAGTTCTAGCTTCACGTTTATTGATATGGCCTTCTTCAGTAGGAAGAATATCACCACCGCCTGAATGCACATCAACACGACACTGGCCACAAGTACCACCGCCACCACATGCTGAAGGAATAAAAATTCCTTGATCAGCTAATGCACCTAATAATTTACCACCCGCAGCAGTTTTCACTGCTTTTGTCGGATCGCCATTTATACTGATCGTTACTTCACCACTTGATACTAACTTAGATTTAGCAAATAAAATCACTAAGACTAAGGCAATAATTATCGCGGTAAACATCGATACGCCGAGAATAATTTCCATCGACTATTCCTTAAACTTCTCTAAGGGTGTAGCACACACGAATATGCATTACACCGACCAAATTTATAACGAAATACCACCGAAAGAAAGAAAGCCAAAAGCCATCAATCCAGCAGTAATAAATGTAATACCTAAACCTTTCAAACCGTTTGGCACGTCAGAATATTTCATCTTTTCGCGCAAACCAGCCATCAGAACAATTGCTAACATCCAACCGATACCTGACCCAACGCCGTAAACGACACTTTCGCCAAGCGTAAGGTTTTTCGCAACCATAAAGGAAACCGCACCAAAAATGGCACAGTTAACCGTGATTAAAGGTAAGAAGATGCCAAGCGCTTGATACAAAGCAGGGAAATATTTATCTAAAAGCATTTCCAAAATTTGTACTAACGCAGCAATAACCCCGATAAAGGTAATAAATGACAAGAAGCTAAGGTCAATTGATTCTTTCGGATCAGTAATTCCCATTAAACTATCTAGTGCACCCGGCGCTAAAATTGCTTGATAGATAACTTGGTTAGCAGGAACCGCTAAACCAAGTACTACAACAACCGCAACACCTAAACCAATCGCTGTGCTAACTTTCTTTGATACTGCTAAGAAAGTACACATACCTAAGAAGAAGCTTAACGCCATATTCTCAATGAAAATGGTCTTAACAAAAATACTTAAATAATGTTCCATGATTAATCTTCCTCAACTTGTTCAGGTTTCCACTGGCGAATTGCCCAGATAATTAAACCAATAATGAAGAATGAACTAAATGGTAATACTAATAGACCATTACCTTGGTACCAGCCGCCATTTTGAGTAAGCTGTAAAATTTCAACACCAAAGATGGTGCCAAAACCTAATAGTTCACGGAAGAAAGCAACGACCATTAATACAGCGCCGTAACCTAAACCATTACCAATACCATCGAGGAAACTCACACCTGGCTTTTCTTTCATAGCAAAAGCTTCAGCACGGCCCATAACGATACAGTTAGTAATGATTAAACCAATGTAAACCGATAATTCTTTCGATAACTGGTAAGAAAAGGCTTTTAATACTTGGTCAACAACAATTACTAATGAAGCAATAATCGCCATTTGTACGATAATACGTACGCTTGACGGTATTTGATTACGAATAATTGAAATAAACAAGTTAGAAAATGCGGTTACCATAACAACGGCAAGCGTCATTACTAACGCATTGGCCATTGAACTTGTTACAGCAAGCGCTGAACAAACACCTAGTACTTGTAAAGCAATTGGGTTGTTATCAACGACAGGTCCGAAGAGGACTTTTTTAGTATCTGAAGACATTAGTTCAATCCTCCATTACGGAATTTAGCAATAAAAGGACCATAGCCTTCATCGCCTAACCAAAAGTGTAAAGTACGTTCAACACCATTACTGGTTAATGTTGCTCCAGATAAGGCATCAACACCGTGAACATCACCTTGCTTAGCGCCACCTTTAACAAGCTTAATAGCGATATCGCCTTGCTCATTAAACATTTTCTTACCTGGCCATAAGGCTTTCCATTTAGGGTTAAGCACTTCTGCACCTAATCCTGGAGTTTCCTTAAGGTCAGAGTAAACAACACTTTGCACTGTATTGAAGTCAGGTGACAAACCAACAAAACCATACATAAGATCCCATAAACCGGCACCTACAATAGGAAGTACTATGGTATCTAATTGACCTTGTTCATCTTTAACTAAATAAATAACGGCACGGTCAGCACGACGGCTAAGGCCTGCAATATCATTCGTTGGTTTAGTACTTTTCGCTGAGTCGCGAGAGTCTGAACGTTCATCAAATGTATTAACATCACCTTCAATAACTGAACCTGTTTTCAGGTCAATCATTTTAGCGATAACACGATTGTTATACGTACCAACAATATCTTTGCCTGCATCAGCTAATAAGCCGGAAGCTTCAAGAATTTTAGTTTGCTTATCAAGCAGTTTGTTTGCTGTTTGAAGTGGTTTTAAACCAACCGCGGCAATAGATACCAAGGCAGCACACACTAAACAGATAACTAGGACAAAACCTACTGTTTTGCCAAATGTTTCTTTATTACTAGACATTACGTGCAAGCCTCCGTTTGATATTGCCTTGTACTACAAAGTAGTCAAACAATGGTGCAAACAAGTTAGCGAATAAAATAGCTAACATCATACCTTCTGGGAATGCTGGATTAACAACACGAACTAATACCACCATCACGCCAACTAAAGCGCCAAACCAGTATTTACCTGTATTGGTAAACGAAGCAGAAACAGGGTCAGTCGCCATAAACATCATACCAAATGCAAAACCACCAATAACTAAGTGCCAATGCCAAGGCATAGCGAACATAGCATTAGTTTCACTGCCAATCGCGTTGAATAATAATGACGTTAGAACCATACCGCCAAACACACCTAATACGATGCGCCAAGAAGCAATACCTTTATAAAGGATGTATGCACCACCCAATAAAATAGCAAAAGTAGATACTTCACCTACAGAGCCGGGAATAAAGCCCCAGAATGCATTCCACCAATCAGCATTTACTGAATAATCAACTAAACCTTGGCCAGCTGAACTCAACATAGTTGCGCCAGAAAAACCATCAGCAGCAACCCATACCGCATCACCAGAAATTTGTGCTGGGTAAGCAAAGAATAAAAACGCACGACCCGCTAATGCTGGGTTTAAGAAGTTTTTACCTGTACCACCAAAAATTTCTTTCGCGATTACGATACCAAAAGTAATACCAATGGCTACTTGCCATAAAGGAATACTAGCCGGTAGGATTAGAGCGAATAAAATAGAAGAAACGAAGAAACCTTCATTCACTTCATGTTTACGCACTGCGGCAAATAATACTTCCCAAAAGCCACCAACTATAAAAGTAACGGCATATATAGGTAGGAAGAACATAGCACCATAGAACATCATATCAAATGTGCCAGAGCTAGCAGTTAAAGAACCACCTAATAAGCTGAATAAATCAACCTGCCAAGATTGTGGTAAGGCATAACCAGCAGCTAATGCATCAACCGCTTGGTAACCGATGTTATACATACCAAAGAACATGGCAGGGAAAACAGCTAACCATACAGTGATCATGATACGTTTTAAGTCGATGCTATCACGAACATGAGTTCTACCTTTATTCACATAACCTGGAGTGAATAAACCGGTAGCAACTGCTTCATAAAGAGCAAACCACTTTTCTTGTTTACCGCCTTTTTCAAAATGCGGCTCAATATCTTCAATAAACTTTTTCAAGCCCATGACTAACCTTCCTTTTCGATTGTGGTTAGGCAATCACGAAGAATTACACCGTAATCTGTTTTGCCGGGGCAAACAAATGTACACAGTGCTAAATCTTCTTCGTCTAGCTCTAAGGCACCTAGTTGTTGCGCGCCGTCGGTATCACCAGAACAAATATCGCGTAAAAACAAGGTAGGTAAAATATCTAATGGCATAACACGTTCAAAGTTACCAATTGGTACCATGGCACGTGAGCTACCGTTAGTCGTTGTAGTCATATTAAACAATTTGCTCGGGAAAAAGTGCGACATATACGCACGAGTTACAGAGAACTTGTTTGGACCTGGGTACATGTAACCAATAAATTCTTTTTCACGACCTTCAAGAATTAAAGATACTTGTACGTTATAACGACCTAAATAGCCGTGAACTGCACTCGCCGTTGACCCCATTAATAATGAGCCAGAAACAACGCGCAATTCACCTTCAACCGTTTCACCTGCTGATAATTCAGCAGTACTAGCACCTAAAACCGTACGTACTAAACGTGGGTTAGTGGCAGCTGGGCCGGCAAGTGAAATAATACGAGTATTATCAATCTCACCTGTAGTGAATAATTTGGCAAAGGCAATCACATCTTGATAACCAATATGCCAAACAAATCTTTCGGCACTAGCTGATTTCAAGAAGTGGATATGCGTACCTACAAGACCTGCAGGATGCTTACCAGCAAATTCAGTAACTGTTGCATTGCTATCTACAGGGATATTTGCCCCTGGTGCTTTGCTAACAAATACTTCACCACTT
>OJIR01000579.1_pt1 | contig 11414 bp, 7 predicted proteins | sample 1595711 | NCBI WGS metagenome assembly OJIR01 (sample SAMN05416846, study PRJEB24817) | seawater metagenome | isolation source: Sea water | place: Canada:Atlantic | collected 2013-07
CAAAGATCTTCAGGATTATTTGAATGTAGACGTGAGAAAGGTACTTCTGGCACCAGGTCGCTGCTTTCAAAGACAACGTTACGGTGCAGGTTGCCCCGATCATCGGATCCAGTGGTATATTCGTAGGCAACAAACGTGGTGAAGCGACCCGGATCATTGAACATATCCGCAGCCTTTACTGTGTCTGCCCAAGCTCGGCGGGTAATAGCCAACGTTTCCTCAGCTTCGATATCACCATCAATAATGCCTGGCACTAAACCGGCCAAAAGCTTGGTGAAGCTGCTCAACCGATCAGGCAAACTCCAACGATCCATATTATCTGGTGCATTCAGATCATGTATCACCTTGGTGAAAGGATACTTAGACAGTTCGCTACCGGTATCGGCAGCTACTGGCGCCACGCCCATAAACATTGCGTGATCGGTGACACCATAAAAATCTAGCGGCTCGCTTAACTGCATGTCATAACCGGAAGGATGCTTAATGGCTTCGCCCTGAGCAAAGCGATAGGCATCATACGGTGTGGCCAAGGTGCCAAATGCATAGGCGTCAAATGAATAAGTTGTGTGCACGTGCAAATCACCGAAGTAGGCATTGCGCTGAGGGTTAGCAGCAACCCGTCGGTCAATAACAGTGTGGTCCGTTGCAAACACAGCTTGCCCCAACGCCCCAGCGACCTGAGTCTGGTCTAACGGTGTAGTCCTTTCACAACCGGCCAACAATAGGCCTACAAACAATGCACAAAATGGTCCAGTGCACTGTCTTAATCCCAATCCTTCGAATGCCATTTTTTTCATGCCTGTCCCCCAATTAATGGAAATCATTGTGAATCACCAATCGCTTTGTGGCAACGCAAACACCGTGAAAGGCCGGCCTAAAAAGGCCTATGGGGTGTGCTGCTGCATTTTTTTACCTAGGCCATTACGAACTGCTCGAACGGACCGGCGAATTCGCGGTGATGATTATCTAAACGCGCGTGCAAATCCGCCAGCAATTTATAACTACAGAAGCGGCATTGGGGAGATTTGGTTCTGCGTACCTGTCTAGTAGTAAGAGCATCCCGTTAGCGAAAACATCAACTCAGCCTAAAACTGGTCAAACATCCTACACGCCCCAGCCATATCAGTTACCACAAGATCCAAATTGGCTGGTGCCAAATTTGCAGTACTCTGCAGCAAAAGCCCCTTCAGCACGCCAGCTGCATCAATTGTCATGTCGCCATCGATGACCGCCTTACTTAAAGCATTAGCAGCTTGCTTGAGCAGCACCTTAATCTGTCGAATATCTGTGTGGATAGCAGCCAACTCAGTAGTTTGACTTAAGGTACTGGCATTGGCTGCGCGTGCCTGTGCAGCGCAGATAGCATCACGAGCGAGTAGGTCTAAGCGAATGGGCTTATAACGCGCAATACCGCCGGTAATATCCTGCGTTAGCTCGGGATAAATGGCTTTGCCTACGGCACGCCTTAGGGGCGAATGAGCGACGTAAATACTGCCGTCGGCCGCGACAATGCTCATGGCCAATGAATCCTCTCGGCCTTCTGCAAAGTAGCGTAGCTTTCCTGTTTGTCGATCCAGCAGCCCCATACCAACATGTAGCATCAGGTTGGAACCCAGCAACGACTTGCCGCCGCCGATGCCAATCACCACACCGTTAGCTGTAATCGTCGCGGTTAACGAATTTGTTTGTTCATCGACATTGGCATACCCATCAAACCCCGTCAGTTCTGCCGCCCATGTCCGAGCACCGCTGTCGCCATTGTCCACCAATTGAATTACGTCTTTGCGGGTGACGGCGTACAGCTCATTATTATCTGCAGCCACTGAAATTGAACCGACCAACGGTTCGCCCACATCCGCACGCCATATTTCGTTTAACTCACTGTCTAGGGCAATAACATTGCCAAGGTTATCTGACACATACAGGCGCTGGCCATCTGCGCTTAGGGCGGGGGTTGAGCCAGTGCCTCCCTGAAAAGTTGCACGATTCAACATCTGAAATTCAAACCCGCCGTCAGCATCATCTGGGATACTAATTAGATCAAAGGCGTAAATCGCACCGATTTCAGATCGACCATCCTCGGTACCATCCTCGGCATCGTTCGCTGTTGCAGCTATATAAATTCGGCCACTTTTAGGATCAATACTGAAAAAATTAGTGACTAAGCCGCCACCACCGTAGATATAGCTTACGGCCGAGGAGAATAAACTCAAACCGGCAGCATTCTTACCGAAGGCTTTATCCATCAGCGGGTCCACTCGATCTACGACAAACCCAGGAATTTTCGTACCATTACCGCTAACCGCAGGCGCACCGGGTACTTGCCCAATAGGCGCCACCAACTCACCTGTTCTGCGGTTGAAGGCAAATAGTTCTCCGGCCTTCGACACTGCGATCAGCGAATCTGTCGCCGGATGATAGTTGAAACTATGCACTTTCGAACCCGCACTCCTGCTAGGGTCCAACGGTGGTAGGCTTAAACCAGTAGGCACGCTCCAAATCGTTGAGCCATCTGGTCTCAAAGCCATCGCACGCGCATAACCAATAATGTAAATAATCTGCGCGCCAGGGTTGTCAGGGTCGTTCAATATGAACGCGGGACTGGCAGAATGCATTGCATCGTCCGCGGTTATCGCCCAACGGCGTACACCGGTTTGGGCGTCGAGTGACACCAACACCACACGTTCGCCGTGGTAGAACTGTGGACTAAAATACAAATTGCCTTGGTTATCAAAGAGCGGTCCGTTACCGATGAAGTAGGACGGCTCCGCAACCCAGTCAAGTTCAAACATCGGCGCAGCAACGCCCCACACGCTGTCCGAATTCGCCACGCCCACATGAATGGCATTAAAAGTATCCGGCTCTGGAATAACATCGTAACTGTGGTTTGCGGTTGCGCGCGCGCCAACTGGTTGCCATTGAGTTTTTTCAGGAGGAGCAAAAACCTTAGGGTTGTGGGGGCGTGTATCATCAACAAAGATTTTGAAAACCCCAAAACCAACAACCGCAACCAGTAACAAACTGAGCACTTTCCGAGTATTCATTTTCAAGATTCCTATTATTGACCTTCACCACTTTATCAAACCGGTAGAGAGCAGACACCGCTGTTTACGGCGTCCACCCTAGAGGATTTTCTGCTTCGCCAGAGCGCGGCCACAAAGCCAAAAATGTAGGGAACCCCAGAGGCCTACAAGCGAAAAGTAGGCCAGCGCCACACTTAGAGCATCCTCACCATAAAGAGGGTTGAGCAAATCACTTAACACACCTACTAGTAAAGGACCGAGGCCTAAGCCAATGAGGTTGAGGCAGAGCATCTTAACCGCCGATGAAACTGCCCGCATTTGTACCGGTGACAAGGTTTGCACCATGGCTATGCTGGGTCCAAGAAAACAATTACCGAGGAGACCCGGAATAATAAACAGTAACATCGCCGTAGTTAAATCGTCTGATAACAAACCCAAAACAAACAATGGTATGGAGATAAACGGCACAATGGCAAGCATCCACATGCCATATTGGAAACCCCGAATAGAAAGGCGATCAAACCACTTACCGGCGACCAGCGCGCCCACCGCACCCAAAATGCCAAACACACCAGCCATCATAACACCGGCCTGGGATTGACTCAGATCGTGTGCTCTGATGAAAAAAGTGGGTAACCACTGAGTAAGTCCATAAGACATCAACCCCGCCACAACGGAACCCGCAATGAGGTGCCGCATAGCAGGGTTGGCCCACATTGTGGCGGCAGTGGTAAATATGGGCGGTGGCGGTGGCGGTATTTCCGTTTCAAAGGTGCCCCTAGCTGGCTCACGCAGCAGTTTAGTCATAACGAGGGCCAGCAATAGGCCGGGGGCACCTACGGCCACCATGGCAACGCGCCAATTGTAAGCCTCGGCAATAAACCCGCCCCCAACAAAACCCAACATCATGCCAAAACTACCGCCTAGCATTAGCGTGGCCATGGCGAAGCCCCGACGATGAGCCGGAAAGTAGTCAGCAATGATTGAGTGACTTGCAGGGTTCACTCCCGCCTCACCAATGCCTACACCAATACGAAATAGCAGCAGGCTGACAAACCCGGCGGCTAGACCACTAAAGGCGGTCATCAAGGAGAAAATAACCAGACTGGCAATGATGATCCACTTACGACTGTATTGGTCAGATAAGCGCGCAATAGGTAGACCCATGGTGGCGTAGAACAAGGCGAATGAAATCCCACCCAACAATCCTAACTGGGTATCGCTCAGATCGAACTCTGCTTTTATATCGGGAAAGAGAATTGACAAAATCATCCTATCGCTTATCGACAGGGTGTAGGCCAACACCAACAAAAGCATAGCGGTGCGGTGACCTGCCAAGGGTTCAATGACTGTTTGCTTATTCATTGTGGCTTGTATCTTCAAGCGCAGCGCAGACCAAAAAATTTTGTGCCAATGCCTATTCCCAATTTCTATCAAAGCTCAGTATAGTAACCCTACACCTTCAAACAGGGTCATATTCGGACATGAATTTCGACTAAGGTGTTGAGTGACCATCAATAGCGATATGCACCAAGAGCGAGCCATGAGGACAAGTCAAATTCAGCGTGACGTGTTTACGCACCTAATAGCCGAGTTAAAAAAAGCAGGGGTTACTGCGGAACAACTGCTTCACCAATCGCAGTTAAGAGAACAAACGGCATCGAACTCAGATCAAACCTTAACGCCAGGCAACAACCCACTAATAACCCTAGAAACCGCGGTGACGCTTGCTGGCGACCCTACTCTGGCACTACGCTTGGGTCAGCAAATTGGCATTGAAAGTTACGGTACCTTCGGTTTTGCCTTGCTGAGTTGCGCAACCTTGAGAAAGTCCATTGAGCTATTGCTGCGCTACGGGAAGGTTTTTTTCAACCCAGGCTGGTTATCCCAGGATCATGACAAAGGCCTATTGCTTAGACTGGATCTAAATAGAGGCACGCCAGCGCAACAGCAAATAGTTGCCGAGCTGTGCTTTTCGCAATTGGCTAGCATCGGCAATTCTCTTTTTCGCCGTCACCTTGAGGGTGCGCAGATCAGCTTTTCATATGCCAAACCCGCTCATGCAAGCAGCTACAAAATGATATTGGGGGCGGAGATCACTTTCGACGCTGAACACAGTGAATTATTTCTACCGACACGCGTGCTCGAGACTGCCGTTAAAACAGCCAATATCTCAGACCATGTGATCTTTTATCAGCAGTGCGAGGAAATGTTGCTCGGTCTTGATAGAGTAGGAAAAACTACCGCCGATGTAAGACAACTACTGATTCAATCAGCTGGCGATTTTCTTACCATTGAACAAGTAGCCGAGCGTTTACATATTAGCCAGCGCACCTTACGGCGGCGCCTTAAGGCAGAATCTACCAATTTCAGATCTACCTTGGATGAGATCAGAGACTTACTTGCAAAGGAATATTTAGCTAAGACCGAGTTGACCGTTGCTGAAATTGCACACCTACTGGAATACTCGGAGACGGTGAACTTTCGGCGGGCATTTGTGCGCTGGAACGGTATTACGCCCAACAACTATCGCCAACACCCACACGGCTAAAACGGCTAAAACGGCTAAAACGGCTAAAACGGCTAAAACCCCAAGAACGTAAAGATACAACAAGCTGGCCGAATATGATTCCACCCCACTCTTTTGCCCAATGTATTGTTTGTTCTTTACCACCCCAAGAGAACAGACATGACAGTAATCACCAACGCTTCACGCATGCCTGAAGGCATGGCACTAGAAGCCCGGAATCTCAGGTTCGAACTAAGCCAACAACTGGCCAATGATTGGCTCGACAACGATCCGTTCAAGACTGCATTCTTTAACGCCCTAAGCATGACCTTCCCCGCTGGCGAGCGCTTTTTTATTGAAAGTGTTCGCCACTATAAGGATGAGATCAAAGACCCTAAGCTGCAAAAAGAGATGAGCGGCTTTTTTGCTCAGGAGGGCGTACATTCTCGAGAACACCGCAAATACAACAGGGTTTTGTGTGAACTGCGTGGTTACAGCCAGGAAAAAATGGAGGCCAGAACCGAGAAATTGGTGCAAAAAGGCAAAAAAAAGATGTCTCGTAAAGCTCAGTTGGCGGCAACCTGTGGCGTGGAACATCTCACCGCCATCCTTGCAAGTAAAATTCTCAATGGTTGGATGCTCAGTGATACTCCACGTCAAATACGGGACTTGTGGGAATGGCACTCCGCTGAAGAGCTAGAACACAAATCTGTTGCCTTCGATGTCTATACTCAGGTTGGCGGCAACTACAAGGCTAGGAAGCTAACACTACGGATATTTACCGTACACTTTATGCTCGACCTACTGGCAAACACCTTCTACATGCTGCGTAAAGACAAAAAGCTCTGGAAATTGTCTACGCTTCAAAGTGGCTTTAATTTTCTCTTCGCTAAACGTGGCGTATTTAGAGAATTGCGCAGCGATTATCTCAGCTATTTCGACCCCGACTTTCACCCCTGGGACGATGATAACAGAGACCTATTGGCGCGCTGGCAATCCCCTAAGGCCGCATGAACTGGGCTGCCGCCGAGGAAAGTAAGGTATGGTATGGCGACCTTATTACTCCACTAATGGGACCGAATATCCGTCAACCCATACCTTACAGTTTTTCCGACACCTTTCAGTTGGCAAAGCTGGTGCTTTCAACTCTCTTGCCAAACCAGATAGGTGACGACCAAGCGCGTTCCTGAATAGTGGTTGGCGAATCTGAGCGCGGCGTTTTACCTGCGCGTAACGCGTCCCATGTAGACCAGCGACAAACTGGGTTTTCCAACACGCGCACGTAATAAAATGCCTCTTGCCCTGGCATAAAGTTAGGATCTTGCCAAAGCGTTTTAAGCTCGCTGGCGCCAACGTTAGCTGTAGTTGAACAATCATTTAGACTCACTTGAGCACCATTATCTGGGCAGCGATGGGTTTGTGGGTCTACGCTTAAGCCATCGGAACACACCACGTCATAGACCTGTTCCCTATGCTCGCCCTTCTCTAACCAGCCCTTAATCACTTGCACGCGTTGCAGTTTGACAGTGTTGGGATCTGCTACCGCCCAGGTTAAAAACGTCGGTTGGCGCTCACCACTGGCTTGTAAGGTACCTCCCATCGTGACGCCAGTTTGATATGCACTTTTAACCAGATTCGGACTGACTATTTGTGCCTTATCGAGTTCGTAGCCGGCAAAGAAACGCACTTTGATCCGGGTACCACTGGTGGCAAATGTTTCCTTCCGCCGCAGCGCATCATAAATCGCCTCGCGGGTATTCTCTTCTGCCCAGACACCGGCAATGCCAGAAGCCCCCCAATATTTGTAGCCAGAAAAATTGAGGTAAGTTGCGCCGTCTACTTCTTCAGCCATATCTGGTGCAGCCAACTTGATCAGTGTGCCGTAAAGAAAACTTGCGGGTATAGAACCGCGTTTCTCCGCGCTGCTATCAAAGGAGCCAATTTTGCCAAAGTAATTATCTTCCTGAAGCGAAGCGGCGGCTGTATGAGTATCGCTAGAACCAATCACACCGAATTTATAGGGATTTGCACCGACACGTTCTTGCATTAACAACCCTCGCTGCCAGGCATTTCTAACATAGCTACCAGGCGGGTTGCTGAGTATCTTGGTGGAGGTACGTAAAGGGAAAATTTCGAAATTTGCCCACTCATCATTTTTGGATAGAAGCGGATGGGTCTCAGAAGTGCCTTTGACTTGGGTGATTTCTGCCAGAGGTTCATTGCGCAGGCGTTGCTCCGCATAATCCCTATCAATAGGTTTACCCGCCCAATCAATAAGCGGAAACATTGCACCGTTAGATCCGTTGCTGTTGTGAGGTATCGCTAGACTTTCAATGTCTTGTTTACGCAGCCAGTCCATCCAGTCCCATAAACCTTCGGGATTAATACTATTGAAGCGCGAGAACGGCACGGCAGGTAAGCGTTCGGTACTACGAAAAATTACGTTGCGATGAAGTGCTTCTCGCTCTGCTGTAGATGAAGTGAATTCATACCCTGCAAAGGTTGTAAACGTTCCAGGCTGGTAGGCCGCGTTTGCTGCTGCAACGGTTTTTGACCACGCAGATTTGCTGACATTATTAACCGTCGTGTTGTCGATCGTACCGTCAAGCAAGCTGATCACCACGTCGCTGACAAAGTTACTGAATACCTTGCTTCTTTTCGCCAGATCCAAGATGCCACCGTCAACTGATTCATTAATATCGTGATAGGGCTTGGCAAAATCGTACTTAGAGATTGGTGAACTGGTATCTGCCGCTTCATTGATCAAACCAAGAAAAACTCCATGATCCGTCACCGCGTAAAAATCGAGCGGTTGTGCCAACTGCACTTCAAATCCACTCGGATGCTTGATCGCCTCTCCCTGCGCGTAACGATAAGCGTCTTCCGGTGATGCTGTTGTACCAAAAGCAGAAGCATCGAAGGACAGCGTTGTATGAACGTGCAAATCGCCAAAGTAAGCATTGCGGTCAGGATTAACCTGCGGGCGTTTGGGCGCGGCATTAAACTCTTTCGACAAAGCCGGAAACGTTATCAACTCGTCACTTGCTGGGATAACCGTATTAGTCGAGCGGAAATATTTTTGCGCCTCAGTGCGCTTGTCTTTTGCTATTTGCTCATCAGAACAGGCGCCCACGGCAAAGCCTATGGAGACCAAACAAACAAAAGAGGTGATACGAAAATTCATACATTTACCTTGCTTGAAGCAAACTGCTCCGTTATGTATTGATCGAGGGTTAGCTTGTTGGGTCTAGCCAGATAGGACTGGTCCATGCTCGCTCACGTATGGTTGCCGGAACGCGTGCATCTGGCGTACGCCCCAAACGAATTGCGTCGTAACTGGACCAACGGCAAGTCGGATTCATCAGCACTCGCACGTAATAAAAGGCACTCTGGGCCGGATCGTAGTCAGGGTCGCGCCATAACGTTTTCAGTTCATTAGCACCCGAACCTGCACTAAAGGTGCAGGTGTTAAGGTCGACACTGGCGCCGTTGTCCGGGCAGCGCCCAGTTGCGGAATCTACTTTCAGCCCATCAGCGCAAGCGATATCCACCACCTTCTCGTGCGTTTCGCCCTGAGTGTCGATCCAACCTTTAACCATTTGCACTCGTTGCAGAGGCGCGTCCATTGGGTCACGCGTTGCCCAAACCAAAAAATCAGGAGACGATTGGTTAGCACTCTGCGCGCGCAGCTCGCTGCCCATTGGTACAGCATCAGATATTAAGGGCCTATATGCATTGGCATTTTTCAACGCAGCTTCATCAAAATCCCAACCGGCATAAAAACGCACCGCCATGCGCGGGCCAGATGTCGCGTAGGTTTCACGGCGAGCAAGCGCGTCAAAAATAGCTTCGCGGGTATTTTCAGGCGCCCAAACAGCTGCAAGACCGCCCGAAGTATGGAATTTAAGAATCGACTTATAAGCCTTTGCTTCCGTACCGCCTCGCAAACGCCGAAGAGCAGGGGAAGTGACCGCACCCACCGCACCGGGAAAATCCCATTCTTCCACATCGCCAGGGTTAGAATTATGGCTGTCGGTGGCAGCAATAAAGCCCACTTGCAGAGGGTTAAATCCCAACGCTTGATCAAGTTCCAACCCCACCTTGAGCCCTTGACGAACAAATCCTGTGGTAAACGCACAACCTGTTAACTGACCGGGCAGGCAAGGATCAAGCACTTGTCCAAAGCCGCACTCTTCATCTGTAGCGCCAACACCAAGTGCACATTCCTGCGCGCCCTTGACCTGATATATTTCTACCAGCGGCTCGCGCCTTTGGCGCATCAGCCAGTCGGCCTCATCATATTCGCGGCCGTCCCAAGTGAAACGCGAATAGGTTAACCCCCATGCTTTGTTGGGGTTATGCGGTATGGTCAAAAAGTCACAATTTTTGCCACAACTCGCTTCAAGACCTTTCCACAGTTCAATAGCGTTAGGCACATCAAAACTCGAAAGAGCACGTTCAGGCACAGTATTAGAGCGGAAAATCACATTGCGATGATGCTTACCTTGATCGGGCAGTCCGGGCGAATACTCGTAGCCAATTAACGTGGTCAATTCACCCGGCTCGTAGTACTCGTCAGCAAGTTTTATATAACGCGCCCAATCAGTGGTGGCGTTATTGTAGCAACGTTCAAGGGCGCCATCGCCAATTTTACAGGTAGGAAAAGCGCCAGGTTTAGGGGGTTGCCGGGTGGTCTGTTGGTAGACACCTACAGGTTTCGATGGATCACCAAGGTCTGCGGTACCACGAATATTGCCAACCAAAATTCTAAAAATCATCGGGTTTTGCATATTGGCCAGCCAACAGGCAAGGTCCTCGCCGACGGACAAATCCGGATTGTCGCAGTGGGCACGAGTACCAAAACCTTCGGCATGATCTGTAATAGCCACAAAGTCCAACGGGCGACTCAGCTGCATAGTCTCGCCACCCGCCGTGGTTAACGGCATCCCTTTAGCAAAACGATAAGCATCTTCAATACCCAGCGTATTACCAAAAAGACTGGCATCAAAACTTTCAGCAGTGTGGACGTGCAGTTCACCCCAATATAGATTCATATTGGGGTTCGGCGCTGCCTGATAAACCGCAGCCCGAGGAGCGGGTAACGCGATCTTACTGTCATCTTGCAGTGCCAGATCAAGCGCTGCTGCTTCCGGCCCGAATCTCTCAGCACCGTCCTGCAAGGGAATGACAATCTTAACGGTGAACACACCGACCAGCACAAGCAAGATAACTAGAAAACCTAAAACAACTTTTTTAAACATAAGTAACCCCGTGCTTTTGCTCAAACGTTTTCCAGCCCGTCGACATGCCCATAGCTTAAGCTTTGAACCTAATCGTAACTATAGTAGGGGGTAGAGATGAAGAGAAATCATATTCGGCCAACTTTGGCACGCCCCCTCTTTCCTCTTTTTGCGGCTCTCATCCATGAGTTTGCAAAGGCAATAAGGTGCTTTAGCTGCCAGAGAACGAGGGCGGGTACCTGCACCAACAACGGGTTGAGAAACAGCAGTGGACAGATAGAAATGCGATACGCGTTATGCCTACACCTCAGAAAGGGATTCATGACGGCATAAGGCGAGATGGCGGCGGCCGGACTGAATTGGCCACCGCACTTCTTGCGTTACTTTTGCGTTACTTTTTGCGTTAGTTAGTCTTCAAAGCCTAAGAAGGAAGTTGCTTCTGCAACACTTCTGCGCTCGGAAACTACCGCGTTGGCGGGGAAACTGTCATCTGGCCAGCCCAGCGCAACAGCCTTCATGATCACCTGATCGTCAGCGATATTTGCATGCTCGCGTACCACTGGCGACTGCATAATGCCCTGGCTGTTAATCACCTGTCTCTTATACACATCTCCGAGCCCACGAGACGGACTCCTATCTCGT
>OJIR01000583.1_pt1 | contig 11263 bp, 9 predicted proteins | sample 1595711 | NCBI WGS metagenome assembly OJIR01 (sample SAMN05416846, study PRJEB24817) | seawater metagenome | isolation source: Sea water | place: Canada:Atlantic | collected 2013-07
GGCAGCGTCAGATGTGTATAAGAGACAGATTCAAATGCCCTACTGCGGTAAACACAAAAGGCACTTGTTGCTGGCTTTCAACACCCTGCTTGTCTCGCACACATAGTTGCCAGGCTTTACTCTCTTCCTGCCAAGTCATCTTAAAGACTTCTGTATTTAATCGTGTTTTTGCATAAATACCGTACTCTTCGGCAAGGTTGCAGATGTAGGCATAAAGCTCATCACGCTTAGAGTAAAATGAAGTCCACTGGTGATTGGGTGCAAAGGAGAAAGAGTAGAAATGGTTTGGCGTATCTACACCACAATCTGGATAGGTATTTTCATACCAAGTACCGGCTAAAGAGTCGTTCTTCTCGATCAATTCGAAATCAATACCCAAACGTTTTAGTTGAATGGCCATACACAGACCAGACAGACCACCGCCGATAATGACCGCTTTAGATTCTTGCATGGCTGTGGCCACACTATCTTGGGTGCCACTGCCTTCGGACGCCGAGGCATCCGCCCATTGCACTCGGCTAATAGCCGAGTCAGTGAAGCCCATATCTTCTAGCATCATGGGTATGTAATCACTGGGCACAGGCTCGCCCACCAAAGTGGAAGCCATTTTTTCTAGAAGCGCATCGCTGGGTATAGATGACGGCTTGGGCACAGCACCGTTCGTATCAAGAAAGTCGCCAACAATGGTAACGGCTGTCTCTATAATTTCTTGCTGACGCGCCTCCGACATTTTGCGTATGCCGTCAATATCCCCGCGAGAGGGTTTTTGCTGATTATCCAACAATGCCATGTCCCCGGTAATGTGGGCCATGGTCACCAATAAGGTGGGAATGTTGGCGCTGGCTAATTTCTCGCGCAGCTCATTTCTATTTATTTTTTTTAGCGACACAACTCAATCCTTAAACATTCAACTACTATTCAACTTATGCTCAACTACTGCTCAACTTTTACCCAAGCAATAAAAATCGGCAAACCACCGCGGGGCTAATACCGTGGGTTCACTAGGACTACAGTTACTGTAAACCGTTAGAAATCTCAAAGGCTTGAGCCGTTTGTTTCTGCAAGTCTGGTGACAGCAAGTATTCAGCAGCTGTCATGGCCATTGCCTTAGCGCCGTCCAATGCCGCTGCATCGCCTTTTTCCGAGCGTGCCCACTTGGCAAACTCTGGGTTGTGAATCACCACGTTAGGCGGCGCAACAGCCAGCATGGGATGAATTGAGGGTAATCGATAACTGACATTACCCATATCCGTACTGCCAGCACCAAACTTACTGCCTTGGTCCATAGGCAAAAATTCACGGCCTAAAGTCTCTGCGTGAAATTGAAATCTATCCGCCAACGGCCAGTTTGTGTTCAAGTCCAAATAATCTACATTGGCCCAATTCACTTCAACCGTACAACCACTGCCGGTAGCACCGGCTTCAAAACAAGCTTGAACACGGGGCTTCAAACGCGCCAGTGCCTTCTCATCGGCGGCCCGAACATAAAACTGCCCCACTGTGCGATCTGGGACAATATTTGGTGCTTGGCCGCCTTCTTCAATAATGCCGTGAATGCGCTCAGTAGACTTAATGTGCTGACGCAAATTAGAAATAGCTTGGTAGGCCAGCAGCAGACCGTCCAAAGCGTTGACCCCTTTGTGCGGCATGGCAGACGCGTGAGACGCTTTACCGTGGTAGACCACCTCCACTTCAGCAATACATATACTCGGCATGGTGCCTAAGTTGACCCCGGCCGGGTGAATCATCATGGCCGCATCGACGCCTTCAAAGGCACCGGCACGAGCCATCAACTCTTTACCGCCACCCCGCTCTTCAGCCGGCGTACCAATCATGCGAATTCGTCCGGGCAACAGCGCAGACACAGCGTTCAAGCCCATCGTCGCGCCGAGGGCAGCCGTGGCTATAAGGTTGTGGCCACAGGCATGGCCGATACCCGGCAGTGCGTCATATTCTGCGAGAATAGCCACTGTGGGGCCAGCGCCAAGGCCATTGTCAAAAGACGCCTCAAACGCCGTATCAAGGGTGAATACCCCGGTTTCAGTCTTTAAACCAAAGTCATTCAACGACTGCGTCAGCGTTTGGCACGCAAAATGCTCTTTAAATGCTAACTCTGGTTTGCCGTGAATGGCGTGGGAAACATCTAACAGCTTAGCCGCATGTTCATCCACCGCCGCTTTGATGGCTTGATATATTTTGTCCGACATAGTTTGCCTCGTTGTGTGCCTAATTTACGCCAAGCGACGATCTAGTAGTCTATCGTTCATCTGTTTGCTACCCGTGCTCTGCCTTTGTATTACCTAAAAACTGCAGAACGGAGCACCCAATACTACTGGCATAAGTCCACTCTTGCAGCATTAGACTTTTGATCGAATTGCATACAGGCACTGGGGAGAAATCACCCCAAAAAGGCAAATATTTTGCCCGTAGCCCAGCCAATCCAATCCTGCATCTGTTACTTTATCCCCTCTGTTTTGATCGTGTAATTGGGGAGTGGGGAATGTTAGTCAATATAGATAGATACCAAATGGCCGTGGCCGACAGCGACGCCTGTGTCCAAGCCTGGCAACACCTCTTGGGGGCCGAGCTTGCGGGTACAGACGAAATCCGCCACCTCAACGCAACCAGAACACGCCTACGCCTAGGTAAAGGTTTTATTGAGGTTCTTCAGCCTCAAGGGCCAGGTGTAGTAGCAGACGCCGTGGCAGCTCGCGGATCACACTTTTTTGCCGCTGGTGCCTCTACCAACGATATGTCCGGTGTTGCCGCTCAATTGGCAAAATTTACTGACAACGTGCTGACCGAATCTGGCCAAATGTACGTGTTAGGCGCAGATGTTGGTATTCCGGGTCTGCGTTTGGTGATCAGCGAACATGAAGACAGACCTAGTATTGGCGCAATTGATTACATCTACGAGGCCACTCTGCTGGCAGCAGACGCCCAGCAACAAACCGAGCGTTTTGCTGAGGTGTTCAACTTGGACGCGCAGTCTTTTGTCAATATTGATTCACCACGCTTCGGCTATAACGGCACGCTGACCCTCTTTAAAGAGCGCGAACTACACCGCTTTGAGGTCATTAGCCCGATTAATCCTGAAACGACAATGGCGCGCTTTTTCCAAAAAATTGGGCCGTGTCTTTACATGGGCTTTGCCGAGACCAATGAGCTTTGGGACATAGAGCAAAGAGCCAAAGCAGGTGATTTGGGTATGACCATCGACCGTCCAGATGAGCGCAGCGAGGCGCTGGTTGCAGATCAAATTTGGCTGCACCCAGCAACACTGGGCGGCATGATGCTGGGCCTTTCGCGGCCCTCAATGGCTTGGTCTTGGTCTGGCAGCCCTGAGCGCGTGACGACGGTTGCCTAAAAAAACGGTATTCACCAAAATTTATCCAAACACCTAAATCCATAAAAGGGAGAACACTATGGAAATGATGAATAGAGTCGCGGTAATTACCGGCGGCAGTGGCGGCATTGGAAAAGCCATGGCCAAAGCGTTTTTAGCCGAAGGCGCAAAAACTGTGGTACTTGCAGATTTAAACGCTGACGCCGTTAACGCTGCCGCTGTTGAGATTGGCTGCTCAGGCAAAACTTGCGACGTAACCAATGAAGCCCAAGTTGCAGCCCTTGTTAATGAGACCATTGCGGAGCATGGCAAAATCGATCTATTTTGCTCTAACGCTGGTGCTGGCGGAGCGGGTCTTCTCACTGACGCTGAGAACGAAGTTTGGCAAATGCAGTGGGAGCTTCATGTGATGTCTCACCTTTACGCTGCAAGAGCCGTTTTACCCAGCATGATTGAGCGTGGTGAAGGTTACTTACTGAACACCGCCTCAGCAGCTGGTTTGCTGGCGGCTATTGGTACTGGCCCGTACACGGTGACCAAGGCTGCCGCAGTAAAAATGGCTGAATTTTTATCTATTACTCACGCCGACGATGGCATTAAAGTTTCTGTGTTATGCCCCCAAGGTGTGAATACGGCTATGGCACCTAGAAGCCTAGGCGATGGACAAACAGACGGCATTATTGAGCCTGAAGAATTGGCGCAATGTGTGGTGGACACCATTAGGGAAGAACGCTTCTATGCCCTACCGCACCCAGAAGTTGAAGAGTACGTAAGGCGTAAAGGCGACAACATCGACAGATGGTTGTTGGGTATGCAACGACTGCGCAAGCGTTCAGTCGACGGCAGCTAGCAGCGCGCGGCTGTGATAAAGCGCGACGCTATCTGCTAACGCAAATTGCCATAAAAAAAGCCCAACAATTGTTGGGCTTTTTGCTTTCTGATCTTTTACTTTCTGGTCTTTTTGCCTTCAGATCTTTTAGCTTCCGAATTGCCGAGTTTGAAGCGCTGCATCCACAGCGCGTAACCGACAAACTAACCAGATCAATGCTTAAGATCAAAATTTAACATCAAAGCTTAAGCACAAAGTCCGCCGTCAATAATCAGCTCAGTGCCGGTCATGTAACGAGACTCATCACTGGCTAAGAAGAGTACGCCGTTTGCTATATCAATTGGATACCCAAGCTGACCTGTAGGTACGGCGCCTTCAGCCATGTTGTCCAGATCAAACGTATTCAATCCTGCTTCCTGCAGTTCAGGATTAATTTTATCCCAAATAGGTGTGGCAATAATGCCAGGGTGAACTGAGTTAACTCGGATCGGCCATCTGTTTTGCGCGCACTCTAAAGCCACGCCTTTGCTGAATATTCTCACCCCGCCCTTAGTTGCATTATAAGCGGACAGCATTGCAGCGCCCTTAATGCCAGCCACCGAAGAAATATTGATAATAGAACCGCCGTCTTCAGTGTCGCGCATGACAGGTATGCAGTGTTTAACGCCCATAAATACGCCGTCTAAGTTAATGGCCTGCTGGCGCTGCCACTCGCCTAAAGTCATATCTACAATACTGCCGCCAATACCAATACCGGCATTATTCACCAACACATTCAATCCACCATAAGCGGCTTTAACATGCGCAACAGCGGCTTCCCACTCAGACTCGCTGGTTACATCATGGTGTAAATAGGTAGCCGTACCGCCATCGGCAACTATACTGGCAACAGTCTGCTGTCCCATCTCATCCTGCACATCGGTCACCAGAACACTGGCACCTTCTCCTGCCAAACGGGCTGCGCAAGCTGCGCCAATACCTGAAGCGCCGCCAGTTACCAGTGCGATGCGCCCTTTTAGCCGTCTGGCTTGAGTTTCTATCAACATATAATTTCTCCTTAATTGAATAGGTTTAGTCGCTGTGCGACGAATAAATTAGAGGGTGCTCTACTAAAGGTTAAGCGTGCACCCTCGAAAAAGTGTTAACGAGTTAGGCTGGTATAAACACGGTTTATAAAACCCGCTGAAGCACTCTCGGGGCCATAGATTTGGTCGAAATCTTCTGCCGTGATTTTGGCCTCCACCACTTCCTCTAACGATTTGCCGTCGGCAATCATTGCCGCAACTCGGTCACGCACCGTTGTCAGCATGTATATGTAACGCGCTAATGCCTCAGAATCTGTAATTGGACCATGACCGGGAATGACAATGGCGTCTGGACCAATGGCATCGAGGGTTTTCTGGCAGAAGTTGATCATGCCGTTTATGTCGCCACCACTGTCTACGTCAATAAATGGGTAGCCAGAGTTATTGAATACATCGCCTAAGTGCACTGCATTATATTTGCGAAAATAAACCGCAGAGTCACCAGTTGTATGGGCTGGAGAAAAGTGCATAAGGTCCACTTGACCGCCGTTAAATTGAATCTGCAAGCCGTCATCGTAGGTCAAAGTAGGTAACGCAACTTCTGGGTAGGCCTGCTGGCGATACTTGGCAACCACCAAGTTGACTAAGCCGCCTTTTGACATGTCAGCGCGCGCCTTGGCATGGGCAACAATGGTTGCGCCCTTGGGGCCAAGCACATTATTGCTTTCCGCGTGGTCAAAGTGCCAGTGCGTGTTAATGGCGTAATCTATGCCATTGCCGCCAATATCTTGAATGGCCTTCTCGATCTTATCCATCACCTGAGGAAACTGGTTATCGACAATCATAACGCCGTCATCGCCGACTAAAACGCCGATATTGCCGCCCACACCAAACAGCACGTAGAGTCCGTCTGCTACTTTTTCTGTGGTGATCTCAACATTCTCCATATCCCAGCCAAAGGCTTGAGCTATTTGCTGGAGGTTAAGCACACCCTCTTCGCTCACCGCCGTTTGCCCATTTTTGTGACCATCCGCGTGAGCGGCAAGTGCAAACGACAGCAACAGCGCCATGCCTACTTTTATCGTGTTCATTTTCCATCTCCTCTCTCGAACCTCTATCTTCTGCGAAAACTCAGCCGATGTCCCTACCTTTATTTGCACAAAAAATGCACGGCCCAGCAAAAACCATCTCATCCAAATACTTGCTGTATATCCAGATCACAGGTAAAACAGATGGCCTCAAATAAGTAATATCAAGAGAGAAAAATGAGCGAAGCAACAGATTTAGACAGCGATCTATTTGAACTGGCAATGTCCGATAAAGCCCAGCCACTTATGGACGCAGTAAAGAAACATATAGCAGAAAACGTGGAACCCATTACTGAAGAGTTCTATGCGTTGGAAGAACAAAAGACCGACAGATGGTCTTGGCATCCGCGACAGCTTGAGTTACTTGAGGGCGCAAAAAATAAGGCCAAAGAATCTGGTCTGTGGAACTTCTTTCTACCTGATTCGGACACTGGCGAGGGTTTGAGTAATTTGGACTACGCCTACATTGCAACCGAGCTCGGCAAGGTGCCACTGGCCTCAGAAACACTGAACTGTAGCGCCCCTGACACCGGCAACATGGAAGTATTGGAACGCGTGGGCACGCCTGAGCAAAAGGAAAAATGGCTCAAGCCTCTACTGAATGGCGAGATTCGTTCAGCCTACGCCATGACAGAACCGGGCCTGCCTTCTTCGGACGCAAAAAACATCAGCACCAGTGCCGTATTAGACGGCGACGATTGGGTCATTAACGGCGAAAAATTCTATATTTCTGGCGCGGGTGATCCACGCTGCAAGATCATGATTACCATGGTGCGCACCAGCCCAAATGCGGCCCCTAGCAAGCAGCAGTCGCAAATACTGGTGCCCACAGACACACCAGGAGTAGAGATCCTTGAGGGCATGCAGGTATTTGGTCAAGACCACGCGCCGCGGGGGCATATGCACATCAAATTTACGGATGTACGTGTACCCAAGGAAAACATATTGCTGGGCGAAGGCCGAGGTTTTGAGATCTCACAGGTACGCCTAGGACCAGGCAGAATTCACCATTGCATGCGCTCAATTGGTAAAGCTGAAAAGGCGCTAGAGTTGATGGTTAAGCGTTCGGCTACCCGCACGGCATTTGGCAAGCCAATTGCTAAATTAGGTAAAAATCTAGAGGTGATTTCGCGCGCTCGGATTGAAATTAACGCAATGCGTTTGGCGGTTCTGCAAGCGGCTAAAGCCATGGACGTGCTGGGTAATAAAGAAGCCCGAGTCTATGTGAGCGCGGTCAAAGCCATGGTCCCTGAGAAGGTTTGCCTGATCATTGACCAAGCCATTCAAATGCATGGTGCGACGGGAATTTCCCAGTGGACTCCACTGGCTTCCATGTACGCAGACCTTAGACACCTGCGCTTTGCAGATGGCCCAGATGAGGTCCATCACATGGTAGTAGGCCGCTCTGAACTGCAGAAGTACGATCTTTGGTAGCGATAGAGTAGAGCTGGAGATATAGATAGAGCGCAGTTAAAGCTGAGTGAGCACTCAGCTTTGGCTCAAGGCAAAATGGGAAATGGCAAAAGCCCGGTAGCAAATTTTGTTACCGGCCTTTTTTGTCCCTTTTGGTTTTTTAGCCTTTTCGAAACCCCTTCTAACCAAACAACTCTAACCGGGCAAAATCGCCGTTGAGTACCGTATCTGCCTTCACACCTAGCCAGTCTTCTATCACCGATGCATAAACCTGCCTGAAGTCTGTTGTGTATTGAACATTGTCACCGTCTTGCAGGCCAACCAGCGACGGCACCTCACCAAAGTGTCCAGCTTGGACCGGCGCGCCAGCCAACAGCATAATATTGCTGCTACCGTGATCTGTGCCTAGGTTGGCATTCTCCATAGGACGGCGACCAAATTCGGAGTGCAGCATGACTACCACACGATGGCCTTGACCAATACGCTGCATGTCGCTCACAAAGCCGTGTACCGCATCTGAAACATAACTCAGCAGACGTTGGTGTAGTGCTGGCTGAGCCACGTGTGTATCAAAGGCATTGTTGCGTACGGCTACGTGATAAAGCTGAGTGGGCAAACCCGCGCTAATGCAGGCAGCCACCTTAGGCAGATCCATTGGCACCACGCCATAATCTGCACCTGGCGTGTAGTCATTCCAAGCCTGCCTGATGCGGCTAGAAGACGACTTGGCGCTTTCACTCACAGCCAACAAGAACGCCTGATTAGCGGATGTTTCATCTGCCTTTGCAGCTTCAATCTCTGACGCGTTGTTCATCCAACCATTGCGTTGAAAGCGGTTTGGATCATCAAAGACCAACGGCGTATGTAACCTACTTTTAACCGCCAGTGATTGGCTGGTGCCCACGTTTATGAGCATTTCCTCACGCCTTGAGGGTGCTAACTGATCTGCCACGCGCCCCATCCAGCCGAATTCATCGCCGCGATTCGGCGCTGCGGTGTGCCAATAAGCCATGGAATTAAAGTGTGAGTAGGAAGGTTTTTCGTAGCCGCAACCATGCACTACCGCTAAGTCACCCTGTTGCCAAAGCCGCTGCAAACCCCGCAAGCCCGGATTAAAGCCAAAGTGGTCATCCAACTGCAGCAGTTTGTCTTTGGCAATGCCAATTTGTGGGCGCAGCCGATAATAGTCGTCGTCAGCAAAGGGCACTACGGTATTGAGCCCATCGTTTCCGCCGGACATTTCTAACACCACTAAAATTGGGCTGTCACTATTGCTCTGATTGACCGCGTTAAGCGTACTGGCACCGAGGTTGGGACCCAACAATTGCAGGCCCGCAAAACTGCCTAGCCCCTGAAGTAATTGCCTACGTTTCATGCCCTTCCCCTAAAACATTGAAAATATCTAACATCTATTGATACAGGAAATTTTAGTTGGCGCTAACCCAACTGATACTCAGGACGACTGAGCATCTGATGCAAAAGTTTACGCAACGGTTCTTCCAAATAAGATTGCGCAGCAGAAATATCGTCAGTACCCAGTTCATCGACCAAGAACTTTACCAACCCTTGCTGTACCGCTACCGGTAAATTAACGCTGAAAAATTTGTTTTGGTAATAGCTGACAACTTGCTCAGGTGTGGTCAATTGCGCAGCAACTACCTCGGCCACCAAGTCCACTCTCGCCGGATCGCGATTAATGGGTTTAACGCGCTCTAGGGCCATCTGCCAACCGCGCATGCTACCTAGGCGCGTATTGAATGCCTCATCACGATCTGCCAAGGCGTTAGACTGGGCCATTTCTCCACCCATCTGACTGCCTTCGAGCATAGCCGTGGGCCTAGTTGCCGCAGAAACACTCATGCCCTCACGCAAACGACTTTGTACTTTGGCTACTTCTCGCACAAATGGCGGGAAGCGGTCTGGTGGAATAAAACCAATATCAGGAAACATCACATCAAGGACAAAATTGCCACGCTCAAACAACAGCGATGGTGTAATCCAACTGCGGCCTTGTGACCACCCCGCCACCGTAGGCGGACGCATGAGCCGCTGACCGAGCGCGCCAGTGACCACATTGAAATCTGGTACGCCAGGTACCTGGTTAAAACCCATTTTCTTGTAAGTTGAAATAACCAATTCAACCGGACTTTTTATATGCGCGCCTTGGCTTTGATAAAAGTCTTTAGACATAAACAGCGCGCGCAAAAACTCGCCCACGTTAAATTGTTTGTCTCTTAGCAACTGACCTAACTGAACAGCGCCCTCTGAGCTAAGTTCGTCGCGCACAAAATAGCGATACAGTTTGCTGGCAAGAAATTCACTGGTGATATCTTGAGCAAGGATACGGTCGATGATTTGGACCCCGTCAAAATTGCCTACTTCACCTAAAAAGCGTTTGTTGCCTTCATCATGATTTTGCGCATCGACATAAAAATCTAAGCCGCGCACAGACCAGCCAGTAAAACTGCGGGCTGCCTCGCGCACATCCTCTTCACCATATTCGCCAACGCCCATGGTGAACAGTTCCATTATTTCGCGGGCAAAATTTTCGTTCGGCGAGTCTTTAGTATTCACCCCAGCATCAAGGAAAACCAGCATGGCTGGGTCTTGGGCCACGCCGATCAGTAGTTGACGAAAATCGCCTAAGCCGGCGCTTTGAAACAGTTGTAGCTGCTTCAGCATTTTTCGATAATCGCGGACCTTGTCTTCATTACTGGCAAAATGGCCGTGCCAGAATAAGGCCGCTTTTTCTTCCAATGGATGTTTTGAGGCAAGCATTCGATTCGCCCACCAATAGGCCACACGGTCAGTTTCTAGACGACTGGCACGCAGCCAATAAAAGAACTTATTAACCACCGGCTGTAGGGGACGATTGCCTCCTGCCTTCACTTCCACACCCAGCGCGTGACCTTGTTTTTTAGCGAGCATAGTTGTGGCGGGTCTGCTTGCCGGAAAGGGATCTAGTCCTTCATCAAAAACCCCAGAGTGTTGAAAATTTTCGCTGAGTTGACTTGGGTCGTCATTATTCTGAGACTTGTGCGCGCCGTCCACAAAGACATTTACTGCCGCTGTAGGTGTCATGGCGGCAAGCACCGACAACTCGTCAACCGTCGCACCAAAGCCCGCTCTAGAGGCTAAATGAGCTGCGTGAGAGGTATTCCACTGGGCGGCATCAATGGGGTTTAGATCTAGAGGGGCATCCGCCTGCGCGATTGGGGAAACGAGCGCGGCAAGCACTAGGAAACCGGGCAAAATGGCTGCGCCATTAATTACGGCACTTGCTAGGCGCCGCTTCAGGCCACCGATTTTTGTATCTGCTAAGCACCCAAATTGACGTTTTAAAAAAACGCAATAAATTCTCTTTATCAAGCTTGCCCCCAGCTTTTTGTTGTTAACTTTTGATCAACTTTTGCGATCAATTTTTATCTATCTAGTGCACGCTTACAACCCGCTTGGATCACCCAGAAGAGCTAACCTGCCGTCTCCACTTCCGCTGCCGGCAACACTGGCTGACCTAAAATATGGTCGGAAATTTTCTCTGCCATCATGATGGTTGGCGCAT
>OJIR01000584.1_pt1 | contig 11258 bp, 8 predicted proteins | sample 1595711 | NCBI WGS metagenome assembly OJIR01 (sample SAMN05416846, study PRJEB24817) | seawater metagenome | isolation source: Sea water | place: Canada:Atlantic | collected 2013-07
GAGATAGGAGTCCGTCTCGTGGGCTCGGAGATGTGTATAAGAGACAGCATTACTATGATCGCTACGCAGCGTTTCCCATTCCATTTTTAGCCACGGCGTGTAGTGATCAGCGTTGTCGACTAAGGCTTTGGCCAGTTTGGCCGGGGAGACCCAGCGGCAGGCGCTGACTTCCTCGGTGTTGAATACCGGTTCATCACTGGTTTGTGCCACGTAGACAGAGCACAGTTCTCTTTCGCTACCTGCCTCACCAAATTGGGCGGAGTATTCAAACTTATAAACAAATTTAGCATCCACCTTAATGCCAATTTCTTGCTCGCTACGACGTACCACTGCATCAATCATTGACTCGCCCACTCTTGGGTGCGAGCAGCACGAGTTTGACCAGTAGCCGCCCCATAAACGCTTATTCTTGGCGCGTTTTTGCAGCAGGATTTGACCTTTGCTGTTGAGGATAAACAAAGAAAACGCTCTATGTAGAATGCCCTCGCCATTGTGGCATGCGGCTTTATCAAGCTCGCCAATAGGCTGGTCTTCGCTGTCGACGAGGATAAGCAACTCAGCTTCGTCTGAAACAACTTCTGTTCTGGTATTGGTTTGTTCTGTCATGTCTTTCGTCGGTGGATAGTCGGTGGAGAGGCAGTGAATAAGTTTTCGCTAGTACATTATTGTACAAATTTCTAGTGTAACGCTTTGTTGCGCTTTCGCCTAAGATATCCGGCTTCACTGGGGCGAGCTTTTAGCGCGCGCCTCATTTTTGTAGTCCATTCGAGTTTGAAATATGCCATCTTCGCCAAAGCAAATGACCCTTAATCTGCCTGATGTTGATTTATGTGTATTTGAATGGGGTGTGCCCGGTGGTCAGCAAGTGTTGCTGGTTCACGCAACCGGATTTCATGCGCGTTGCTGGGATCAAGTTGTGGCCGGTTTACCTGAAGATTGGCACATCTTCGCTGTGGATATGCGCGGTCATGGGCGGTCAGGAAATGTGGGCCCATATACTTGGCCGCAGTTTGGTAATGACCTACTCCAAGTGTGTGAAATGCTCGGCCTCAAAGACGCCATCGGTGTAGGCCACTCTATGGGCGGTCACTGTGTTGTGCACGCTTGCGGTCACGAAGCAAAACACTTTAAGCATCTGGTGTTAGTAGATCCGGTTATTTTGTCTCCGGAGGCATTCAAGAACAGTAGTCGGCATCAGTTTGATTCAGTGGATGATCACCCTGTAGCCCGTCGTCGCGGTCATTTTGCTACGGTTGCAGACATGCACGATCGCTACGCCGAGCGTGCTCCATATGTGACCTGGGAGCCACAGGTTTTCGTCGATTATTGCGAACACGGTCTTGTACCTTCTTCTGCGGGTGAAGGGTTAGAGTTGGCTTGCCCGCCCAAAGTAGAGGCTTCAGTTTATATGGCTGATTTTGACGAAAATTTATATGCTTTGATCCCAACAATTAAAGCGCCTGTGGTTGTATTGCGAGCGAAACCCAGAGATACCTCAAGCCAAGACATGGATTTTTCGGCATCGCCTACTTGGCCAGAACTGGCGGAACAATTTGAGCAGGGGCAAGATGTTTTATTGCCCGAGTTGACGCACTTTATTGCGATGCAAGATCCTGGTTTGGTGGTGGATTTTATTAAAGCGGGTGCCGCTTCAAGCTAAATGAACGCAGAGGCTTCAGAAAGAGGCTTTTGAGGTTGCCTTTGAAGGTAGCCTAAATGCGCTCAACGGTTTTTGCGCTCAACGCCCTCTTGCAAAGAAAGGTAGAGCAGGTGCTCCCACAAGAGCAACTTCCCAAGCTATGCTATGTTCTTTACCTTTGGGAGAGGGAACGATGAAAATTAGTGTCGCTATGGCGTTTAATGAACATACGCCTGTTGGATTCATCAAAGACGCTGTGCAAATGGTAGAGGCGAAAGGGGTGCATGGCATTTGGGTGCCTGAGCATGTGCTGTTTTATCCAGAGTACGCTTCCACGTATCCGTATGCAGATGACGGTCGCATTCCCGGCAACCCTGAAGGTCTACTAGATCCTTTCACTGCTTTAACCTTCATCGCCGCTCACACTGAGCGCGTTCGACTAGGTACGGGTATTTGTTTAGTGCCTCAGCGGCAACCTGTGTACACGGCCAAAATGGTTGCGGATTTAGATTATTTGTCTGGCGGTCGGGTGGACTTTGGTGTCGGCATTGGTTGGTTAAAAGAGGAGTTCGACAGCCTAGGCATGGACTTCTCTACAAGAGCCTCTAGGACTGAAGAATATATTATGGTCATGCGCGCCCTGTGGTCTGACGGCATTTCAGAGTTCTCGGGTAAAACCGTCGAGCTGGCACCGTGCCACTTTAATCCTAAGCCCGTGCAAAAACCCCACCCGCCGATTATTTTTGGTGGTGAGTCTGACCCTGCGTTAAGACGCGTTGCGCGGATGGGTGACGGTTGGTATGGATATGATTTAACCCCAGAGGCGCTAGTAGAGCGGCTGCCAGGGTTAGATGCAGCTTTGGCTGCCAGTGGGCGTTCCAGGCGTGATATTCAGCTGATTGTCGGGCCAAATCGCCACCCTGTGAATGCGCAGACTATTGCGGCCTACGCTGCCGCTGGCACTGACCAGTTAGTGGTCCCGGTTTTTGCAGGGTCTATGGAAAAACTCGCCAGCCGCTTAGACATACTAATGTCTAGTCGTTAATAAAGCCGCTCAAGCTGATATCTATGGGGGTGCTTGGGCGAGGCGCTCAGGGGAGGATTACCCAATCACTCTGTGGGGCCGTGCTGATTTTAAAGTTGCCCTAAGGGGAGTTGGGTGGCTCTAATTGCTTTGAAAGTAGTATGAGATTGCTTCAGGTGATGCAGGGGTACGTTAGCGTTTGCTGTTCAGAAAAGACTGTAGATAGATAGATAGATAGATAGGAAGGTGGTGAGTTGAGGTTATAAAGCGATTATATTGCGCTTTATTTGCCCCTTTATTTGCCGAGTGCGTGACGACATCAACAGGCAATTGCACCTGCATTGCAAGGCGCAATAGCAGTCGGTCGTTAACCTACTACCAGGCTCAGCCTAGGCACGTAGCAAGGCAAGGAAAGTCTTTGACCCATGTTCGAGTTTAATTTTTATCCTTGGCAAAGGCTTTTGTGTAAGTGGCCATATCAAAATAGTCCCGCCATATTTTGATCTTCCCATCGCGCATTTCAAATACACCGCAACAAGGTAAATCTACTTTGATATGGCCTACTTCTGTGCGGTCGATGCGCTCCACAACGACTACATCACCGTCACCTATTATGTGCAAAATTTCCCAAGTGGTTTTTGTCCAGGGAGCAATAAACCCCTCAATAAATAACTTAAGGTTCTCATGCCCTTGAACCGGCTGAGCTGGCATATTGTAGTAAATGCCATCTTCGGAAAAGTATTCAACTAACGCCTCAGCATTTAGATTTGACCAAGCTGCCATGAAGCTTCTAATTATCGCTACATTGTTCACCGCGTAACCTACCTTAATGAGTCTTGAACGTTAGACCGAATGTACTCCATTCACTTAACCAACTAAAGGCTGGGCTAACTCTTGTGGGGTAGAGTTTTTAGCTGCGCTGGCGACACTTTGATTTACCTCAGGGCATTGCGTGGCAATACCCTGAGGTAATAGTCTAGGTGCCTCGCTATTTTCTGACTATTCATTTCATTGGATTTGACCATGACCATTACCATGACGCGCTTTTATTTGTCTCATCGAAAGACTGCTTTCTCTCTAATGGCCGTGACGGCCGTTAAATTTCTGACGTTCGTAGGAGTGCTTATCATGAGTTCTGTCACAAGCAATGTTCAAGCTAACCGCATAGATACCATTCGTCCTGATGCACCTAGTCTAGCCGCCTACGGCGACCACGATATTGGCGTGCGCACATTGACGCTTGTGGACCCAGGTCGCGTAGACGTACTTAACACTCAGCGCGGTGCCCAGGCTGCGATCTATGACCGCAGTTTAACCGTGGAGGTTTGGTATCCGGCACTGCTCGCTAGCGGTCAGTTGCGCGGGGGAGAATATCGAGCAATTACGCGTAACCCAGAGATTATCGCCACGCTTGCTGGTCAGGCTGTGCGCGATGCCGCCCCCGATAAAAGAAAAGGCGCGTTCCCGCTGGTCGTTATTTCCCATGGTTACCCGGGTAATCGTTACCTAATGAGTCATCTCGGCGAGAACTTGGCGAGCAAGGGTTTTGTTGTAGTCTCGATTGATCACGCAGACAGCACATATGATGACATGCAGGCTTTCTCTAGCACGCTGTATAACCGTCCACTCGATCAGCGTTTTGTGATTGAGAGCATGGCTCAGCTGTCATCCGATACCCGTAGCTTTCTTGCCGGCATGCTCAATGCTAACAACACTGGTGTCGTAGGCTATTCGATGGGCGGATACGGACTGGTGAATAATCTCGGAGGCGGCTATAGCGACGCAGTCGTCCCGTCGCCCATGGCGCCACCCAATGACTTGCTAGCATTGCATGGGACAGGTAATCCAGAGTTCAAAGATAACCTTGATTCGCGCATTAAAGCGGGCTTCGCCATTGCGCCATGGGGTATGGGGCAAGGGGTCTGGCGCGAGCAAGACTTAGCCGGCATCGAAGTGCCGACGTTTTACCTCGCTGGTGACGCCGACACTGTTTCTGGTTACGAGAACGGAGTGCGCGCCATCTACCAAGCAGCGGTTAATAGCGATCGCTACCTGCTTACCTATAAGAACGCCGGGCACAATGCAGGCGCACCGAATCCGCTGCCGCGAGAAATACTAGACAGCGCAACAGGCGAAGGGGCAGATCACTACACGGATCCCGTCTGGGATAACGTGCGCATGAACAACGTAATGGATCATTTTGCCACTGCCTATTTTAACTATCACCTCAAGGGTGATGCTTCGATGCTAGAGTTTTTAGATGTTTACCCCGACGGAGCAGAGGCGACTTACTCGGTGAAAGATGGTGTGCCGGGTGAGGCGCATAATTATTGGCCCGGATTCGAAGAAGGTTCCGCTGTAGGTTTAAAGCTCGAAAAGCTCGAACGCGGACAGCGTTAGGCACACCTGCCCCCTTGTGGGCGGGTAGGCGAGCCGTTTTATGGCGCAAAGCTGGCTGGAGGCCCAGGTGGGCCACTTTTTAATTGAGTAGTCCTCTTAAACGTGGCTGAAAGCTATCCCTGCAGAGCGCGTTGATATTCGTCAATGCGTTTTAGATGACCATCTACATTTGTTTCTCCGGCATTGTGGGTGGCTACCGCTAAGTGGGTGCAGCCCATGTTCTGCCAAGCTTTAGCGTGTTTAACCCATCGATCGGCATCGCCACCAGCGTATTGGGCCTGTGACTGAATGCCAAAGCCGTCAAAGCTCAACCCAGCCTCTTCACGCTTTGCCTTCATGTGGTCCAGACATGCTTGAGCTTTTTCATTCGCGCCCATTAAAGGTATCCAGCCATCACCCAGCCTAGCTGTGCGGTCAAGCAACGCCGGCGCAGATCCACCGAACCAAACTGGGATTGGTTTGCTCGGTCGTGGGTTAATGCTGGCTTTGTCTATGCGGTGATATTCGCCGGTATAGTCTACTGAATCTTCGCTCCACAGCTTGCGCATGACTTCTACTTGCTCTGCTTGCCGACGCCCGCGGTTGTTGAAGGTCTCGTTAAGGCCAGTGTATTCCACTTGGTTCCAGCCCACGCCTACGCCTAGGCGAAAGCGGTTGTTTGATAGTAATGCTACTTGAGCAGCTTGCTTGGCCACCAACACGGTCTGCCTTTGAGGGAGAATCATAACTGTAGTGATCATTTCCAGCTTTTGCGTCACAGCAGCTATAAATGCGAAGGTGGTGAGGGGCTCGTGAAAGGCCACATCCTTGTCGTAAGGCCCGCGAAAGCCGCCTTCTCTGTCTGGGTCTGCGCCTAATACATGGTCATAAATCAACAAGTGGCTGATGCCTAATGCTTCTACACCCTGGGCGTATGCTTTGATTGCGCTGGGGTCAGTGCCGATTTCATTGTGGGGAAATACGGCCCCGATTTGCATGTTTTTCAGATCCATCTGTCTCATCCCTTTCTTTAAGCATTAAAAGGCTATCCTTTTCCTAATCAAGTTGACAGCATCCTGCCGCCAAAATAGGTACTATAAGCGCCGAATTTAAGCCATAGAATATCTATACATGTCTGAGTCATCTGATAGCGCCCAGTTTTCCTTTGTTGAGATGGAACACGACATTCTCAAGTTTTGGGAAGACACAGGGGCATTTCAAAAATCCTTAAACAACACCAAGGGTAAGCAGCCGTATATTTTTTACGATGGCCCTCCGTTTGCCACCGGTTTGCCGCACCACGGTCATCTTGTTGCCAGTACGATAAAAGATATTGTGCCGCGCTACTGGACCATGAAGGGTCGCTATGTAATGCGACGCTTTGGCTGGGACTGTCATGGTTTGCCTATAGAACATGAGATTGATAAGCAACTGGGCTTGTCTGCCCAAGAAGCGGTAGAAAAGCTCGGTGTTGCGGGCTACAACGACGAGTGCCGTGGCATTGTGCAAAGATATGTAGGCGAGTGGCGCAATACTATTACGCGCATTGGTCGCTGGATTGATTTTGATAACGACTACAAGACCATGGACGTTTGGTATATGGAATCTTTGTGGTGGGTGTTTAAGCAGCTTTGGGACAAAGGGCTCATTTATCAGGGCGTGAAGGTCATGCCCATTTCTACCGCTCTTGGTACGCCGCTGGCTAATTTCGAGGCCACCTCTAATTATCAGGATGTTCAAGATCCTGCGGTGACAGTACTGCTGAAATTGTTGGATGAAGACGCACACCTAGCTATTTGGACAACAACGCCTTGGACTTTGCCGTCTAACTTGGCGGTTTGTGTGGGACCGGATATTGAATATTCGTTGGTTGTCGATCCTGAGTCTGGGGAAAAGATTTATTTGGCCACAGAGCGTCTGTCTCACTATCAGGGCGACAGTGAATTTGAGGTTGTAAAAACTGTTACGGGCTCTGAGCTAGTGGGCATGAAATACGCGCCTATTTTTGATTATTTCAAAGATATGCAGGAGCTGGGTGGTTTTGTCGTAGTCAGCGATGGCTACGTCAGCACAGAAAGTGGTACAGGACTTGTGCATCAGGCGCCAGCATTTGGTGAAGACGATAATCGTGTGCTGCGTGCCCATGGTATTGAGGCCTTCGTTTGTCCGGTGACCATTCATGGCGAATTTACCGATGAAGTGCCGGACTTTGTTGGACAGCATGTAAAGGTTGCGGATAAGGAAATTATCAATAAATTGAAAGCCCAAGGCGTACTTTATCGCCAAGAGGTTATTCAGCACAGCTATCCATATTGCTACCGTTCCGATACGCCGTTGATTTACAGAGCGATTCCGTCTTGGTATGTGGAAGTTACGGCCATTAAAGACAAATTGCTAAAGGCTAACGAGCAGATTAACTGGGTGCCTAGCCATATCAAGGGTGGGCGTTTTGGTAACTGGTTGGAAGGCTCTATTGATTGGTCTATATCGCGTAATCGCGTTTGGGGTACGCCGTTACCCGTGTGGATTAATGATGTTACGGAAAATGCCCTATGTATCGGTTCTATTGAAGAATTAGAGCAATATTCTGGGGTCAAGGTAGATGATCTGCACCGTGAGCACGTAGATGGCCTAACTTTCAGCATTGAAGGTGAAGAAGGTACCTATCGACGTATTGAAGAAGTTTTAGACTGTTGGTTCGAGTCTGGCGCAATGCCTTATGCACAATTGCACTATCCGTTTGAAAATAAAGAAGTCTTTGAAGCCGGATTCCCCGCAGAGTTTATTGCGGAAGGTCTAGATCAAACACGCGGATGGTTCTATACCCTCACGGTTTTAGCGGCGGCATTGTACGATAAGCCAGCTTTTAGAAACGTCATCGTTAACGGCATGGTAATGGCCGAAGACGGCAAAAAGATGTCTAAGAGCCTGCGTAACTACACGCCGCCAGACGATCTAATGGAAGCGTATGGCGCAGATGCCTTGCGTTTGTACTGCATCAACTCTGGCCTAGTGCGGGGTGAAGAACAACGTTTTGCTGATGTCGGTGTAAGAGACATGGTGCGTCGTGCTTTGTTGCCTTGGTACAACGCATTTTCTTTCTTGCGCACCTATGCTGCCATTGATGGGTGGTCGCCGGACAAGGGTCTGCATTTTGGTGACAACGTTTTAGATCAGTGGCTGCAATCACGACTACAAACGCTGAAGAGCAATGTCGCCAAAGAAATGGAAGATTATAAGCTTTACAACGTTGTTCCTCAGTTGTTCGAGTTCATTGAAGATTTGACCAACTGGTATATTCGGTTGAATCGCGGTCGTTTTTGGGGTGAGGAAATCACCGGGGACAAAATAGCTGCTTACAGCACGCTTTACGAAGTGTTACTTGAACTTGCGCAGGTGATGGCGCCCTTTACGCCGTTTATTTCAGAGCATCTTTTCCAATCTTTAGAGCGCTTGGCTGGTCGTGCGCCTAGTCCTGAATCGGTACATTTGTGTGACTATCCCATGGCCGATGAGCAAAAAGTTAAGCCGACTCTTGAGGTTGCAGTAGATCGTATGCAGCAGGTGATATTGCTTGGTCGGCAAAAGCGCGAAGAAGTTAAGATTGGACTGCGCACGCCGCTGGCTAGTTTAACTATTATTAACCGCGATGAAGCGTTGCTAGATGATATGCGGTTGCTTGAGAGTTATGTTCGTGAAGAGCTTAACGTTCAGGAGGTGCGCTATTCTGCTAATGAGTCGGAATATATTGAACTGCAGGCTAAAGCGAACTTCCCGTTACTGGGTAAGCGTTTGGGTAAGCGTATGAAGGCTTTCGCAGCCCAGATTAGTGCGCTCTCGCCTGACGATATAGCAAAGCTACAGAGCCAGGGCAGTATAAGCTTGGAGGCCAATGGTGATGTTGAAGTCTTTAGCGGTGAAGAAATTCAGGTTCAACAACAAGCTAAGCCAGGCACCAATACCGTATCAAATAGTCAAATCAGTGTTGACTTAGATTGTACTTTAACACCGGAATTGATTCGTGGCGGCTATGCTCGTGAAGTGGTTAATCGCATTCAGCGTGGTAGAAAAGACAGCGGCTTTGCAGTGACTGATCGCATTACGGTGATTTATTTTGCTGAAGGCGATTTGGCTCAGGCCATTGAAGAGCATCAAGACTATATTATGCGCGAAACACTGTGCTTAGATTTACAAAAGGCTTGGGTAGCTCAGCCTGTCGTTGCGGAGATTGATGGAGCCACAATGAGTTATGAGATGAAACAAGTGAGCGCTATTTAGATGGCTAACGCTGGCTTGGGTGAGTTTTTGGTAAGTTGTGGGCGAGCTCCGGGTGCGTATGACTCATAACAACAGCACGGCCTTAATGTGAAATATACTTTTCATCCAGCGCAAGCAGATAACTGCGTTAATCACGTGGGTAGTTATCGCCGTCGACTTCCCGTCAGTATTGAGCGGATGTACGAAAACACCTTGGATTGGGCGCATTTACCCCACCTTCATGAAAGTAGTTTCGCTGAGATTCGCTGTTTAGACGCTGGTGCTTGGGGCTGGCGGGCAGAAGTGGGTAATATTGGCGCTAGTCAGCCCTCGAATAGTCTTATCGAACTGAAGTTGGATCGTCAGGCGCGCCGGTGGATTACCCGTAACTTAGAAGGGCCCAACAAGGGTGCTGAAATTTGGACCCATGTGTTTGTGGAAGGCGAAAATGTTCTGGATATTGTCGTCGACTTTTATGTGCCTGATGTGGCCCCTGAAGCGAAGGACAAAGTGGGTCTAGCCTATGCCAAGGCCTACGAACAGTTGTACGACGAAGATGTGTCGATGATGGTAGAGCGGCAGCAGCAAATAGATCGTCGTGTAGAAGGGTTTGATCGGTCTGAGACGTTAACTTTAAGTGCCGCTAAAGAACTGCTATTGCCGGCGGTGGTGACGTTGTCTGCGCGTAGCTTCGCGGTAAACAAGATTGAGGGTGAATGGATCGCGTATTCGGCCCAATGCCCTCACCAAATGGGACCGTTAATTGATTCGCCCATTGTGCAAGATGAAGTACGTTGCCCATGGCACGGCTTTACTTTCAATGTGCGCACCGGTGAGTGCACTAGTGGTGGTGTGTGCCGGCTCACTGAAGCCCCTTTGGTGGTCATCAATGAGTCTGACGACACCCTAGTCTTGAAATGGGCGGGTGCCTAGGTTTAGACGTCGCTTTAGTAACGTTTTAGTTCTAATTAGTACTTCAAGTTAGTACTTCAAGTTAGTAGCACCCGCTAGCCGAGCAAAGCCACCTTCCTCTATCAGTCTGTCGATGATGCCTTTATTTCTATTCTTCTACATAACCTTAGTTGCCCTGGTAGTCCCCAGGCTGCTTGCTGAAGTGAGCGCTAATCGCAGCTTGTCTGTCCTCGGTTTTCGCGCTGAGTAAATTCTGATCTGTGTCCATGTGCATGATCGCGTGGTTTAGTGCGTTAGCAAGTTGATTGGTGGACTGTTTAATCATTTGCGCTGAGATCGGTGGTTTGTTCGCATAGAAGTCGGCCATTTTCTTTGCGGCAGTCTTGAGCTCTTTAGCTTCCACCATTTGGTCCAATACGCCCCAGTCCAATAATTGGTCTGCATGTAAGCGCTCGGCGCCTACCACAAGTCTTTTTGCTCTAGCCGGTCCTACTAGATTGAGAATCAGCGGTAAACTTTTCCACATCAAGTTAATTCCTAGATCAACTTCTGGGTACTGCATAAAGCAGCCTTGGGCACCTACTCTAAAATCGCATGCTGTCGTAATACAGGCGCCACCGCCCATTGCGGCACCATGCCAAGCGGCGATGGTAATTTGGTCTATGCCTAAAATAGCTTCTATGGTTCGTTCACCCATGCGAGCGCGTCTGCGTGCTTGCACCAGTGGGAGTGGTGGATCTTGTTTGGGTTCATTGAGATCTGCACCTGAGGAGAAGTGGTTGCCGTTGCCATTGAAGATCACAACTCTGGTTTCGGCGTCATCTCTAAACCCCAGCGCTGCCGCCTCTATTTCTGCCAAGTGGTCGTGGCTTAGCGCATTAGCTTTGTCCGGTCTGTTTAGGGTCACCCAGGTTACGAGTCCTTCACGTAAAATAGTGATGTGCTGAAATACAGGGGCGTTGTGTTGAATATTTTCCATTTAGAGATACTAACGGAAGTCAAAAAAAAGGCATTAAAAAAGCGGAGGACTTTGCAGTCCTCCGCTTT
>OJIR01000588.1_pt1 | contig 11224 bp, 9 predicted proteins | sample 1595711 | NCBI WGS metagenome assembly OJIR01 (sample SAMN05416846, study PRJEB24817) | seawater metagenome | isolation source: Sea water | place: Canada:Atlantic | collected 2013-07
GGGTATAGGTTTTTGTCTGCAATAACTTTAGTGGTGAATGTTGCCATTACATCAGGTCTATCTAAATAGTAACTAATTCTACGAAAACCTTCTGCTTCACATTGTGTGCAAAAAGCATCACCTGATTTAAATAATCCTTCTAACGCAGTATTTTCCTGTGGATTAATTTCAGTTGTAACAATAAGAGAAAAGTTGTTTCTATCGGGTAAACTACTTGCAGGAATAGTTAATAACGTATCAGTTACCTGATATTGATCTTTACCAAGTGCCTGACTATCAAGCACCAAAGATACGAGTGTTAAGTGTTCACCATTTAGCTGCAAAGCCTCTTGGCTATCTCCTTTGCGCTCTATTGTCAGCTCACTAACAACTTGACTACAAGTATCATCTAAATGGAGAGTTAAGTTGACAGTATTAATTGTAAAGTCAGCTGGTCGGTAGTCCGCTAAGAAACGTGGTGCTGTGTCAGATAAAATAGATGTCATAGTAGAGCCTTACTTTGGATATGAAAATTAAGCCGTTGCTTTTTGAGTTGTTTCTTGGGTCGTTTTAGTCGTTAGTTTCTTTATGTTAAAGCCAATAAAGCCATAAACTACAGCAAGAATTGGATTAATCCAGTTAAAGAAACAATAAAACATATAATCAAGTGGGTTCACTAAAAGCACCCCTGACATATAAACAGCACAGGTATTCCATGGGATCAACGGAGAAGTTATTGTACCTGCATCTTCTAATGTTCTACTTAATACTAAAGGGTCTAAACCTCTTCGTTCGTATTCTTCTTTGTACATGCGACCAGGCATTACAATAGCCATGTATTGATCCGCAGTTAAAATGTTAGTGCCAATACACGTAGCTACGGTACTCGCGATAAGACTACCGGTTGATTTAGCTGAAGCCAAAATAACCTCAACAAACTTTTTCAACATACCTAAGTGTTCTAATACCGCACCAAAGCTTAACGCACACATGATAAGCCAAACAGTATTCAGCATCGAAGACATCCCTCCTCCACTGAGTAATGAGTCAAGTTGGCTGTTGCCCGTTTCAATTACCACACCGTCAAAAAAGGCCGTCCATATCACTTTTACATTAGCTGTGACCAAATCAGCATCTCCGCCTAAACGTACGATTAACTCTTGTTGAAATACTAAAGCCCAAACACCACCAATTAAGGCGCCAATTGCCACAGCAGGAAAAGCAGGTACTTTTTTAATAGCCAGCGTTAATAAAACTAATAATGGTACTAAATTAAAGACAGAAATATTAAATTGTTCAGCTAACTGCTGGCTTAACAAATCAATACTGTCATTATTCACTGTAATGGTTTCATTAAGTCCAATAATGATGAACAAAACTAGCGCTGTAATAATAGAAGGCGCGGTTGTCCAAAACATATAACGAATATGAGCAAAAAGTTCGCTACCGGCGATAGCAGGAGCCAAATTTGTCGTCTCTGAAAGAGGGGATATTTTATCACCAAAGTAAGCACCCGAAATAACAGCACCTGCAGTGACAGCCGGCGACAAATCTAACCCCTGTGCTATACCAATTAAGGCAACACCGATTGTAGCTGCAGTAGTCCATGAACTACCAATACTCATAGACACTATCGCACACATTACACAGGCAGCAGCATAAAACCATGATGGATTTAATAACTGTAATCCATAATAAATCATCGTTGGTACCGTACCCGATAATAACCAAGTACCAATTAACGAGCCTACAGCTAATAAGATTAAAACAGCACCAAGAGAAAGAGAAATACCATTTACAATAGCTTTTTCTACAGACTGCCAATTGTGTCCATTTTTTACGCCGACAATAATAGCAACGCCCATAGCTATAAGCAGCGCTATTTGATTTGGTCCATAAGACGAGTTATCGCCGAAATAAAATACTGCGAGGGTAAGTAAACAGATTAAAGTGATCACTGGGATACTTGCATCGAGCATACTTGGTTGTTTTGGGAGATTTATCTCAGACATGTATTGTAAACCTTTTATTATTGTAGTTATTCAACGGTAGGCTAATATTATTGTGTTTATACCCATAATTATTCAAACTGCGTTTTTATAAGCGTTCAAAAGCCATATACTTCGAATGACCACGGGGATATATAACAATAAAGCCGCCTCGATGGGCGGCTTAATTATAAAAATACTGATTATTTTTTTGCTATTTTTCCTAAAGAAACAAAATCAAATGTGATACGTGCTGCTTCATCTAAAAACGGGTCTAAATCATCAAGCTCATCAGTTAAGTCATCTAAATCGGCAACTTTTTCTTTACCTAAAAGAGTAAGTTGCTCGTTAACACGAATTAAACGTTTGCTTTTACGTTCTTTACGTTCTGACTGTCGAGTTGCGAGATTTAATGAAATAGTTTTATCATCTTTCTCCGCTTGATAAATACTAATATCTTCCAGTAAGTAATTAAACTCCGGATTATCTTTAATACGTTGCTGATAAAGTGAACTCAGATATTCAATGTCTGTGTTAAGTTCGTTCAACGGTGAATATTTTGCTTGTTGAATTTGATCCCAAGGTAAAGCATTTTCTTCTTTACTCTCACCCCAGTCTTCAGGGTTTATCGCGGTAGGAAAAGCAATATCAGGCAACACTCCACGATGTTGGGTACTACCACCATTAATTCGATAAAATTTAGCTATAGTGTATTGGATACTGCCTAAAGGCTTTTCATATAAGTCATAAACTCGACCTAGTCCACGATGCTGTTGTACAGTACCTTTACCAAAGGTATGTTCGCCAACAATGACACCACGTCCATAATCTTGAATGGCAGCAGAGAAAATTTCAGAGGCTGAAGCACTGTAGCGATCAACCATTACAGTTAGTGGGCCATCAAAAAAACTAACACCATCGCGATCACTATTTACTTGGATACGATTAGCACCGTCTCTAATTTGTACAACCGGACCTTTATCAATAAACAAACCGGTTAATAAGGTTGCTTCACTCAATGAACCACCGCCATTACCACGAAGGTCGACAATGATGCCTTCTACTTTTTGCTCTTTAAGTTTGGCAATTTCTTTTTTTACATCTTTAGATAGGTTGTTATAAAAACTAGGTATAGTGATAACACCTAGTTTCTTACTTTCTGCCACATCTGGGTTTTCAAGATAAACCTCAGACTTAGCAGCCCTATCTTCTAATTTAATAATATCTCGAACAATAGAAACCACTTTAATGTTCGCTTCATCGTCACTATCGCCTGATAAAATTTGTAGACGAACGGTAGTACCTTTTGCACCTTTAATTAACTCGACCACGTCATCCAAGCGCCAGCCAATCACATCTTCAAAGTCTTCATCACCTTGGGCTACGCCAACAATTTTATCTTTTGATTTCAATTGTTTTGATTTATCTGCTGGCCCCCCCGTAACAACCCGGTGAATAACAGTATAATCTTCTATTGAGCGTAATTCTGCACCAATACCTTCAAGTGACAAGTTCATATCAACTTGGAATCTTTCTGCATTACGTGGCGATAAATATGACGTATGTGGTTCAACAACTCGAGCAAAGCTATTCATCACAAGCTGGAAAGCATCTTCACTTTCACTCTGTTTCAATCGTTTAATCGCGTATTCATAGCGCTTAGTTAAGACTTCTTTGATTTTTGGCCATTCTTTCTTAGTTAGCGTCAGGTTTAATACATCTGACTTAACCTTCAATCGCCATAATTCATCCAACTCAGCTTCACTAGCAGGCCAAGGTGCTTCTTCACGGTCAAATGAATAAATTTCTTCTTTGGTAAAATCAAAAGGGTTTTTGTCGCCTTTAGAACTCAATAAGTTAACTGCATATTCATAACGTTCTAGACGTCGTTGCATATTCAAGTTATAAATATCGTAAGCAGTGTCTAACTTTCCGCGAGTTAAAACAGAATCAAATTCTAGACGGTATTTTTGGAAATCATTAACATCCGTTGCTAAGAATATATTTCTAGCATAATCCAGCTGTTTGATAAAGCGGTCAAAAATCTCACCTGACAAAGCATCATCAATTGCGACTTTTTTATAATGTGCACGAGTAAATCGTGCCGTAATACGCTTGCTTGCTGTTGCATGCTGAGTTTCAGGCATGAGCACAGGGAGTTCTTCTGGTGTTTTTGGTTTTTCAAAAGCAATGGCGCTAACAGATAAACCTAACGATAAAGATACGGCGAGAGCGATACGACAAAATTTTTGCATGCATTAACTTCCTATTCAATTTCTATTTGACCTAGCACTTTTGCTGGGACTAGCCGCCAAACCTAATAGTGGCGACTTTTGACTTCTATAAGTAGATATTTTGAAGTTGAGTCTTAATCACCATGCCAGAATCAAGTTGTACACTGATATCTTTACCTGATATTTCAGTGATAGTGGCTTTCATTGGCGAGTTACCTAGCTGTACTCTAACTTTACTACCTACATTAATTGTAGTTGATTCAACAGACTTAAGTGGCTCAACTTCTTTTTTCACAGCTTTTTTCGGTGTCGATTTAACTGTTTTAAATTTAGTTGCTTCACGTTTTTTGTCAGCTGGCTTGTTATTAGCCGCATCTGTTGAGGCTTGCTTACCTTTATAAGGCTTTTTAGTATCGTTGTCTGTTGCTTTTTTGTTACCAAATTTTTCTTGGCTTTCTTTAAGCGTTTTACTGGCGTAAGCGGCTTGATCTTCATCAATTTCCGCAACGTCTTTGCCATCAACGTCTACACGAAAAGTGCCAACTTTAATGACTTTTAGATAGCGCCAACTGCTAGTATAATGTCTTAATGCTTGACGTAAACGGGTTTTACTTACCGTTTCGTCTTCATCAAGCTTTTCAGCAAGATCTTGGAATATACCAATTTTAAGGGGCTTAACAGGACCTTTAATTGAAAAACACTCTGGGAATTTTTCACTTAAATAAGCAATGATGTCTTTCGTACTTGTACGTTTAATTTCAGTTTCCATAACTACACTTTTTTACATTTAAATTGAATTAAGCTAACCTAACTTTTAAACAAGAATCACTCAGCATGAGTGTACTCTAGCAAGAAAATAGCGCCAATGTTTATCTACCTTTATTCTTCAGATTGGAGATGTTGCTCTGGATTATCAAGCACATGCTTACACCAATCATAAATATCATTTGTTTCTATTTCAGCAATTGCCTCTTGGCCTATCCAGGTATCCCAAATCAGTGCCAATAACTGCTCTAAAACTTCAGTATCGATATCTTCATCTGCCAAATCGTACATGGTATGATAAATTTCATTCATACGCTCAGCAACTTCTTCTTCCTGACCATCCCAGTCACCCACAATTTCTTGAGTAACTAAATAATCATGAATGACTACAAATTCTTTCATTAAACCTTCACTTTCTCTATAAATTTAGATTATAGGTTAAATTTACGCATTACCCATATCAGCAATATTTTGTTCAAAAGCTTGGACTATTGACATAACACCTTGCTCGTCTTCTAGATCAAATCGGTCAAATTCCGTGCTATCAATATCTAAAACAGCAATGACTTTACCCGCGACTTTAACTGGGATAACTAGCTCAGCATTACTACTTGCATCACAGGCAATATGACCATCAAACTGATGAACATCTGAAATGCGCTGAACTTCTCCAGTTAATGAACACGTACCACAAACACCAGTGCCAACTGGAATTCGAATACAAGCAACTTTACCTTGAAATGGTCCGAGTACCAACTCATTGTCAATAAGACGATAAAAGCCGACCCAATTCACTTCTGTTAATCGTTCAAAAAGCAATGCACTAATATTTGCCATGTTAGCAATAATATCAGATTCATTGTTTATTAGCGCTTTAGTTTGCCCTAATAGCTCATGATAAAATTCAGCTTTATTACTCATTTAAAGGCACCATTGAAGAAAGCTACGATAAAAAGCGCTAACATACCTAAAAACACTCGACAATTAAAGCTTTTATCGAACAAATGGCTAACTATTACGAGTTATTCGCTCATTATTCAATCTTTAAGACTAAATTTAACAGAAACACTAGCACTAATGGTTTGACTACCCGTTAAAGAGCTATGTGATCTTGAGCTTGCATCACTCATCATTGCTTCTGCATACATAGGACGGTAATGATTACTTGACTGTTCTCTAATGAATTCTAATTTGTCTATATTGCGCCCTGCTTGTTTTGCCATTCGCTGTGCTTTCTTTTTGGCATGGCTGATAGCTTGTAATAAAGCTTGCTGATAAAAATCATCTCTGCCTTCAACACTCATGGACAACGATGAAATATGGCTAACATTTATTTTAATAATTTGCGTTAAAAAACTATCATATTCATCAATGTTGTTAAATTTCACAGTAATTTGTCGACTTAACTCAAATAACGGCCGCTTTTGCTCATTCAAACTGGTCGTTTGGCTATTAATACTCTGACCATCGATATATACACTACCTTGTCTAGATTTATTAACTTCAATACCTTGCACTTGAATTGATGGTTTTTCCTTTACAATACGCAAATTAACTCGAGCAGAGGTAATGTTTTTATCTTTTACAGACAGGTTTTTTGCTGCATTAACGACTGAATTACTTTTCTTATCCACTAATGCTTTTAGTTTAGTTGGCACCCTACCCCGCTCGGTAATAGTCAAGGTTAATGAAAATTGATCGGGTACAACGATGACACTGCCCTGACCCGATACTTCGATCCCAGCGTCATCAAAAGAAAAAGCTTTGTTTGGTAACAGTAAACAAACCAAAAGTGTCGAATAGGACGCGATTTTTTTCTGGTTTAGGTTTAAGTTCAAATAGTGATTTCTAGTTGAACGAATTAAAGATAACAAATTCATGTTAAGGCCTTAAATTATGAGTGAAATAGGTTTTACCTGTTGCTTTTAAAATAACGCTAACAATAGTTTTGAGTCATTTATTTATGCAGTAATGAAGTAGGAATTAAGTCTTACCTCATTACTGCGTCTATAACTCTAAAAGACGATACAACATTTATATTAGCTTAGGGGGATAAAACTAAAAGAGGTTGTCTCTCTAATCCTTAGTTTTATTGATAAAATTTAGGAAGTCTGCTTTTTCATCTTTGTTTGCTTTCTGCCACCAGTATTTAAGCATAGGAACAGTGTCGACTTTATTGATAACTTGACTACTAAAATTTTGAGTATCTGGCGTACTTACTGTGCCATTATTTTGAGCAATAACTGCTGGGCTTGATAAAGTAGTTACCACTTTAGTTACCTGCTGCCCTAACTTGTAATCACTTAACGTTTCTAACTCTAAAACCATTTCTTGTTTATTTTCATCGAGCAAAACAAGTTCTGGATTTTTGGCAAAGCGCTCGGCTGATGCTAAATCGCTAATTTTACTGGTAGATAAAAACAATTCTTGCTGATTTTTAACGACAAGTTTTACGACGAAATAATCAGATTTTACCAGTCTATCTTCGCCCATATCTAAATCCTCAAAAACATCTTTATATTTGATAACTAAAGCATGCTCTCCTTGCGATAAATCAATCGTTTGTTTTTTTGATAAGAAACCATGTTCTACTGCTTTGTTATCAACATCACGTAAAACCAAATTATCGGTAACTGTCAATGAAGCAGCATTTACCTTAACGGCAACAAACCCGCATATGAGAATACTGGCACAGAAATAACTCAGTAGTGATTTGTTTAAAAATTTTGAAGGGGCGGTCATTGTATTCAAGCTTGAATCCTTTATAGCGATGATGTGTAGTTACTCTTTATAAACTGCCTAGCGAGTAAATAAAAGTAAAAAGATGTGATAAAGGTTAGACATTTGTTCAACCTCATGCGTATTATCCCTGCAAGTTAAAAGTATCGAGCAAACATGGATGGCAAGAATTTCGACATTAACAACGCTTTTTCTAAGTACCAAAAGAAATATTGGTCGCTTGATTAGTCATATTGTTAAAACTGACGATATTGACGACATAGTTCAAGAAACTTTTATAAAGACTTATGAGGCTGACTTAAAACAAGAAATTAAATATGTTCGTAGCTATATGCTAAAGACAGCTAAAAACCTTGCTTTGAATCATGTAGCTCGTTGGGATAATAAATATAATGATTCTTTAGAGGATTTTACTCAGCCACCTGTTCAATTAACTAGCGGTAAAGTTGAAGACGATTATGAAAGCAAAGAGCAGTTTTTGTTTTTTTGTCGTGCAACCGACCAACTATCTGGCTCAGTACGTAAATGTTTTATTCTAAAGAAAGTCTACGGTTTAAGCCAAAAAGAGATTGCTAGCTATTTAAACTTGAGTGAGAGTACCGTTGAAAAACATATAGCACAAGGTCTGCTAAAGAGTACAAAATATATCAAACGAATGAACCTTGATCATGGTGTTAAGGCTGTAAAACAAGATCATCATAACGACCAAGTTAAAAAAACAGTTTTGAAATAGAGTAATAAGAATGGGTAATGTCAGCCAACTTTTTGGTAAAGATAACAAACAACAAAATAATAGCAATATAGATGAAGAGAGTATCCAAGACATTGCTTGCCTTTGGATCAGTCGCATGGATCGTGGGTTAAGCACATCAGAAAAGCAGCAACTTGTTGAATGGTGTAAGCGCAAAAACCACCATTATAATGCGCTACTTGAAATGGCTTCTTACTGGGATGATTTAAGTGTTCTGAATGAATTAAGTGATTTATTTCCGTTGATACAAACAAAAGGTGACAATAAACGTAATAAGTACGCTGCTATTGGCCTAGCAGCGAGTGTCGCCATTATTTCTCTTCTAGGGATCAATACCCTAGTCAATAAATCCTTTTTACCTTATTTGCCATCTCTTCATGAACAAACATTAACGCAAACTGACACCTTAGAAACGCATGTGGGCGAACAAACAAGCTTTACCTTACAAGACGGCTCACAAATACAATTAAACACGAATAGTATTCTCATAGTGAACTATAGCCCCACACAGCGTCAACTGACGTTAGTAAGAGGTGAAGCACGCTTTGATGTTGCTAAGGATAAAGATCGACCATTCACTGTCACCGTTGGTGAAAAATCTTTCACGGCATTAGGTACTATATTTAATGTACAAAGAAATACTAACCAAGCAATGGAATTAGTGGTTACCGAAGGAAAAGTATTAATCACCAAAGCAATGACCTCAGTCATTGATATTAAGGATACTTTACTCTCTGTTAATACCCCCATAAAACAAGACAAATTAGAAGCAACCCTAGTTATATCGGGTGAAAAAGCAGTAATAGCCGCAAACTTAGCATCAATTGCTAAGACACCAGTTGAGAAAGTCTCTTTAGATCAAATTAATCGTGATCTTGCTTGGCAACAAGGCATGCTTATTTTTGAAGGTGAGCCTTTATCAACAGCTCTTGCTGAAATTAGCCGTTATACCTCTAGCAGTTTTGAGATTGTTGACAGCCAATTAGCCGAGTTAACTGTCGCAGGTTACTTCAAGGCAGGAGACATTGACGGCCTATTAACTTCATTACAAAGTAATTTTGGTATTGTTTATCGCAAAAACGCTCGCGGTACTATTTTACTTACCAGCGAAAAATAATTGCCCAACCATTCCGTAAACCATCCTTATTTTATTGATAAATAGCTGGTATTTTTTACTGGCTATTTCATCACACATAGAACAAGATGAAAAAAACAAAAAAATAAATTAGAGGATTTCCCCTGCTTAGCTGTTTATTACTATTGCACAGTTGGCGAAAACAATTTCGTCTGAGTCAAACATCGTCTAGGCGCGCCTCGTTATTTACTATCATTCTAATGATGATGTGCTTAATGATGAGTCACGCCAATGCTGATGAACTGATTCGCTTTGATATTAATAAACAACGAGCTGATAAAGCCTTAATTGCATTTGCCCAAAAGGCTAATCAAACAATTATGTTTTCCTTTGATTTAGCCAAGCAGTACCAAGCAAATACGTTAAAAGGTTTTTACCCTGTCAACTCGGGCCTAAAAAAATTATTAAATGGCTCTGGTCTAATCGCTGTTGTTAATACCTCTGGTCAACTGAGCATTCAAGTTGATTCACATAATAAGAGAGATATAACAATGAGAAATAAAAACATGCACGCAATGCTGATACCTGTTTTACTCGGTGCAGCCAGTCAAACCGCATTAGCTCAAGAACCAGCACAAATACAAGAAGAAGAAGTAGAAAAAATATCGATAGTTGGTAGCCGAGTCGCTGGCCGCTCTGTCGAAGATTTACCTGTTCCAGTTGATATTTTATCAGCAGAAGCATTAGCTAATACCGGCCAAACAGAAGTTGGTCGAATGTTACAAGCCATAGCCCCGTCATTTAACTTCTCTAGCTCATCAATCAGTGATGGTACCGATGCCCTGCGCCCAGCAACGCTTCGAGGCTTAGGGCCAGATCAAACCCTAGTGTTAATTAATGGTCGCCGTCGTCATCAAGCCAGCTTAATTCACATCAATACCTCCGTTGGTCGGGGTACCGCAGGCACTGATATGAATGCCATTCCGGCAGCATCAATCAAACGTATTGAAGTCTTACGTGATGGCGCTGCTGCACAATACGGCTCTGATGCAATCGCAGGTGTTATTAACATTGTACTTAACGATGCTGATGAAGGCGGTAAAGTTGCTGTATCTTATGGGGAATATTCAGAAGGTGATGGTGAAACAACCAATGTCGATATTTCTAAAGGTTTTAGCCTAGGAGATGAGGGTTACCTCAATACCACGCTTAATTTTAGAGATCGTGGTTTTACTAATCGCGCAGGACTCCACGGCTCATGTCAATTTTCTGGTTGTGTTGAGCAAGCTAATGGTGATTTATTACTTGGCGATCCAAGAGAGGCAACAGCAACCCGATCAACATTTAGAATTGGTGATGCTGATTCAAGTCAATTTGGTTTAACTATCAATGCTGGTTATGAGTTAGGTGACGGTGAATTGTACGGATTCCTTACCTATTCAAATCGCGATAATGAATCTGCCGCATTTTTCCGTCACAACAACAACAATGGTGGTAACGCCCCGTTGCAAGATGGTGACGCAACTATACCCGCTGGATTTTTACCAAAAATTAATACCGATATAAAAGATGTATCTTATAACTTTGGTTATCAAACAGAGTTTTCAGACGGCTCGTCTTTAGATTTTTCATATACCTATGGTCAGAATAATATTGATTATGTCACCAGTGACACCATTAATTCTTCTTTTGC
>OJIR01000599.1_pt1 | contig 11047 bp, 9 predicted proteins | sample 1595711 | NCBI WGS metagenome assembly OJIR01 (sample SAMN05416846, study PRJEB24817) | seawater metagenome | isolation source: Sea water | place: Canada:Atlantic | collected 2013-07
ACCAGAGGAAATAGCTTCTGACGTAGCCCATTTCTTTCTGAACTGTCTTTCTGGCTCTAGTTTCATGCTTAAGCCATCTTTGGCGGTTAGGCACTGTGAAGTCATTTACAGTTGGAAAGTACTGGGTTACAGCTTTTATTGAAGTACTGGCTTCTCTTTGGGTTCTAGGGGTGTTTGTGGAGTACTCATCAGCTATCCAGCGGCCTACAAATAGGCCAATGGGAATTCCAGTTTTGCCTGAGTAGATGTCTGCGTAGATGGCGTACTCAGAAGGGGGAAGCTTGATTCTAAGGTCTTCCATATAGTCACTAAGTGCAGTCTCTGCGTCCGTATAGCCTTGTTTACGTCCAGTAGGGACTCCATCAACATACTCATGTTCATAGTCCCAGTAGTCTCCACGGAGATCTTCCTCATAGTGTCTAGCCATCAAAGCCGCTACTTTCTCTAGAGCTTCCTCTGGATTAGCACGTGCCTCTTTGATTTCTTTCCACCAGCTAGAGATCCAAGGTGCAGCCTCTAGCTCTGCATTTCTGCGGTCTTTGCATCCAGTACTGCGTCTGAAGACAGACTTACTGAAGATACTTTTCACGTCATTAGGTATTCTGACTTCAGCGTAGTAGATGTCACCACGTTTGATAAGATTAGCCATGGAATAGGGTGCTTATTTGGCTTATTACACCTACAAATTACACCTAGTTGCGGCTTGATATCAACACATATATGGCTTTAAGTGATTAGTCAGAGAGTCCCTGTCCCTCCGCCACTTCAAAAACTCCCTATCAGACCGTTGTTTTCTTAGTCAATGCATATGCAATTAACGCCGATTATAGGCAATGTTTATATGCATCGAAACTTAACTGTGCCTTATATGCATTCTCATCCGATAAACCAAGCCGGCCCATCTAAAGCACCCACGGGGGGATCTAAAGCCCTACATTAATAATAGTAGTTGGCACTGGCATACATTAGAGGTGGATTTGAGAAAAAAGAGTTAGATAGCAAAACTTAGATGATTATTTCCATACTCACTAGTTGCACTTGGCTCGCTGGGTCATTGCTCGTCCACAGCTCTTCTTCCCATCTGGTTCAGTTTGGCTTTGCGACATACCAGTTTGATTTGCACAGCCTGTCACAGCAATGATCGTTGTCAAAAGCAAACCTGTGATGATGAGTTTCATCTAACTCTTTTCCTTTTCATTCTTCTGAGTACGCCTGACCTTGGCACGATGGTTTGCTGAAGGAAACCTAGCAACGCCATTTATCCAGCGCATCAACTCCATTTCTTCACGTTCAGTTCTTGGGCCTTCCCATACTTTCCCACCGCCGGGCAAATCTATATATGGCACTTCTTCATTTCCAACTTAATTGCTTTTGTCGTTAAGCGTTTCAATATCCATGCCTTCAGTTATATCCATAGGCGGCCATTCAATTAATTCAGCTGGCTCAGCCTCTGACCTGATCATATCTATCAGCTTATTCATTGTTATTTGCGTATTTGACCAGTGAAGCAAACCACTACGCGGTGTAGGTAGGCTTGGATAGTAAGACCGCTTGCGAACGCCCAATGGGTGCAGGTCATGTTTCAATCGGAGGTTATGGAAGTGGTCTACCCGTCTTATGCTCATAGCAGAACTCCAAGAGGTATGTTTTGGTTTTACGTGGTCTAAACGGTACGAAACAAAGTTCATTACATCAGGTGTCATTTCTAGCTCCTAAAGATTTACAAGGAGCATCAAAGAGTAAGAAAGGATTCCCATTTGGTTGCCTGTAAGGGCCACATTATTGGACCACCTTGCTTGGGTAAGCAGGTTGGCGAGGACTTTCGTCCTACTCTCGATGCAATAAAATGGGTACTAGAATGAGTTCTGGAGTTGAAAATACTATTTAGTTATATGCAAAAGTCAGCTGGGCATAACTAATAAACAAGTGTGTACCATCTAAAGCACCCACGGGGAGAGCTAAAGCCCTACACTAATAATAGTAGTAGCCAGTGGTATTCATTAGAGGTGGGTTTAACAAGTACTGAAAGTGATCTCTTCACACTGAGGCATTTCCCGGCAATTCCATCTGCCGATTCTGCAGCAAAACCGAGACAAACAAAACCGGGCTTAGCAGCCTCTTGTGCAAGATAGATGTATGGGCTGTCATCGGTACCCCGAGCCATCAACAGATCGCCTTCTAGCTTCGTTTGAAAGCCAAAATCCTCCAAAAACTGTTTTTGGGCCTGTAGGTCGGTGATACGAAACCTGACATATAGAACGTGTTTGATGTTCGGCATGGGTTCCCTAATTTTTAACTTGTCAATTGACAAGCAATATATAAAATAGCCAAGCACTATAAAAAACAACAGGTCTTCTCGGCGATGCCACTGCTCAAACACTACTTAGCAATTAGTATCTTCGTTATTCTCGGCAGCGCAGCGCTTACGGCGACTGCGACCAAAACCTTTTCCGCGGAAGGCGAAGCAACATCAATATCTAAACCCAATATGGTGATCCTCTTGGTTGACGATCTCGGCTGGGGTGACGTCGGCTATCACAATGAAGATGCTGTCTCGCCTCATATTGATGGCATCGCTGCTCAAGGTGTGGAGTTTGATCGATTTTACGTTAACCCTACCTGCTCACCCACCCGAGCCTCGCTGCTTACAGGCCTATTCTCTACCACCCACGGGGTTAAAGGCCCTATCCAATGGCATTCCAGCGAGGGATTGCCGCTGCAATGGCAGACGCTGCCTGAGTATCTCAAAGGCGTGGGCTATCAGACACATCTGGTTGGCAAATGGCATTTGGGCAACGCCAATACCGCCTACTGGCCTCAGCAGCGCGGCTTTGACTCTTTTTACGGGCACCTCAACGGCGGCATAGGTTACTTCGACCATGTGTTCTCTGGGGGTTTGGATTGGCAAAAAAATGGTGTGTCCCTACGTGAGGAGGGCTACACCACAGACCTAATTAAAAACGCAGCCATCAACATCATTGAAGCCCGCACCGCCGGCGACGCCCCACTGTTTTTATTTGTCTCCTTCAATGCCATACACACGCCTGTTGAAGAACCCAAAGACGCCAGCGTCGAACATCAAGGACGTGCGACCCTGCTCCGCATGATCTCGGCCCTCGACGATGCGGTTGGAGATGTTGTTGAAGCGATAATGAACCAGTCTTGGGGCAAGGATACGGTAATTGTGTTTGCCAGCGACAATGGTGGCTCCTCACCGAAGCCCTGGCTATTCGAACTACTCATTCCACCGATGCGCGATGGCTTTAGCAATAATGGCGGTCTTAAACAGGGTAAAGGGTCTGTATTCGAGGGTGGTATCCGCGTGCCTGCTGCAATTTGGTGGCCGGGCAAAATGGAATCCAGCGAACCGTTCACTCAGGCTGTTCACATTGCCGATGTGTTGCCAACGCTTACCGATATAGCGGGTCTTACCATTAACAGTGTGGATGGACGGAGCATCAAAGCTGCTCTCTTGGGCGAGTCGCCCTTACCAGCAAAGCCTTTTGTTGTTGCCAATTTCGATAGCGAGGCCCTGATAGATTGGCCCTGGAAGGTGGTCCGCGAAGGCTCACTGCCGGTTATGCCTGACTTTCTAAAGTCCGATACTTGGTATCTTCACAACATCGAAACAGATCCCGGTGAACTAGAAAATTTAAAGGAACAATTACCTCAGCGATTCGCACAAATGCGCGAAGCCTTGCTCGCGGTACCGCGAAGCAAGTCGGTGCAATTCGCGACGGATCAGCCTTGGGACACATTCGGGGGCGAGGAAACCCGTGCACCCTGGGCCGAGGCTGCGAGTCGGCGCAATGAGGGCTCAACAACCCAAAGCCAATTTGAATAAACGATTGCAACGATACGATACAAGCAATTTGATCGGCTGAGGCTTACTGAGGAATATCCAAAGGCCATCGCTGCAGTTGTTTAAGACTCACAAGTTCCTTGGTCGCCTGAACAACAGCGGGGTGTTCGTGCTCTAGACAGCCCTTGCGGTAGCTTTGCCGCTGCTGCAGGGCGCTCCAGTAAGCATCCAGTACCGGCCGGCCCTTTACTAACAGGGTTAGCCAGTCTGCCTCTCTCAGACGATCAAAAACCACCATCATGCCCACATCGGCAAGACTGAACTGTTGACCGCAAATCCACGGCCCTTGGCTGCTAACAAGTTGCTGCTCGAGATCATCCAGATGTGCGGTCATCGCCTCGGATGCTCGGTTAACGATATGGATTACGGGCTTCAAGGCCAGCGTTTTTGGCAATCCAACAAGTCTCATCATCAGAAAGAAGAACGCCCGCTGCTTAATACGATGAAACAACAGCCCCTCAAAAATATTCAACACCGGGATCTTTGCCACCATGGAAGCAAAGATTGGGATAGTGAGACCGGGAACCGCGTTGCCGGCCGTAGCTTCTGGCGACTCGATGGGATCGTCGCCAATTAGGGAGGTTTTATGCACCCATGCATCCATCACTTGTCGTTGCTCTGGGCTGTCTGGTACCAACAGGCCGGTTACATCAACCTTGGCGGCAACATAGTTTAGCTGCTCGTGGGATTCGTAAATCGGATGCCCGTTATGCAATAGCACCGGTACAGTGGCTCCGGGATTCACCTTGAGAAATTCCCGGCTGATGTTCTGATAACTACCGGTTTCAATGAGATCTATCGCAATACTGTCAAAAACCACACCGTACTCTGCTAAACAGACACGGACCTTCTTGGAGCACAGCGAAAACGGATTGTGATAAAGCGTCCACTCAGCTTCAAAAGGCAGACTGATATCAGACTGCAAACCCGGGGGAACCACCCGGGTTTGTCGCATCGACCGCTCTCGAAGCATTAAAACCATAGCCAACGTGACGCCTACCAAAATCAGACCAAACAAGATTATCATGGTGCTTCGTGCTCCTGAATTTGACTGGCTGCGTGCAACCGCCGGTTTGCCACTCACTTATTGCCCGGGCATACCTTCTGGCCCCCAGTGGGTGCCGAGCAAATCCGCAGGGCTACGCTTATGCGAACCAAAGGACTCATTAAAGAGATCGCCATCGGTGAAATGCTCGAGCATAAAACCGTTTGGATCTTTCCAATAATCAAAGGTTTGGCTACCTAGTATGTGCTTGCCCACACCGAAAGAATGCTGGTGCCCCGCTTTTTTCAGTTCATAGTGGCCCTGCATTAGTACATCCCAATTGGCTACTTCAAAGGCGGCATGATTGAATTCTGCATGCCCCGCGTCAATGAAAAACAGCGTGTGGTGGTCAACGAATTCTTCGCCTCGGTTGCAGCGCGTGAACGCTCCCAAGGTTTGCTCTTCGCCTTCCTTTTCCATGACGATTTCATCGGAAATCAGCAACCCCAGACGGCATTGATACCACTCAAAGGTTTCCTGAAAGTTGTTCACCATCAGCACCACGTGACCAAGCCGCTTGATCGAACACCCAGGGTCTGCGAAAGCCACCCGTTCGCCCAAGCGCTGCTTCTCATTACCATTGTTGAGCCCTGAGCGTCCGGCCACGGTAAGCGACGGCGCAGCCGAGATATTGGCCACCACATCTACAGAGAAACCGTTGGGGTCGGTAAGACGAGCAATTAACCCGCCTCCCTCCAGCGGATTAGCCTCTACAGGCACTTGGTCGATGGCGGCGATTTCACGTAACGCATCTGCCGACTCTGCAGCAAAACCGACACAAACAAAACCGGGCTTAGCAGCCTCTTGTGCGAGATAGATGTATGGGCTGTCATCGGTACCCCGAGCCATCAACAGATCGCCTTCTAGCTTCGTTTGGAAGCCAAAGTCCTCCAAAAACTGTTTTTGGGCCTGTAGGTCGGTGACATGAAACCTGACATATAAAACGTCTTTGATGTTCGGCATGGGTTCCCTAAAGTTTAACTTGCCAATTGACAAGCAATATATAAAATGCCCAAACACTATACAAGTTCATTCTAGGGACCCATGTGAATTCTGCCCGGCGTGCGCCCACAGCCAACTGCGTAAACAAACTTCGCGATGCCCAGGCCACGAAAAAAAAGTTGGTGCATGCGGCCCTGCTCGCATTCTCTACTAGAGGCTACGATGCCTCTTCAACACGCAGCATAGAGACCGCCGCAGGCGTTAAGCGTGGCTTAATCAATCATCACTATGGCTCTAAACAGGCGCTCTGGCAGGCCGCTGCAGACCATATGATGTCGATTTCCGAGCAGGATCTTAGCCGAGCGTTAGAGAATATCAAGCAGATAGACGACCACTTGAAACTGCGTTTTTTTGTGCACGCCTACGTTACTTTTTGCGCCAAACATCCGGAGCTCAACCGCTTGATGATTCAAGAAGGCATGGACAACGACTGGCGTTTGCAGTGGTTGTTGGAGCGATCGGTGAGACCGTGGTACCGCCAAGTATGTCGCGTGTTTAATCGAGCTGCGGACCTAGGCACTGCGCCGAAAATGGATGCACATCACTTTTATTACATTTTAACGGGTGCTGCGACGCTGATCTTCTCTAACGCTTCTGAAGCCGAAGCATTGTCTGGTCAAAACCCGTTAGACCCGCAAAGGGTCGAGGCGCACGCGGATGCAGTCGCCAATTTATTTACCCCATCAGAGAAACTAATATGAAGCTGATTACCTTTACCGAATCTTCACGAACCCGAATTGGACTGCTACAGGGCGAGCAAATCGTTGATTTATCTCTGGCAGCCCCGGCGTTGCCTGACGATATGCTGACCCTGCTTGAGGCAGGCGATACAGCCCTGCAGGAAGCCGCCAAGCACGCTGATGCCGCAACACATTTTGCTGCTGCTGACGTGGTAATCGAAGCCCCCATGCGACGACCGCCAAAGATTCTTGCCATCGGCCTGAATTACCAGGCCCACGCCGAAGAAAGCAATATGGAAATCCCAAAATATCCAGTGGTCTTCACCAAGCAGGCAACCTCTGCCAACGGGCCTTATGCACCGATTCACTCGCCGCAAGAAACCAAGATGCTCGATTACGAGGGTGAGTTAGGCATAGTTATCGGCAAACGGTGCCGGCGAGTTAGCAAGGATGACGCCAGCAAAGTCATCGCAGGCTTCTGCGTGTTGAACGATGTCAGTGTTCGCGAGTGGCAGTTTCTCGCAACTCCGCCGCAGTTCACTATGGGTAAATCTTGGGATACGCATAACCCGTTCGGTCCGGCCATCGTCACCGCAGATGAAGTTGACCCTCATCACCTCATGCTCAGAACCTTCGTCAACGGTGAGCTGCGGCAAGAGACCAATACCGACGACTTAATATTCAACTGTTACGACATTATTGAGTTTTTGAGCACCGCATTCACCTTGGAGCCAGGCGATGTAATTGCTACTGGCACACCAAGCGGCGTGGGCGCGGCGATGCAGCCACAAGCGACGTTGCAAATCGGCGACATAGTGAAAGTCGAAATTGAGGGCCTTGGTTTTATTGAGAACGAGGTGATTGCGGAACCAAATACCGCCGCTATTCAATGACCACAGAAGCGCAAAACGGCTTGAGCCATTCTTTTGACGTTGCCATCGTCGGCCTTGGACCGGTGGGATGCTTGGCGGCCATTTTGTTCGCCGAAGCTGGCCTTAAGGTTGTTGCGGTCGAAAAAGAAGCACAAGTATATACCCTGCCGAGGGCGGTTAATTTAGATGGCGAAATCATCCGCGCGTTGCAGCCAATAGGGTTAGCGGAAACGGTTAATCAAATGATGCAGCCCATTCGCGGCAACGAACGGGCGGGCTTCGCGAACTCTAAACGTGAGTGGTTGTTCGGCGGCAAGGCTGTGGCTGTAGGCAGCAGCGGCTGGCAGCCTGCCAATATGTTTGACCAGCCAGAACTAGAGAGCTTCCTGCGTACTCAAGCGCTGACTCATGCCAATGTCTTTCACTATGTAGGCTATGAAGTTACCGAGTTTTTCAACAGTCCAACCCACGTCACACTTAATGCCTCGGGCATCGGTAAAAGCGTTTCACTGACTGCCAAATATCTCGTTGCCTGTGATGGGGCAAACAGCCCAACGCGCAAAGCACTGGGTGTTGGATGGCGGGACCTTGGCTATGATCAAGATTGGCTGGTTGTCGATGTGGAAATGCTGAAAACACACAATCTGCCCAATGAAGTGCTACAGGTCTGTGATCCTGACCGAATTCACACCCATATCGCCGCCAAGGACCCCTACCGCCGTTGGGAGTTCCAGCTAAACCAAGGTGAAAGCGCGGAACAGATGCTCGAGACTGACACCATACATGCGTTTTTAGATAGCTGGACACCGCGTGACACCTACAAAATTCGCCGCGCTGCCGTGTATCAATTTCACGCAGCTATCGCCGATATTTGGCAGCAGGGGCGCGTCTTTCTTGCTGGCGACGCCGCCCATCAAACACCGCCCTTCTTGGGGCAAGGCATGAATTCAGGCATGCGCGACGTGATCAATCTGGCTTGGAAGTTGCCCTTAGTGCTAAAGGGCGTGTGCAAACAATCGCTGCTGGATACCTACCAAACAGAACGTGATGCCCATGCCCACGATCTGGTGTCTTGGGCAGTAGACATGGGTCACCTAATGCAGCACATGGCGGCAACCGAGGCAGCCGAGCGTGTCGGCGAAGCACCCCCAGAAATGCAGCAAACATCGCGCTCATCTGGCTATGGCCAAGGCCGAGAGCAGCCGCCCATTCGCTCAGGGGTAGTGCTTGTTGAGCAGGTTTCTAATCAGGGGGCGACAGGTTACTTGCTAGCCCAACCCTTGGTTCGTGATACGACAGGCAAAGAGCAACGGTTCGACGAACTCCTGGGAACACAGGTGGGCTTGATTACACAGGGCCCAGTTGCCTTGAACGAAAACAGCCGGGCTCTAGTCGAGGCATTGAGCATCCAAGTTATTGATCTTGACGAGATTGAACTGCTGAAAGGTAAATATCCTGCAGTACTAACCAATGGTGAAAGCGTACTTTTGAGGCCAGACAGACTAGTGTTTGGACATACAGAACCAGGTATGTCGGCAGATCAGTTAGTAAGCTCATTCGCAACGGCGATCGGACTTGATCTGCACAACATATTGCGCGACAGACCAAGCAAATAACCAAGCCGGCCCATCTAAAGTCCCCCCCGGGGGCCTCTACAGCCCTACACTAATAATAGTAGCTACCAGTGGTATACATTAGAGGTGAATTAAGGAAAAAGTATAGTTTAGGGGAGTCATGGGCTAGGCATTTGTGGTGCTTGTGGTGGCTTTAGTGTCTGCTTGATGCAATGAACTCCTTTAAGGCTCTGAAACCCTTACAAACACTGGGGCTTGAGTCATGTCAACTATTTAATGGGAGAGTTTCAGCAGAAAACTGCTCAAAACGGCTTGTTAGAGTTTGTGATCTTCGGGCGAAATGAGCCGCCGCTGCACCATTTTCACAAGACCTTTAGAGAAGTGTTAGGGTTGTCACCTTTAGAAAAAATAACGTGATGCATAAGACGCGACAAAAAGTAAAATGTGATAAATGGGTTTAGGGGGGCATGGGTAGGCTGCTGGATGCTTACAAATGCTTTTGTGGCTGTTGAGATACGCGGGCGTAAGATCTTCAGAAATAAGTCCACAAATGAACAATCAGGCGGGGCCACCGGACCAAGGACACAACATGCTTGCTTTTGTAAAAAACGCATAGTGCTAGAGTTTTGCCCTATAGCGGCTCAAAAAAAATGGAGACTTACGTTGTGGCGTTGTGGTAACAATGATGCTCGCTAAGCAAGTGCATTCAACCGCCTTGGCCGCACTTATTCGCGTATACATTCTATTATTCAATCTCAAGGTCGCTTGATCAGGTCTAAAAAAAACGGATATAGAAAATAATGGGAAGACAAAATTGGGCCAACTAGTAGATGGTATCTGGCAACCAAAGGATTTACCCCGAGTAAATGCCCGGGGAGAGTTCGTTCGCAACGAGTCGGATTTTCGGTCTAAGGTGGGCTCTCAAGAGTTTCCGGCGCAATCGGGTCGCTATCACTTATTCGTCAACTCAGGATGCCCTTGGGCGTATCGTACGATTTTGTACCGATCACTTAAAAATCTCCAAGATACTATTGGCATCTCATTTACGCAGCCAGCGATAGGTGAACAGGGTTGGAGGTTTGCGCAACCTGAGTCGCTTTTAGGCGCAACCCACCTACATGATGTATATGCAGCTGCCGGTAAGCACTTTACAGGTAGGTGCACGGTTCCTGTGCTCTGGGACAAGGAAACTCATTCAATTGTAAACAATGAGTCAGCCCAAATTATTAGAATGCTTAACACTGCATTCGATGCTTTGCCTGGCATCGAAAAAACCGATTATTATCCTGAGCCATTGCGGGCTCAGATTGATAAATTGAATGAAGAAATTTATACGAACGTAAATAATGGCGTCTACCTTTGTGGCTTTGCCCAGTCTCAAGAGGCCTACGATTGCGCCTTTGACAACTTATTTCGCACGCTAGATGAATTAGATAACCGCCTTGCCAACCAGAGGTATCTCTGCGGTGAACAGGTTACGGAAGCAGATTGGCGTTTATTTGCAACGCTTGTGAGATTCGATATTGCCTACTACGGGCAGTTTAAATGCAACAAGCAAATGCTCAAAGATTACCCTAACCTCTGGCCCTATTGCCGCGATCTATATCAATTGCCGAGGGTCCAAGAAACGGTGGATTTCCAAGCCATCAAGAGTATTTACTATGGAAGTATTGGTCAGCGATTGTTGCCAAAAGGTCCCCTAATAGATTTTTCCCAACCTCATCATAGAGACTGAGTACTGCGCTTAGATATTTTTTAAAGTCGCATGGGAATCGGTTGCAAATAGCCTTTGATATACGACGGATGCGCTGGCCCACCAGATTTATTCATTCTTAAATAGTGCAGATCTGGTAATTTATTCCTTATCTTTTGCGATCGATTTAAGAAGCCCCCATCCGTAGAAAGTTAGTGGCATCACGAAGAAAGTTTTAGGAGCGCATAGATGAGCAATCAAGAGAGCCAACAGATGCATGATCAAAATACTGGTGGCGAATTTTCCCGCAACTGGCTTT